>JAEEGG010005477.1_pt1 | contig 30131 bp, 29 predicted proteins | sample 9134161 | NCBI WGS metagenome assembly JAEEGG01 (sample SAMN16246543, study PRJNA631951) | gut metagenome | biome: gut microbiome; feature: rumen; material: CR-attached | host: Bos | place: Iran: Karaj | collected 2018-10
TCGCTTGCATCGACATATTTAAGCATGGAACCGGCTGTTGCGAAAATAAGTCTCTTAAATTTCAGTTCATCCTGATTTGCCGCAAAAAGAACGCGTTCCGTCTCAGAACTGTAATTTGATACGTTATCGATAGGCTGACCTTTATCCCTTAATTTGCAATAAGGAAGATCTTTTACCTTTATCGAGTGCATAAGTCCCAGATCCGTAAATACGGCAACTCTGCCGTCGGACTTTATCTTAAACACATATTTATTCTCGCTGTCGCAGGCTTCCTTGTTTCTTTCATATGTTGAAACATCGACTGTTTTTGCATAACCGAACCTGTCCATAAGAAAATATACATCGATGACTTCCTGAGCTTTTTCTTCGAACACGGCTTCTTCAACATCTTCGATCAGCGTTTTGCGGGGAGAATTAAATTCGGCTTTTAACTCTTCAAGATTTGAAACGATGACATCGATCATCGAATCTTTGTTGGAGAGAATATCTTCATAACGGGCAATATTGGCAAGCGTTTCCTCGTTTTCGTTAAGAAGCGCTTCAATCTCAAGGCCAATCAACTTATACAGTCTCATATCAAGGATGGCGTTAGCCTGCTTTTCGGTAAAGTTTAACTGCGAAGCCATCATCTTTGACTCTTTGGACTTAAAATTGATACCTGCCGTTTTGCCTTCGGTCATACATAGACGAGCCATGTTGCGGTCCTTTGATCCTCTCAATATCTCAATGATAAGATCAATGACATTTACGGCTCTTATAAGGCCTTCCTGAATCTCCTTCTTGTCGAGTTCTTTCTCCAAAAGTTTCTGATATTTTCTTGTATTTACTTCAATCTGAAACTCTGCGTTTTCTTCGATAACTCTCTTAAGACTGAGCGTCTCCGGACGACCTTTGCATATGGCGAGCATATTGAAGCCGAACGTATCTTCAAGCCTGGTCTTTTTGTAGAGCATATTAATGAAGTTATCGGGATCCGCATCCTTTTTAAGTTCAAATACGATCCTGATACCTTCTTTGGAAGACTGATTTGATATATCCACAAGATCGGTAGTCTTTTTGGCTTCAGACAATGCGGCAACATCAGAAAGGAATTTACGTATATTGTCACCGATCATCGTATAAGGTATCTCGGTGACGATAACATTGATCTTGCCGCCCTTAGCCTTTTCTACATCAACTTTGCCTCTTACTTTGATCTTACCGGAACCCGATTCGTAGATATCAAGAAGCTCAGACTTATTTACAACAATACCTCCTGTAGGGAAATCGGGCCCTTTGATATAGTGCATAAGTTCTTCGGTCGTAATATCATTGTTTCTAAGATATGCTTTTGTAGCCTCAACGACTTCGCCAAAATTGTGAGGAGGTATGTTTGTTGCCATACCTACGGCAATACCTTCCGATCCGTTTACAAGGAGATTGGAAAATTTGGCCGGAAGAACAAGCGGCTCTTTTAGTGTTTCGTCAAAATTCGGCCCGAAATCGACAACGTCTTTATCAAGATCGGCCAACAGTCCGATCTGAGAAAGCTTATCGAGTCTGGCCTCGGTATAACGCATGGCAGCGGCTCCGTCACCTTCAATGTTTCCGAAGTTACCGTGACCGTCTACAAGCACTTTTCCCTTTTTAAAATCCTGCGTCATGACAACAAGTGCATCGTAGATCGAAGAATCACCGTGAGGGTGATACTTACCCATTGTATCTCCGACTATTCTCGCACTTTTCTTGTACTCTCTGTCATAATACATTCCAAGCTCGTGCATATCGTAAAGAACACGTCTTTGAACGGGCTTCAGACCGTCTCTGACATCGGGAAGCGCACGTGCTATGATAACGCTCATCGCATAATCGATGAACGATTTTTTCATTATGTCCGAGTACTCGGTCTGTAATATTCTGTCTTCACTTGTTTCGACAAACTGTTGTTGTTTTTTCATCTGAATGATTCTTTCGATAGATTTTTATACATCAAGTTCCGCATATGTTGCGTTGTCATAAATGAACGTTCTTCTAGGAGGAACTTCAAGTCCCATAAGAAGCTCCGTAACTTCCGAAGCCCGTTTCGCATCATCTATTTCAACACGTTTCATAAGCCTCGTCGCCGGGTTCATGGTAGTCTCCCACAGCTGAGAGGCATCCATCTCACCGAGACCTTTGTATCTTTGAAGCTTAAAGTTACCGGTATGTTCTTTTCTGTATTTTTCCAAAGCTTTATCGTCGTAGAGATACTCTTCTTCTCCCTTTGAAGGCATCGCCTTGTAAAGAGGCGGCATTGCGATATAAACATGACCTTCATATATCAGTTCGGGCATAAATCTGAAGAAAAGTGTCAATAACAGATTCGATATATGAGCACCGTCAACATCGGCATCGGCCATGATGATGATCTTATCGTATCTGAGTTTTGCTATGTCGAAGTCATTGCCGTAACCTTCCGAAAAACCGCAGTTAAAAGCATTAATCATGGTTTTTATCTCGGCATTGGCAAGCACCTTGTCTATTGAAGCTTTCTCAACGTTAAGAATCTTACCTCTGATCGGAAGTATGGCCTGATACATTCTGTCACGGGCCATCTTTGCGGAACCGCCTGCGGAATCACCTTCGACGATAAATATCTCACATTGCGAAGCATCTTTTGATTCACAGTTTGCAAGTTTGCCGTTGGAGTCAAAAGAAAACTTCTGCTTGGTAAGCATGTTTGTCTTGGCTTTTTCTTCACTCTTACGAAGTTTAGCTGCCTTTTCGGCCGAGCCGATGATAGTTTTTAACGTTTCAAGATTACGATCAAAATATCTTACAAGCTCATCCTGTGTGATCTTTGCAACTGCCTTGGAGGCATCCTGATTGTCAAGTTTTGTCTTTGTCTGACCTTCAAATCTGGGATCGGTATGCTTAATGCTGACTACAGCCGTCATACCGTTACGTACATCGGTTCCGGTAAAATTGACGTCTTTATCTTTTAAAATGCCAAGCTCTCTGGCGTAGTTGTTTATTATCGTAGTAAACGCAGTCTTAAAACCGGTAATATGTGTACCGCCTTCAAGCGTATAAATATTGTTACAAAATCCCATTACGTTCTCATGGAATTCGTTAACAAACTGAAGGGCAACTTCAACCTCAATATTTTCGCTTGAACCTTTAAAGAAAATAACATCGTGAAGTGTTTCCGTCGTCTTGTTCATGTCTTTAATGTAACCGACTATACCGTCAGGCTCATTAAAGGTCTCATTATCAGGTTCTTCGCCGCGTAGATCGCTGTAAAAGATGGTAAGTCCGGGATTAAGATAAGCCGTTTCATGAAGACGGTTCTTTATATCGTCCTCTTTAAACCTTATACGGTCAAATATTTCTGCATCGGGAAGGAAAGTAACCGTAGTTCCGCTTTTTGTTGTTTTTCCTTCGGGCTCAAGAAGTCCGCCTACAAGTTTCTTCGTGGGATTTCCTCTCGAATAAGAATCTCTGTAAATGAATCCGCCTGTCTTTATCTCAACGTTCATCCATTCAGAGAGCGCATTTACGACAGAGGAACCTACGCCGTGAAGACCGCCGCTTGTTTTGTATGCGTTATTGTCAAACTTACCGCCGGCATGAAGCGTGGTAAATACGAGTCTTTCAGCCGAAACACCCTTTTTATGCATACCCACAGGTATACCACGACCGTTATCGGATATACATGCCGATCCGTCCTTATTTAATGTTACATGGATTTCTGTACAGAAACCTGCAAGATGCTCATCAACCGAGTTATCAAGAATCTCGTAGATTAGATGATTAAGACCTCTTGTAGAAACCGAACCTATATACATTCCCGGACGCTTTCTTACAGCCTCCAGGCCCTCGAGCACTGTTATGCTCTCGGCATCATAAGTATTCTTTGCCATATATTCCTCTCAAAACCTATGATATTACACCATTAACCTACAATATATTATCATATAAAGGCGGTTTTGGGAAGAAAAAATACAATATATTGTGGCAAAGAAAAAAGATGGCCGAAGCCATCTTTTTGTTTTAAACGTTTATTCGCTAATTCAATATTTTTCGTTTTTGGTACATGCTACGGCAAGTGCACCGGGTCCGATATGACACGAAACGCTTAGCGAAAGTGGATATGCGGTCGGATCTGTTTTCGGAAAACGCTCTTTAATCTCCTTTACGAACTCATTCGCAACATCTTCGTTGTGGGAATAAGCCACATAAATGCTAACACCTTCACCGTCGGAAGTTCCTCCGAACCGTTCGGTTATATCTTTTTCTATTTGAGCAAGCATCATACTCTTAGCCTGAGACTGAGTACGTGCCATTCCGAACTTGTCAAGTTTTTCGCCCTGAATCTGAAGGACGGGCTTAATCTTCAAAAGCGAACCGATGGCAGCAACTGCTGGAGTAAGTCTTCCGCCGTTCTTTAAATATTTTAACGTGTCCACCATTATATAGATAGACGAATCAAATCTGTCTTTTTCAAGTCTTTCTTTGATCTGTGAACCGGTGTAACCGATTTCAGCCATTTGTTTTGCCTGAAAAACCGATTCAAGCTGCGTAACGGAGATACGCTGATTGTTTACAACATGAACCTTTCCGTCATAATCTTCGCTTAAAACAACCGCTGTCTGGCACGATCCCGAAAGACCGCTCGACATGGGAATATGAACCACTTCGTCATATTCTTTAAGAAGATCGTCCCAAAGATCTGTTACAGCCTCGGGACTGGGCTGAGATGTCATTATGGAACAATCCGAAAGAAGTTTCTCGTAAAATTGATCCTGCGTCAGATTGATATCTTCAAAATAATCTTCACCATCAATGGTAAAAGGCATAGGAATAACCGATATACCGAGTTCCTTTGCCATATCCTGTGTTATACCGCTGTTACTGTCTGTTACTACTGCAATTCTGCCCATAACTCACACCAAAAAAGCGCATTTTTTTAAATTAGTACCCACGAAATAGTAAAATACTGAAAATGCGTTGAATTTTTCGATTTTTAGAAACCAAATACTCAATCGCTATTTTACTTTTATATGCTCCTAAAGTCAATAAGACATGGCCTTCTATTTGTGAGTCGATTCTTTATTTTATCGTACATTTCGATGACCAGCATGAAGATATCTGAATCTTCCATAATGTCTCCAAGGCCGAAAGAAAGAGTTCCGCTCTGCCTTACTCCCGCAAGTTCGCCGGGGCCTCTTAATTTGATATCCTGTCTGGCAATTTCGAATCCGTCGTTAGTTTCATTCAAAACTTTAAGCCGTTTAAGGGACTGTTCTTTCTTTGTATCGCTCACAAGAATGCAATAGGATTGTGCATCTCCTCTTCCCACGCGTCCTCTTAACTGATGAAGCTGTGACAATCCGAACCTTTCTGCATTTACAATCATCATTACTGTCGCATTTGGAACATCGACACCCACCTCTATTACGGTCGTTGAAACGAGGATGTCATACTTCTTATCCTTAAACTCTTCCATGATGCGTTCTTTTTCCGCACTTTTAAGTTTGCCGTGAAGCGTTGCCACTCTGACCGAGTCACCATAGTATGATCTTAATTCTTCACTCATTGTTCCCACATCTTTAAGATTCAGATCGTCTTCTTCGGATTCATCGATCATGGGACATATGACATAAGCTTGATGTCCCGCATCTATCTCCTTTTTGATAAAATCAAAACTCTTCTTATTAAAGCCTGAGTTGACCACACAATTCTGAATGGGCATTCTGTTTTTAGGGAGTTCATCCATCACGCTTATATCAACATTTCCGTACATTACCATCGCCAGGGTTCTCGGGATGGGCGTGGCACTCATAACAAGAATATGCGGTGACACTCCTTTGTCCCTTAAACTCTCACGTTGATTCACACCAAACCTGTGCTGTTCATCGGTTATAACGAGTTTAAGATCTTTAAATTCAACACTCTCCTGGAAAAGAGCATGTGTACCTATCACAACGTTGAATTCCCCGTTTCTGATACCCTCGTAAGCCTCTCTTTTGGCTTTTGCGGACAGTTTTCCGTACAACAATACAGGCTTTATGCAAAGACCGTATTTATCACACATTGATTTAATATTGTTGAAATGCTGAACGGCAAGTACTTCTGTGGGAGCCATCAATGCACCCTGCGCATTGTTTGCGGCGCACATTAAAAGCGCCTCCACGGCAACAAGCGTCTTTCCGCTTCCCACATCTCCCTGAACCAGTCGGTTCATGAGATACTTCCCGGTCATATCGTTAAAAATATCTTTGATTGCATTCTTTTGTGCGCATGTAAGTTCAAAGGGAAGGGATTCTTTAAACCTCTCGCATTCCGCCACTTCCATAAAGGGAGCCTCATTTATCGGTTTGTCATCAGCCGTACCGGAACTTTTAAAGCCGTGATAGAAATCAAGAAACTCTTCAAAGATAAGTCTTCTTCTTGCTTTATATAGACTTAATTCATCTTTCGGAAAATGGATAGACCTGATCGCATCCGAAACAGTAAGAAACGAATTTACATCGACTTCTTTTTCTGACAAATATTCCTCAAAATATCTTGAAAAATCAATAACCTCTTTAACGGATTTGGCGATCTTTGAACTCGTGATATCCTTGGTTACGGAATAAATGGGGCCAATCGAACCTTCGATCTTTTCATAATCTTTAAGGTCGTACATCTGAGGCTGAGACATTTGATAAACGGCTTTGCCCGCACTAACAAAACCTCTGAAAACTTTGAAGGAATCCTTTTTCAATATTTTTGCCAAGTAAGGTGCATTGAAAAAGCGAATCTCAAATGCATCTCCGTTTTTGTCTTTTACGTAAGCCGTTACTATAGATTTACCGGAAAAACGGATTATCTTTGCATTGGATGCTATAACACCGTAAACCGCATTTCGTTCCATCGGAATAAAATGTTTAACATCGGTCAGAGTTTCAAACTTCTCGTAAGTTCTGGGAAAATAATGTATAAGATCGTTTACCGTACGCAAATTAAGCCTTTCGTATGCCAAAAGGCTTTTTTCGCCCACACCTTTAACATTGATTATCGATGACTCTAAATTCATATTCCTATTATAACAAAAAATCCGGCACACAAGTGCCGGATTTTTAATCTTATCGACTATTCTGCGGAAATAATATAATAGTAAATGGGCTGTCCGCCGTATTGAAGCTCAGCGTCTACCGAAGGGAACTTCTCACCGATAAAATTAATGAGTTTGGAAGCTTCTTCTTCATTAACGTCAGCACCGTAATATACTGTAACAAGCTCCGAAGGCTCATCAGCCAAAATGAGTTCCGTGATCATCTCGCAGGCCGCGTCATTCATTTCGGGATTGACGGAAATCAGTCCTCTGTCCCCGATACCCATGAAATCGCCTTCTTTGATGTCTTTGTCGTCTATCTTGGTATCTCTTACCGCATAGGTCACCTGACCGGTCTTAACGGTGGAAAGAGCATCTTTCATTGCTTCTGTATTGGACTCAACATCCGCATCGGGAATGAAATTGATCATTGCCGAAATACCCTGAGGGATCGTCTTCGAAGGGATAACGATAACATTTTTGCCCTCAACAAGATATTTAACCTGATCGGCTGCCATGATTATGTTCTTATTGTTGGGAAGAATGAAAATGTTGTCCGCATTTATCTTCTCACAAGCCACAACCATATCCTCGGTGGAAGGGTTCATTGTCTGACCGCCTTCTATGATAACGTCAACGCCGAGATCTGTGAAAATACCGCCGAGTCCGCTTCCACATGAAACTGCTATAAAACCGTAGTTCTTTCTTTCTGCGGGAACGGTTTCTTCCGACTGCTTAGCTTTTTCCTGTTCTTTAAAGAGTTTCTCTTCATGCTCAAGACGCATGTTATCGATCTTCAAATTGGAAAGCTGGCCATATTTAAGAGCTCTCTGAATGGCAAGTCCGGGATCGTTGGTATGAACATGAACCTTTACGATGTCATCGTCTGCAACAAGCACAATGGAATCACCGATAGATTCAAGGAATGCCTTAAAGTCCATCTCGTGCTTAACGTTGAATACCTTGTCAAGCATAATGATAAACTCTGTACAGTATCCGAATTTAATCTCTTCTTCAACCTGCTCACTTATCGTAGCGGGTTTGCTGTCACCCTTAAATGAGGTAACATCGATTTCTTTACCGAGAAGTGCGTCGTAAACACCGTGAAGCACTTCGATAAGTCCCTGTCCGCCGGAATCGACAACTCCTGCTTGCTTTAGAACGGGAAGCATATCGGGTGTCTTTGCCAAAACGGCTTCGCCGTGAACAATTATCTCTTTGCAAAATTCTTCAATGTCATCGCAGCCTGCATCGGCAAGTTCTCTTGCCTTTTCGGATATTCCCTTGGCAACCGTAAGAATGGTACCTTCCTTGGGCTTCATAACTGCCTTGTATGCTGTCTCCACAGCCTTTTCAAAGGATGCAGCGAGAGCGGGTATATCAATTACTTCAAGTTCTTTGACTACTTTCGTAAAGCCTCTTAAAAGCTGAGAAAGGATAACACCCGAGTTACCTCTTGCTCCTCTTAAGGATCCCGATGAGATCGCCTTGCAAAGGCTTTCCATGTTAATGTCGTTTGTTGTCTCCAAAGATGAAACTTCCTTGGCAGCCGACATGATGGTCATAGTCATATTGGTACCTGTGTCACCGTCGGGAACGGGGAAAACGTTTAATTCGTTGATCCATTCCTTTTTGGCGTCCAGGTTCTTCGCTCCTCCCAAAAACAATTTTGAAAGAAGCTTAGCGTCAATACTGTTCATTTACCCAAAACCTCCTAATCAATTACCTTAACGTCTTCCACGAAGACATTGATCTTTTCAATTTCAAGACCCGTAAAATCTTCAACTTTGTATTTTACGTTTGCGATCAGATTGTCCACAACGGCTTTGATGCTCACACCGTAAGCCACTATTACGTGGAAATCAAGGATCAGATTATGATTGTCCGATAACGTTACGCTTATTCCTCTTCCGATGTCAGCGGAATTGATCTTAAGCAACTTAACCAGACCGTCTTTTACGTTTACGTTTGCCATACCTATAATACCGAAGCTTTCAACAGCAACACTTCCGGCATACTGAGTGATGACGTTTGAATCTATGATTATGTTTCCAAGATGTGTATCAACCAAAGATTTCTTCATACGATCAAGACCTCCTTAATATCATCCTTATCTACGTCACAGAGTAAACTAAACTATGTTACGTATCCCTTGAATTATACACTTAAAAAAACAAAAAAGAAACCATATATTTTTGCTTGCATTATCAAAGACTTTCTGATATATTATCAATGTTGCGAGTTTCGTAACGTTTATTTTTGCATTCAGGAGGTGATTAAAATGGCAAAATGTGCAGTATGTGGTAAAGGCATTCATTTTGGTAACAACGTAAGCCATTCTAATAGAAAATCCAGCAGAATATGGGGCTCCAACATAAGAAGCGTTAACTGCAAAGTTGACGGTGCTACGAAGAGACTTCATGTTTGTACCAGATGTTTAAGATCCGGTAAAGTAGAACGTGCTTAATTGATCATTGAAATGAAAGTCGAGGAGAACGGATATCCGTTCTCCTTTTTTCGTGCAATAATTTTGTATAAAGAAAAAAGAACAGCCAAGGCTGTTCTTAATTAACCGATCTGAATGGCGAATCAAATTCCGCTTTCAATCTGTCATACTCTCTTGTAATGAGGGTGACCATTTCGTGATCTCCGCACATATTGTCCGGATGGAAAATCTTTAAAAGATCTCTGTATCTTTTCTTTAATGCAAGAAACGAATTAACTCCCGCAAACAAAGTACCTGCCATATCTTCATAAACGATATGCGAAGCATATTTCTCGTGAGCGTTTCTCTCGGCAATAAAATTTATACGATCACGTTCAAGTCTTTTCTTGTCGATCTCAAGCTGCTCATAACCGCTCTTTAATATAGCCATTTTCTTGTCAAAGAACTGTTCATCGTACTCCATACGTTTACGTTCTTTGGCTATTCGATTTTCTTCAAAAATAAGCCATTCCCTGAGTTCTTTAAAACTTTCTTCGGTTCCTTCGTTAAGGAGTCTTTCAAACTCGGGATCGTTTACCTTTTTATACACGATCAATCCTCATCGTCTTTTCCGAATGCTGCATCAAGTATCTCATCGTCGCTTACAGAATCTTTCTTGGGTGCAAATCTGTCAACGATATCGGGAATAAGATCAAGAACCTTCGTAATGGGATCCTGATTCTTAACATTTACAAGTTTTGCACGTCCGTCTTTAATGACCAATACGGCACTGGGAGAAAGTTTTCCTCCGAGGCCGCCGCCACCGCCGCCCTTCTTATCATCGGTCTTTCCCAAAGATGCTCCGGCACCAATACCGAAAGTAACGTCAACCAAGGGAAGTATAATAACATCTCCAACCTTGGTGGGTTCTCCGACAACAGTCTTGGTAGCAAGTACGGAATCCATACCGCTCAATAATGCATCGACGATCACGCTGCAATTGTTTGCTTCTTTTTTGTTGATCTCGTTCTCCATAATCAATCCCTCAACCTTCTATCTGAAAAGTTCTATCGTATGTCTTATCTTTTTGTTAAACCATACCCGCAAAAATACATAAACGAGTACGACAATATAAATTCTGCCTTTAAAGTATGCCTTTGCGTCTATCTTTTCTTCATCGAAATCACCCACGATATGGATATGCTTTCTAAACCACATATACATGGCACCGGAAACGGCACATACATATCCCGTAAGTGACGGATCTTCGAATCCGAGGGACGCGTTGATCTCCCATTTTCTGGGGAGAATTGCCTTTAAGAGCCTGCAAAGCTGTTTCTTAACCAGAGCGAAGCTTTCTTTAAACTCGTCACTTTTTATTATATCAACATACCCTTTAATTTTATCATAAACGCTCTCCGATTTGAATTCTTTTTTGTCTTTGGATCTTTTATCCTTCTTTTCAGAGCGCTTATCTTCTTCATCTTTGACTGTTTCTTCCGAAAATTGTTCATCGGTCGATTCTTCTTTTTCTTCTTTTATTTCTTCGACAGCCTCTTCTTTCGTTTCCTCTTTTGCCTCTTTTGTTACATCTTCGGTCGTCTCTTCGGCTGTTTCACCCGCTTCTTCGTCCTTTTTCTTTTTACCCTTAAGCTTTATTCCGAAGACCTTTATAACAGGCTCTTTTGATGCCTTGAGGTCAAAAGAAACCGTTACGACATGAAGAAGCCATGACGCTTTTGCCTTAACGTTATAATCGCTGTCTTTATAGAATCCGTCAGCCTTGTATCTGATGGGAACAAATAAGACAATAAGTAAAACAAAAAGTACCAGACCGATAATACAAAGTAAAACTATACCCGTAACTTTAAGGATCGTAAGTAAAATTGCAAGGAAAGCGCTCATTTATTCGCCTCCCTGTATAACTCGATCGCCTTTATAAGATCACATTCGCCCAATTTTGAAACGGCGGTTTCGCTGAGTACTCTTATAAATTCGAAAGCGTCTTTGTTGCCCTTAAATATTCCGACAACATGAATATCTTTATCAAGCATCCTCTTTTGAAAGAAAACCAAAGAAGGATAAAGTTCAAGACCGGATCTTGATTCGTTTAAACATACGAGAACATAACCCGGAACAAGTTCTTTACCCTGCAGCTTCTCTATTATCCTGTCGCTTTTCTTAATCGATCTACCGATTATGACATCTTTGTCAAACGTCATCAAGAAGCGGTCCTTTCGATAATTCCAAATTTGAATGCTCATTCAAACATTTAAAATATCATACCATGAAACAAAGATAGTAACAAATCTATTTTGAGTATGTTAAAATGTATGAAATATACAGAAAATAAAGTAAATTATACACTCAAACATATTTTCTTTATGCAATTTGTGTGATAAAATGCAGTTAGAAAAACGGTTTCAATTATGAGGGTCCCATATGAAAATGACAGCGGTAATGGCTTTAAAACCGGGAATGGTTTTGGCCGAAGATGTCTTAAATTTCAAGAACGAACTGCTTTTCCCCGCAAACACTACGCTTGATGATCGTGCGATTGCCAAGCTTTCGCGTCATTCAATCATGTGTGTTGAAGTAAAAGAAGAAGAAGATTTTGCGACCACTCACTTTGAAAAGGTCAGAGTAAGCGCCGGTTTCAGGCACTTCGAAAAGACGTACAACATCTTTTTGCCCAAATATAAAAAGATGATCGACGGGCTTATCAACGATAAGACTCCCATAGACGTATCAATGCTCTTCCAGATTTATGCCGAGATTACCGGATGCGCCAAGACAGGTGAACTTTTGCTTGATTATCTTTACAATATGCTTCCTTCCGAAGACGATCTTACTTACGCACATTGTCTTAACTCTGCTCTTATAGCCGGTGTTTTCGGAACATGGACGGGAATGCCCAGAGAAGATCTTTTCAGACTCATAGAGTGTGGATTCTTCTACGATATAGGAAAACTCATCCTTCCCCAAGAACTCATCTGGAAGCCCTCAAAGCTTACCGATATGGAATTTGAGCTTATGAAGACACATACTCTTCAGGGCTACAATCTGTTAAAAGATCAGGATCTTGACGAGAGTATTCTTCTTGCGACCCTTGAACATCATGAAAAGTGTGACGGTACGGGCTATCCTTCCAAACTTAAGGAAGATCAGATTAACCTCTTCGCCAAATATATCGCTATTATCGATGCATACGAGGCTATGACATCCGCAAGAACCTATCGTCAGTCTCTCGTTCCCTTCCAGGTGATCGAGAATTTTGAACGAAATGAAAGATTTTATCCTTCTATCATTTTGAGAAACATTCTTCTGCATATAGCCAATTCCCAGGTCGGTCTTACCGTTAGACTCTCCGACGAACGACTGGCGGAAGTAATACTTATTAATCAAAGAAACCTTTCAAGGCCCCTCGTTAAATGTGGCGACGAAGTCATAGATCTTGTAAAATTCCCCGATGTCAAGATTGTGGCTGTTTTATAAAAGATAAAAAACAAACGGACAGGCATATCACATCAGCCCTGTCCGTTTAATATTTGTTCTCTCAACATCTTTTTATATTCCTGATAAGCTTTTTCAAGTATCTGACGCTCATTGTCAAAATACAAAAGGTGATACGCTTCGTGGTATTTGTAATAACCGGAATCCTCAAAAAACTCGGATTTCTGTGGTTTTGAATAGTAGTTAAACGACTTCATCAAAAACCATTTAACATGCTTAAGTATTCTGCCGTCCGGAGTATTAAACTCAAACTGAGTCTCATCAATGTATTTGATTATTTCGGCATTGACTCCGGTTTCTTCTTTTACTTCTCTGAGAGCCGTTTCTTCATAAGTCTCTCCTTCTTCCGTAGAACCTTTAGGAAGGACCCATCCTGTATAACGGTCCGAATAGTTCTTGTAAAGAAGCAGTATCTTCCCCTTATAAATGACCACTCCTCCGCAACTGAGTACGTTTTTCATAATTTAACAGAAACTCCAAATTTACTTCTCATCGATATATTCCGAATCGTCAAATCTCCTGAAATATTCATCAAATATCTTCTTGGCCATGGGAACCGCATGAAGTCCCGATGTTCCCGCATCTTCCAAAATGATGGTAACACATATCTCCGGATCGTCCACAGGAGCAAACCCGGTAAACCATGAATGCGTAGAGCCTGTAATATCGCTGTATTCTGCGGATCCCGTCTTACCCGCAACGGTATAAGTCGAGTTCTTCAGTTTTCTACCGGTACCGCTCTTTACAACTTCAGCCATCATTTCGCTGACAGTATCGGCTTCTTCTTTTGTCATAAGACGTTTATATTCTACCGCATCTTCAAAATCTTTTACAGTGTTTTGATTGGAATTGATAACTTTATCGACCAAATAAGGCTTCATAAGCATTCCGTCATTTGCGATCGCACAGGTTATCAGATTTAGATGTACCGGTGTAAGAAGCGTATCTCCCTGTCCGAAAGCAGTACGAACCATTGTAAGATTGTCCGTTATATCCGATACATTTGCGGAACTCTTGCTGTAATTGAAAGTGAGGGGGAGTTCACTGTTAAACATCATATCGTCGAGTGTATGCTGAAAAGCGTCTCTGTCAAGCAAAAGTCCGATATTGCCGAAACTTGAGTTGCACGAAATGGCAAGACTCTTCGTAAGGTTTACGTATCCATGGGTCTCATGATTGTAACAGGTGATCTTTCCACCGTCAGTAGACAATTCACCGTTGCATGTAAAATGATAATTATTGTAAGTATCGGGATTTTCCCTGATATATTCAAGAAGCGTAACGATCTTAAAGCATGAACCCGGAGGATAAAGGCCCTGAGAAGCACGATTTAATAGCACAGTACTCTCCTCATCGTTTATCAGGCTGTCCCATATTTCTTCTATCTCGTTTGGATTGAAGTCGGGCTTTGAAACCATTGCCAATATTTCGCCCGTTCTCGGATCGGAAACAACAACCGCACCGTTATATGCTCCGATTGCCGTATAGGCTGTCTTTTGAAGGCCGGTATCAAGTGTGGTGACAACACTGTCACCGATATACTTATCAAGTGAAATATCCGCCGCTATCTTCTCTGCCATCGGCTGGTTTGAATTGATAAGATAATAATTTGTCTGTCCTTCTATACCCGATCTTCCGTTTGTCGAATAGCCTACCACATGAGCAAATATATTGGCATATGGATAGTATCTGACTTCCTCACCGTTAATATTCTGCGTTTCGGCAAGTACCTCCATATTTCTGCTGTAAATCGTACCTCTGGTGTTCTTCTTAATAAGAACCTCTTGACGGGGGTTATAACTGTTGTTTATATACTCTTCTTCGTATGTTGCCACATAATAAGAGATAAATCCGCTGAGTACCAGGAACACGGCAATTATAAGATATGATGTTCCCATAATGATATTATGCTGCTTTGTTAAGAAGAATTCTTTCTTTGGACGAACCTGCTCTTTAACAAGAACGTCATCATTGGATGCTTTACCCCTTATGATGTAAAGTCCTTCGATTATAAAGAACGTGAATATCGTTGCCATAACGGAGGAACCGCCGTAGCTTACCAAAGGAAGGGTTACACCGGTAAGAGGAATGAATTTAACCTCACCGCCAACCGTTAAGAATACCTGGAAGATATACGTCATTCCAAGACCGATGGCTATATATCTGTAATAATTGTCTTTAAATCTGACCGAGATGTTTATGAACATCAGGAAACAGGAAAGACAGATGAGAATAAGACATATGGAAAATATGACACCCATCTCTTCAGCTATAGCCGCAAAAATAAAGTCGCTCTCAACGTAAGGGATTGTTTCGGGAGTACCTTCAAACAATCCAAGTCCAAACCAGTTGCCGCTGGAGATTGCAAACAAAGATTGTGTTATCTGATAACCCTCGTTATCGATAACGCTGAAAGGATCCTTAAATGCCGCAACTCTGACCTGTACATGTCTGAATATCTTATATGCAAGCATAGCCGCAACAACACCCGCACCGCTTCCCAGGAGCAGATAGAAATAATTCCTTGAAGCGATAAAGATCATAATGACATAAACCACAAAGAATATAAGTGCGGCACCAAGATCACGGCTCATTGTAAGCAACAATACATGCAAAGCAGCCATGATCGTAACATAGACAATGTTTATGAATTTCGTACTCTTGGAAAGGGCACCTGCAATAAAGAATACGAAAAGTATCTTTACAAATTCGGAAGCTTGGAAAGAAACACCGAGGACGGAAATGGCAAGTTTTGAACCGTTTGCGACCATACCGCTTAAATATACGACGCCCAAAAGCACAAGGCCTCCTGTCGCAAAATACAGCGGTGCATTGGGTATCTCTTTTATCTTTATCATCACATAAGGGATAAATGCCGCTATGATACAGGAAATAAAGACGATAACAAGCTGCTTTATCGCCATTGAAAAATCAAGTCTTGCCAACATTACAAGGCCGATGCTCAACAACATACAGACATTGTTTATGATGAGTCTGTTGATTCGGGGATAGATCATCGGAATGAGTGCCATTACGGCGAGTATAACGATCTGAAAAACCGCATAGAAAAAGAGAAATTTAATGTTTCCGGATTTAAGACAGATACTCAAAAAACAGGAAAAATGCATAAGTATCGTCAAAATGATCTGACGGATATATACACCCCTCCTGGATTTTTCATTTTTGAATCTAAAAACCATGAAACACTCTAATGTATAGAGCATCATGAATATCGTAATGAAGTATTTTGATAAAGTGGTTATATACTGAACCATCAATCAACTCCGTGATTAAAGTAAGCTTTGGTAAATTCCTTGACCGGACATGATATATCCGTGCCCTTTATCTTTTTGTAATAAAAATCAATTATCTTTTCCCTTAAAAGGCTGTCTTCATCGGAAAAAGAAAGCAAAAGATCTTCTGTAAAATCGATCTTATTGCCAAGATATTCATGCAAAGAAGTTGGCAAAGAATTATAGATTATATTGTAGCAAGAATCGCATTGAAATAAAACCGGAAAATCTGTTCTTTTACGGTCATTAATTTTTCCAAAAAGATCTCCGTTTCCTTTAAGGCACGTATTTGCTGACTTTCTTATGCAATTGGCGCTTATCATCAATGGCGTTCTTCCATAAACATTAAGAATTCCGCTTGATCTTTTCAGGTCTTTTAACTCATACGCGCTCAACTCATAGGGGTAAACGAACATATCTGAATACTCAGAAAGAAAATCGATGCTCTCATTGTTGAAAGAATAGATTCCCGGTCCGGAAACAATTTCCTTTTTGAACCCGCACTTTTTTAAGAGCATAAGCTCATCGATATTAAGACACAGTATACCTTTAACATGATCATCGGAACCGGCAAGATTCACAAGTCTTTCCACATTGTCATAGGGCGCTCTTAATACATCGGGAAGGGATAAATAAAAGGAATCCACAAAATTAAAACCTTCATAGCACCAAAAAGGAATTATGTAATTAATATCTTTGTACGAAAAATCGCTTTTATCACACGCGGTCAATCGTACCCAGAGTTTATAATTCATTCAACAACTCCTCTACGGCTCTGCGTCTTAAATCATTAACCACCGATACTGGAACAAAAACATCATTATCGCTGTCTATTGTAAGTTCTCCAAAAACAAAGGGAGTGTCTCCCAGCTTACGTAGCTGCTTGTTTATTGATTCTTTTGTGGTGGCCGCCTTTATACTCTTCTCTGCGACCGGTCCGGAAACATTTATGCTTTTATCTTTAAACGTTAACGAGAGCATCATCGGTTCACCGACTTTAATATAGCAATAGCCGCTTATGGGGGCTTTTTTCGGAACGTCGATATACTTTTCTTTTATCTCTTTAATCAGCGCATCGTCTTTTGAAGCATATGCCGGATTATCAAGAGTGATCATATCTTTTGAAGAATGAGTGAGATAATAACCCGTTCCGATTTTTGTACGAATGAATACCGAATTAAGGTCGTCAATATCTTTGCTATCGACCTTATAGTTTTCTTTATCCTCAAAATACCTGTCAATATATTTACGGTACACACTTGTAACAAACGCGGTATATTCGGTACTCTTCATACGCCCTTCGATCTTAAAGGAATCGATACCCGCTTCCGTCAACTTATCAAGTATCTGTACCGTACACTGATCTTTCATGGAAAGAATATACTGTTCCGGATATGTCTTATTGTCAAAAGAAGGCGTATACGGCTGTCTGCAGGGTCCGGCACATCTGCCCCTGTTTCCGCTTCTTCCTCCCAAAGTCGAAGAAAACAGACACTGTCCGGAATATGAATAGCACATGGCTCCGTGAATAAATGTTTCGATCTCGAGATCTGAAGATGCCTTTATCGCTTTTATCTCATCAAGGCTTAATTCCCTTGCGGGAACTATTCTTGAAGCTCCAAGCTCTTTAAACAATTCAAATGAATATATGCTTTCACAAAAAGCCTGTGTACTCACATGAAGTTCTACATCTTTAAATTCTTTCTTTATAGCTCTCATAAGACCGATATCCTGAACGATAAAGGCATCGATACCTGCTTCGGCGAAAGGTTTTAAATATTCTATACAATCATCGAATTCCCGTTCCTTGATAAGTGTATTAACGGTCATATACACTTTTACATCGAATAAATGAGCATATTTTATAGCTTTTAATATCTCTTCATCGGAAAAATTATCAGCGAACGCTCTCGCACCGTATTTTTTTCCTCCCAAATATACCGCATCGGCTCCGGCCTTTATGCACGCCAAAAATCCCTCGTAGTTTCCTGCGGGGGATAACAGTTCCGGCTTTGAGTTTTTGACCTTGACATCATTCATATATTTATAAACAAAAAGGGCTTAATAAGCCCTTTTTTAGTTCATCTTAAGTTCTGTTTCAAGACGGATGAGTTTCTTATTACTCTCATCGAGTTCACTCTTAAGATTCTTGGAACTCTTCTCACTGTTTTCAAGCTTTATCTGCGAAGCGATAAGCTCATGTTTAAGATCATAAAGTTCCTTTTCTTTTGATTGTATCTCGTCTTCAAGCAAAGAAATCTGTTTTTTTGCTTTGAAATAATCATCGGCTATATTAAGCTGCAAAAGCATGTTCTGAGTTTCGCTCGAAGCTTTGTGAAAACTCTCGACACGATTATATTCGCTTATCTTTCCGTTAATGTAAGCGGCAACTTTCTGAAGATACTCTTCACTTTCATATCCGCTTAATCGAAGTACTTTCCCCCCGATGATAACCTCTGTATCGTTCTTGGATGCCATACAGGACATACCTCCAATATAATCCCTAAACCCAAATGAAACACCGTATGTATCAATTATAATTTAATCAAACGGGGTTTTCAATACCCAAATGGCGGTATGCGAGGTCTGTAACCTGTCTTCCCCTCGGTGTCCTTACAAGGAATCCGTTTTTAATAAGATAAGGCTCATAGACTTCTTCAATTGTACCCGAGTCTTCTCCAATTGTTGCGGCAAGGGTATCAAGCCCTACGGGGCCTCCTTTATACAACTCGATCATTGTGGTAAGAATGTTTCTGTCTATATGATCGAGTCCCATCTTGTCAACATCAAGAAGATCAAGCGCAGTCCTTGCAACTTCTGCGGTGATCACACCGTCAAAACGAACCTGCGCAAAATCCCTGACTCTTTTAAGAATGCGATTAGCGAGTCTGGGAGTTCCTCTGGACCTTCTGGCAAGCTCCATTGCACCTTCTTTTTCAATGGAAATGTTAAGCAATTTGGCCGAATGTCTTATAATGGTCGAAAGTTCTTCAACCGAATAAAATTCAAGTTTCTCAACGACTCCGAAACGATCTCTTAAAGGTGCGGAAAGAAGTCCGGCGCGTGTAGTTGCTCCTACCAATGTGAATTTGGGAAGGTCCAATCTTACAGATTTTGAAGAAGGCCCCTTTCCGATCATTATATCGATAGCGAAATCCTCCATTGCGGGATAAAGAACTTCTTCAATCTGTTTGTTAAGTCGATGTATCTCATCGATAAATAAAAGATCACCTTCTTTAAGACCGCTCAAGATGGCAGCCATATCACCCGGTTTTTCGATCGCCGGCCCGCTGGTAATCCTTATGTTCTTTCCCATTTCATTGGCGATGATCTGAGCAAGCGTAGTCTTGCCAAGACCGGGAGGTCCGTAAAGCAAAACGTGATCCAGCGCCTCATTTCTTTGTTTGGCGGCTTTAATATAAACGGTCATTATATCTTTAACTTTTTCCTGACCGATGTATTCAGATAAAGACTTTGGACGCAAGGATCCGTCGAGAACAACATCTTCTTCGGTTACATCGGTTTTAATAATGTTTCCCATTTATCTCTCCAAGCGAAAATAATATTTAAAACAGATAAGTAAGTGCTTTCTTTAATATATCCGACGAATCAAGTTTATCATATCCTTCAACACTCATTACAGCTTTCTCGGAAGATTTTCTGTCATAGCCGAGAGAAACAAGGGCATCAACCGCATCGGAGGCTTCTCCTTCAAGTTTGGCTCTGCCTTGCGCATCTTCTTCAACGGGCGATATACCGAGTATCTCATTACGATCAATCTTATCTTTTAGCTCGAGAATGATCCTTTCAGCGGTCTTCTTTCCGATGGTATTGGCTTTTGATAATCTTTTGCTGTCTTCACTTATAATGGCATATTTTAGGTCGGGAACATCAAAAGCATCAAGAATGTATAGAGCACTCTTGGGTCCGACGCCGTTTACTCCGATGAGTTTGAAAAACATATCCTGCTCATCTTTTCTTTCAAATCCGAATAGAGTAACACCGTCTTCTCTTACGGACAAATATGTATATATCTTAACTTCGTTTCCGATGGAAGGTAGGTTTTCGCAGGTTTTCTGTGAAACCAGAACCTCATAACCCACACCTCCTACATCGACAATGATACAACCGTCTCTGTTTTCGGCAAGCTCGCCTCTAAGATAGCCAATCATACTCTTTTACCCTTTCATAAATAAGTTTACATACAAAACCGGTCACAAGGCCCGTAAGAACACCGAACAATGAGAATAAAAACAAATATCTCATCATCAAAAATGAACTCATATAAATGCTCACGCATATAAGCTGTCCGAGATTATGAGCCGCTCCGCCTCCGAGGCTTATTCCGATAATTGAAAACTTGCCCAAACGCTTAAGATATAACATAAACAGGAAACTGAGCAAAAATCCCGATGCCGAAATTCCAAGAGACATCAGATTGCCAAACAATAATGCCGACAATAAAACTCTCACAATTCCGATAACAAAAGCCTGCCACTCACCTACCGCAAATATGGCCAACAGAATGATAACATTTGCAAGACCGAGTTTAACGCCCGGAACGGGAATGAACGCGGCAAAAAGGCTTTCAACATATGAGAATATCATCGCCGCGGCAGTTAAGACTCCCATTACGGCCAATTCTTTAGCACTAACTTTCATCAATAAGCCACCGTGTCATATTGCACATCTTCGCCCTCGATAACAATATAAAGTCTGTGGGGAAGACAACATATATATTCGTTAACATGGGATATCTTACCCATTTTGATACAGTCCCGAGATTTACAATCGGCACTTGTTACGCCGACTCTTCCGTCATATATGCCTATAACGTTCGTGCCGTATTTAGTAACTATCTCATGCTCACCGTTATCCGAAATCGGTATCTTTTCAAAAAGATCGCCGTCAACATAAACGACAACATAATTGCCGGACATATCGTTTTTATTCGCATACGAAGATATATATAAATTGAGAGCCAGACTTATGATAAGGATAAGACCGGCAAGAATGTAATCCTGTTTCTTCATACTAATGATTTTATCATATCCGAACATATGTTTCAATTGCATTTACAATCTTTTTTCAATTATCATTTAAAGAAAAATCGAAGGAAAATACGATGAGACTTATATTTGTAAGACACGGGGAACCCGATTACGTGAAGGATTCATTGACCGAAAAAGGGATCAGAGAAGCCAAACTGCTAAACGAACGCGTGAAACAATGGAAAAACGTGACAAAATACTATGTATCGCCTTTGGGACGAGCCAGACTTACGGCCAAACTGGCTTTGGAAGGTACCGGAATCGAACCCGAAGAACTGCCGTGGATTAAAGAATTCTCCATAAAAGTAAAGAATCCCCTCGATCCCGGAACGTTAAAAAACGTACCCTGGGATTTTTACCCCGAAACATGGAGAAAAGACGAAAAACTGTACAATAAAGACAACTGGTATGAATCACCGCTCTATGACGGTGTAGACATGTACAAAGAACACGAAAACGTCATTGAACCTTTTATGAATCTGTTACGTTCATACGGCGTTACAAAGGAAAACGGTGTATATCACATAGATCATGAAAACGATGATACCACACTGGTATTTTTCTGCCATCTCGGCGCGTCTTTTATTATGCTCAGCGAACTGATGGGAATGTCTCCAGCCTTCATGTGGCATACGTTCTTTGTGGCACCGACTTCTCTTACAATAATAAATGCCGAGGAACGTGCCCCCGGCATTTTAAACTTCCGTATTCAGGCTTTATCGGATACAACGCACCTTGCAAAAGGTGGCGAACCGATATCCCGGTCAGGATATTTTCATGAAATATTCCAAGATTAACTGTTCTTAATCTTATTTAGCAGTCCTTCCGCGTTGATTATCTTCTGCATAAACTCGGGGAAGGGCTGTCCTTTAAAGGATTCTCCCGTAGTCTTGTCATAGATGACACCGTTATCGAAATCAACTTCCACTTCGTCACCGTTATTGATAGCGACAGACGCTTCTTTACACTCCATTATGGGAAGACCTATATTGATTGAGTTTCTGTAGAAAATTCTCGCAAATGTTTCGGCAATAACACAACTGACACCGCTGGCTTTTATTGAAATCGGTGCATGCTCTCTCGAAGATCCGCATCCGAAATTCTTTGTGGCAACGATTATGTCTCCTTTTTTTACATTCTTAACGAAGTCTTTGTCGATATCTTCCATGCAGTGAGTCGCAAGTTCTGCGGGGTCTGATGAATTAAGATATCTGGCGGGAATGATAACATCAGTGTCTACATTGTCGCCGTATTTAAAAACTTTTCCGCATGCTTTCATTTTTTCTTCCTTTCATACTAACGAACTAAACAGGTGATGCGATGTATCCCTTTATCGCACTTTCAGCTGCTACCGCAGGGCTTGCGAGATAAATTTCGCTGGTTACATCTCCCATTCTTCCGACAAAGTTTCTGTTGGTGGTTGAAACACATCTCTCACCCTTTGCCAAAACGCCCATATAGCCTCCCAGACAAGGTCCGCAGGTTGGAGTGGAAACTACACCGCCTGCTTCGATGAACGTCCTTATAAGGCCTTCCTCCATTGCCTGAAGGTATATGCTCTGTGTTGCGGGAAGAACGATAAGTCTCATCTTGTCCGCAACCTGTCTTCCTTTAATGATCTCTGCGGCAGTACGAAGATCGTCGATACGTCCGTTTGTACATGAACCGATAACAACCTGATCTATCTTTATCTGCTCTTTGATCTCATCGATCGTCTTTGTATTTTCGGGAAGATGCGGGAATGCAATGGTAGGACGAAGTGTGGAAAGATCGATAGTATATTCTTCATCGTATTCAGCATCCGCGTCTGCTTCATATATCTTGAAATCACGTTTAGAATGCTCTTTCATATAAGCTATGGCAAGATCGTCTACAGGGAAGATACCGTTCTTTGCGCCGGCCTCTATAGCCATGTTGGCAACGGTAAACCTGTCGTCCATAGTAAGATTCTTAATGCCTTCACCCACAAATTCCATTGATTTGTAAAGAGCTCCGTCAACACCGATCATTCCGATGATATGAAGAATAAGATCCTTACCCGAAACATATTTTGAAGGTTTCCCCACAATATTGAACTTTATCGCAGAAGGAACTTTAAACCATGCTTTACCGGTAGCCATTCCCGCAGCCATATCGGTACTTCCGACACCTGTTGAAAAAGCTCCGAGAGCGCCGTATGTACAAGTATGAGAATCTGCTCCGATAATAACATCTCCCGCAACGGTAAGACCCTGTTCCGGTAAAAGAGCATGTTCTATTCCCATACGTCCAACTTCAAAGTAGTTGGTAATGTTGTTCTTTATAGCAAATTCTCTGACGCATTTGCAGTGTTCTGCGGATTTAATGTCCTTGTTGGGAGCGAAATGATCGGGAACAAGTGCGATCTTATCCTTATCAAAGACAGAATTAAGATCCATCTTTTCCATCTCCTTGATGGCAACGGGACTGGTGATGTCGTTACCTAAAACAAGGTCCAGATCCGCTTCGATGAGCTGACCCGCAACAACGCTTTCAAGACCTGCATGAGCGGCAAGAATCTTTTGTGTCATTGTCATTGACATGATTGTTTCCTCCTTTATCAGTCACCTTCAAACAAAGGTGTTGAAAAATATCTTTCTGCGGTATCGGGAAGTACGGTGACAACCGTCTTTCCTTTTCCGAGTTTCTTTGCCAGGCTGATGGCCGCAGCAACGTTCGTGCCCGAAGAAATACCGCACATGAGTCCTTCTTTTTTTGCCAGGTCTTTTGCGGTTCTAATCGCTTCTTCGTCCGTAACTATATAAATATCGTCATAAATATTCCGGTTTAAGTTCTTTGGTACGATACCGTCACCGATACCCATCTGAAGATGTGTGCCCACCGTACCTCCCGCAAGGATAGCGGCATTTTCCGGTTCTACAGCCCAAATGGTAATATCCGGATTCTGAGCTTTTAAAGTCTCACCTATTCCCGAGATTGTTCCGCCGGTACCTATACCTGAACAGAACCCATGTATCGGTCCCGCTACCTGCTCAAGAATCTCAAGCCCCGTATGGTGCTTATGAACAAGCGGATTATTGGGATTCTCAAACTGTTGAGGGATAAATACGCGTTTGTCCTTCGAAGCCATATCCATGGCGGTCTCAACGCACTTATCCATACATTCGCCGATATTTCCTTCGTCTTTTATAAGAATAACCTTTGCGCCGTAATGATTTACGAGTTTTCTTCTTTCTTCACTGACGGAATCGGGCATGATGATCACGGTCTCATATCCCATAATCGCACCGCACAATGCAAGACCTATACCCTGGTTGCCGCTTGTGGGTTCTACGATTACAGTATCATCCTTGACTGTTCCGTCTTTGATTGCCTTAATTAACATATTGTAGGCGGTTCTCGTCTTAATTGAACCTCCCACATTGAGACCTTCGTATTTGACCAATACGTCGGCTGCGTCCTCAGGCACCATTCTGTTGCTCAATTTAACCATCGGAGTGTGTCCGATGGCTTCCAAAATATTGTTGTATACCATATGAAAAAAATAAGGGGACCGCAAAGGTCCCCTTGCCCTTTATTAGTTGTTTATAAGCTTGTCTTCTTCGTTGTTCCAGCTGTAAAGCTTTCTGACTTCCTCACCGATCTTCTCAGCGGGATGCTCGCTTGCAAGCTTTCTCATTGCCTTGAAGTGAACCTGCTTTCCTGCGGGGCTCATATCAAGAAGGAATTCCTTGGCAAAAGAACCGTCCTGAATGTCGGAAAGGATCTTCTTCATAGCCTTCTTGGTATCCTCGGTAATGATCTTGGGTCCTGTGATATAATCACCGTATTCTGCTGTATTGGAAATGGAGTATCTCATTCCCGCGAAACCTGACTGATAAATAAGGTCTACAATAAGCTTCATCTCATGAATACATTCAAAGTAAGCATTTCTGGGATCGTAACCTGCTTCAACAAGTGTTTCAAAGCCTGCCTGCATAAGTGCACAAACGCCGCCGCAAAGTACAGCCTGCTCACCAAAGAGGTCAGTCTCAGTCTCGGTTCTGAAGGTAGTCTCCAAAACGCCTGCTCTTGCTCCGCCAATACCGAGTGCATACGCAAGTGCAAGATCCTGTGCCTTTCCGGTAGCATCCTGATGGACTGCGATAAGACAGGGAACACCCTTACCTGCCTGATATTCCGAACGTACGGTATGACCGGGTCCCTTGGGAGCGATCATGGTAACGTCTACAAACTTGGGAGGATTGATACATCCGAAATGGATGTTAAATCCGTGTGCGAACATGAGCATATTACCTTCTTCAAGGTTGGGCTCAATATCGTTCTTATATAGATCAGCCTGCTTCTCATCGTTAATAAGAATCATAATGATGTCAGCCTTCTTTGCAGCTTCTGCTGCCGTGAAAACTTCAAATCCCTGCTTTACGGCTTTGTCCCATGATTTAGATCCTTCATAAAGACCGATGATAACATGACATCCCGAATCCTTAAGGTTAAGGGCATGCGCATGTCCCTGGCTGCCGTAGCCGATGATAGCGATTGTTTTTCCCTGTAAAAGATCAAGGTTACAATCCTGCTGATAGAAAATCTTTGCCATTTTTGGTTCCTCCTAAAAAATGATTAAAAATATATTTATCTTACGTATTTTATTACGGAAGGTAAGTAACGTTCTCAATACCTCTTCCAAGACCTGCGATACCCGTTCTGGCAAGCTCGAGTATCTCATATCCTTCAAGAAGTCCTAAAAATGCGTCGATCTTTTCCTGATCGCCGGTAAGTTCGATGATAAGTGTCTTGGGACCCACATCGATTATATTTGCGCGGAAAATATCTGCCATGGCAATAACGCCCTGTCTGTTGGCGGCCTCAGCTTTAACTTTGATGAGCGCGAGTTCTCTGTATACGGATTTTCCGGGTTCCAGCACTTTTATGTCTTTAACGTCGATAAGCTTAGCCACCTGTTTCTCGATCTGTTCAAGAACATCGGCATCTCCCGAGGCAACTATGGTGATCCTGGTATATTTTGGATCGGCGGTAACGCCTGCGGTAATGCTCTCAATATTATATCCGCGTCTTGAAAAAAGACCCGAAATACGGCTAAGTACACCTGATGTATTGTCTACAATGAGCTGAAATACTTTCTTTTGCATAAATATACCTCTTTTTATACGCTTGTATCATTGTATACATAGCATATCTAAAAGTCAACAAAAATACTTTACTTCGCTAATTCGAAAAATCATGCTTCCGTATCGTTGCATTTGGGAAGTGCGAGCGTTCCGGTACGTGCGACTTCAACAACGGGTATCCCGGATAGCATAGATCTGAATACAGCGATCTTTTCGGGCGTGTCGCATATCTGCATCATGATATGGTTTTTGGACATGTCCACTATCTCGGCGGAACATATTTCACATATCTCAAGTATGTCTTTACGGTTACTCTTGTTGTATTTGACTTTTATGAGCATCATTTCCCTCGAGATCGACTGCTCTTCCATAAAAGTCTTGACCTTGATGACATCAAGCTTTTTATTTAACTGCTTTTCGATCTGTTCAAGAGTTCTCTCATCTCCCGAACTTACTATGGTCATATTGGATACTTCGGGATCGAACGTCTCACCAACGACCAGTGAATCGATATTAAAACACCTTCTTGCGAAAAGACCGGATACTTTACTCAAGACACCTGATCTGTTTTCTACCATTACGGAATATATCTTTTTCATGATCATCCTTTCACCACATCTTTGGGGTTGATCATAACCTCCATGATGCCGGGATTTTTAGATTCCAAAAACTTGTCGATCAAAGGAAGTTCTTTGTCGAGAGTTACTTTGTAATAATCGAAATCATAAGCTTTTGCAAGAAGCTCAAGATTGGGATAATCGTTAAGTTCGACCACCGAATAATTGTCGTTGTAGGTATAATGCTGATACTCTCGTACCATGCCAAGATAACCGTTCTTGAACACTACGATCTTAACGTTTGCATTTTCCTGCTTGACAGTAGCCAGTTCGCACATGGACATCTGGAACGAACCGTCTCCGCATACGGCAATTACTTGTTTGGAGGGATTGGCAAGCTTAGCTCCGAGAGCCGCAGGGATTGAATATCCCATGGTGCCCATACCGCCGCTTGTCAAAAACTTACCCTTTTTAACAACATGATAAGCACAGCTCCATATCTGATTCTGGCCGACATCGGCAACATATACTCCGTCATCTTTCATCTTATCCGACAAAGTTTCAATAAATTCCTTAGGATCGACATAATCCGAAACAGGGAATCTGCTGTCTTTTAATGTTTTCTTGTATTCATTTAAAGTATCGATCCATGAAAGAGAATTGATCTTAATGTCTGCGGCATTGAGATCTGTAAATATTGCCTTGGCATCACCGACTATAGGAATGGTGGGGCCGCAGTTCTTTCCGATTTCGGCGGGATCGACATCCATATGGATGAGAACCTTATTATCGGTCAAAAAGTCCGGCTGGTTGACAGCTCTGTCGGCAACTCTCGCACCGGCCATGATGAGAGTATCACACTCAGCCATAGCCTTGTTGGCATAAGGTTTTCCGTTGTTTCCGACCATACCGAAATACAAGGGGTGTTTCGTAGGCATCGCACCGATACCCATCATCGTCGAAACAACCGGAATATTGTTCTTTTCAACAAATTTAAGCAGTTCTTTCTGCGCATCCGATAATGCTATTCCTCCGCCAACGCATATAAGAGGCTTTTTAGCCTTTTCAAGCGCACTTAAAAGTTTCTTTATCTGATTTGCGTTGCCTTTGACGGTGGGCTTATATGTCCGCATAGCCACTTCTTTGGGATATTCAAACTTTTTTACGGTCGCATTCTGAATATCAATGGGAACATCGATAAGTACGGGGCCTTTTCTTCCCGTCGATGCTATATGAAATGCTTCTTTAAATATTCTGGGAATATCGTTTACGTCTTTTACAAGATAACTGTATTTTACAAAGCTCTCTGCCGCACCGGTAACATCGGCTTCCTGGAACACATCCGAACCGAGAAGATTCGAATTGACCTGCCCTGTAATACATACAAGCGGAATCGAGTCAGCAAAAGCCGTAGCGATACCCGTTAAAAGGTTGGTCGCACCGGGTCCTGAGGTAACTGCACAAACACCCACTTTACCCGTAGTACGTGCGAGTCCGCTTGCCATATGCGCAGCACTTTGCTCTGTACGGACAAGAACTGTCTTAATGACGGAATCGACTATGGAATTGTAAAAAGGGCATATAGCTACACCCGGATATCCAAAAACATAATCAACTTTTTCGGCTTCCAAACATTTAATGATGGCATCTGCTCCGTTCATTAAGTCTCCTTATACATATCCGTTTTGAATTGGCATAAATGTCACGGATATGCAGCGATAAAAAAGTTTTTTTCTAATCGCTGTTAACAATGAATTTTAGCACACTAAAGTTACAATGTGCAACAAAATATGGCACTTTTATTGTTTTTTTATGCTAATTGTGGTAAGTTAACTAAGGATTCTCATTGGAGGTATTATTTTTGAAACGCAGATTATTTATAATTCTCATATCTATCGTAACGATAATTGTTTCTTTATGCGGATGCGGCGGTGAATACGAAGACTATTCCGATTATAAAAAACAGATGGAAAATTTCTTCGAAAGCGTGACCAAACTCGACGAACAGATGAACGATCTCAATCCCGAAGACGACAATTCGATCGACGATCTTTTCCGGTTGCTCGACGAACTTGAAGAACAGTTTAAATACTTTTCCGAGATTGAAGTTCCCGAACAATACAAAGTCACCGAATCTCTTGCCGATGAATCATATGAATACATGAAGGAAGCAAACGAATACTTCAGACAGTCATTTTCGGAGAACTCATACAACGAATTTACTCTTGAAGCGGCTTATGAGTGCTACTCAAGAGCAAACAAGAGAATGCATTACGTGATCGACATCATTCACGGAAAGCTTCCGGAAGACGAAAATGTAACATTTGAATAAATTTATAAAGATATATATGTAAAAAGAAGCCGTTTCGAAACGGCTTCTTTTTACTAAGGCGTCTATTATAATCTTGATCTTATGGCTGCAAAGAATTCCTTCGTATTGACAGCCTTTACATCCTTATTTGTACAGATCCTCGTAAGATCCGGAGTCATAACACCCGATTCGATCGTGTCTATAACGGCCTTTTCAAGTCTTTCTCCGAATGCCGCAAGCTCTTTGTTACCGTCAAGCTCACCGCGCTTCTTAAACGCTCCGCTCCATGCAAATATCGTGGCAACGGGGTTTGTCTTGGGTTCTTCACCCTCAAGATATCTGTAGTAGTGTTTCTGAACCGTACCGTGTGCGGCTTCATACTCAAATACACCCTTAGGCGATACGAGAACGCTGGTCATCATGGAAAGTGAACCGAATGCCGAAGAAACCATGTCACTCATAACATCGCCGTCATAGTTCTTGCATGCCCAGATAAAGCCGCCTTCGGTCTTCATGACTCTTGCAACCGCATCGTCGATAAGAGTATAGAAATATTCTATACCGGCTTTCTCAAAGCGCTCTTTGTACTCCTGCTCATAAAGATCGGCGAAGATATCCTTAAATGTATGATCGTATTTCTTGGAGATCGTATCCTTGGTCGCAAACCCTATATCCTGCTTCGTATCACAGGCATACTTAACACATGCTCTTGGAAAAGAAGTGATACTCTTCTCGGTATTATGCATTCCCTGTATGATGCCGGGACCGTCAAACTCATGGATGGTCTCCTTCGTAACATTGCCTGATGCATCGGTA
>JAEEGG010005482.1_pt1 | contig 30118 bp, 18 predicted proteins | sample 9134161 | NCBI WGS metagenome assembly JAEEGG01 (sample SAMN16246543, study PRJNA631951) | gut metagenome | biome: gut microbiome; feature: rumen; material: CR-attached | host: Bos | place: Iran: Karaj | collected 2018-10
GCACCGAAGATCAGCATGATAATCGGGGTCAGCACAATCACGAAGAACGGGTTAACGGCTTGCCACAACTCGGCGGGCAACTGGTCACTCTTGACGAAGTCGCGTGCAAAGAACGACAGCGTCACGCCGTTCTGGTGGAACGAGAACCAGAAGAAGATCACAACGCCGAGCACTGCGAACAGGGCATACAGGCGCTGTCTGAGCTCCTTGGCCATGGACTTCTTCTCCTCGGGAGTCAGCTCAACCGAAGCAGCAGCAGTCTTCTTGCCCGGGGTGGGGAAGAGGCCGCGCTTGGCGATAAAGATGGTCAGCGAGATCAGCATGGCAATAACCGATGCGATGAAGGCAAAGTGAACACCCTGGTTGAACACCTCGAGGTAGCTCTGGCATGCTTCAGGAGAAGCACCACCGGTTACACCAGCCTGGGTAAGGTAGGTCTGCAAGTTGGACATCTGGTCGGCAGGGATAGTGCCGTCGATGTACTTGTGGCACAATGCGGGCAGCTCGGCCACATAGGTGAAGCCGTGACGGCCCAGCCACCACTTGCGCAGGAAGGGTGCGATAAACGGAGCCAGCAAACCACCGATGTTGATGAAGACATAGAAAATCTGGAAACCGGCATCGCGGCGGCCCTTCATGGCCTTGAGCTCCTCTTCGGATTTACCGGCGGCAGCAGCCTCGGCCTCCATGTCGTCATACATCTGACCCACGATGGCCTGCAGGTTGCCCTTGAACAGACCGTTACCGAAGGCGATCATCACCAGTGCCACACAGGTGAGCACGAGCAGCATGGTCATCGTGCCCGATGTGGCGGTGATGGGAATTGCCAGAGCGGCATAGCCGAGTGCCATGATGATGATACCCGTCATGATGGTGCCCTTGTAGTTCTGAGTGCGGTCGGCGATGATACCGCCCACGAGGCTCAGAATGTAGATGGCAGCCAGGAAAATTGAGTAAATCAGGGCCGCTTTGTCATCGGCCAAGCCGAATTTCGAGCACAGGAACAGTGACAGCACGGCGGCCATGATGTAATAGCCGAAGCGCTCGCCCATGTTGCTCAATGCGGCGGGGATTAGACCCTTGGGATGTTTTTTAAACATAATTCTGTTGGTTTGATTAATTAATATATTAATAATGTTATTGTCGTCGTTGTCTCAACAGCCGCCGTGTTCGCGGGCCTGGAAGGCGATGGCGTAGGCACGAATCTGCTTAATCATCGCCAGCAGTCCGTTGCTGCGGGTGGGTGACAGGTGCTCGCGCAGTCCGATGCGCTCAATGAAGTAGAGGTCGGTGTCGAGGACTTCCTGAGGCGTGGCGCCGTCGAGCACGCGCACGAGCATCGAGATGATGCCCTTGACGATGATGGCGTCGCTGTCGGCCTGCAGGCGCATGCGTCCGTCAATGCAGTCGGCCTGCAGCCACACGCGGCTTTGGCAGCCGTCGATCAGGTTGTCGGCGGTCTTGTACTGCTCGTCGAGCGCGGGCATGGCGTTGCCCATGTCGATGATGACACTGTAGCGGTCCATCCAGTCGTCCAGACCTTCAAATTCCTCAATGATTTCGTCTTGTCGTTCGTTGACTGTAGACATGTGAAAAGGTAATGTTTTTGGTTTAACCTCCAAAATTAGACTTTTTTTTTGAGATAGACCTCATTCAAGGCTTGAAAAATTAGTTTTCATTAAAAACAAGTCCCGCAAGAACGGTGTCTGCGGGACTTGTCGAGTTATGGACTAATGTCTATTATGAAAATAGATCAATAGAAATCGATGAGGTGCTTCTTGACCTTGGTGGCCTTGGAAAGAATCCTGTAGATGTTGCTCGGGTTAGCAAAGATTTGTGCGCCACGACGCTGAGCATAGCGGTTAGTGAGCTCTTCCTTGCTGGGCTGGCGCTCGGATTTCTCCTGCTTCTCAACCTGATAAACAAACATTGCATTCATACCCTTGGTGGGACCTTGAAGCACACCAGACTTAGCAACAGACATGCGGCCAATCAAGCCGGGCTCGCTGCCGATCTTGGGATTGCCGTTGGCTGCGAATACAACGCTTGCAGTATCTACTTGTACGCCCATGGCTGCTGCATATCCGTTCAGGTCTTTAGCTTTGCCCTGATACTGCTTCACCATGTCGTCACCCTTCTTGCTGTTGCGGATCTTCTGGGTCAGGAATTCCTTACCCTGAGAGAAGTTATAGGGCAGGTATCCGTCCTTATAGATGTCATCGAGTGCAACGGCAAGCAGCACGTCGTTGTTGTCGCTGAAGATGGGTGAAACTTCACCTGTCTTCTTGCAATCAAACGCCCACTTGACAGCTTTGCGAGAATCCTTGATACCGCCTTGTCCGAACTGGCCTAAACCAATCTGAGCGGTGCTGGGGCTGATCATCATCTCGGTAGCGTTGAAACCAGCCTTTGCAGCATTCTCCTCAAAGTCTTTTGCAGTCTTATTCTTGTTCAGGAAGTCCTGGAACTTGTCGCGAAGGGCCTCGCTAGTCTTGGTGCTGGCATAAGCATCATAGCTGATGGTAGCAAGCGTGTAGAACATCTTGGGAGACTTCTTCTGGTTGACTCTCATCATGGTTGCGCCATTCTCATTGCTGTTATACACAAAGAATTTGCCGACTTCAGCATTAGCGATCTTGTTCTTCATCGAGTCGGGAGCGTTGTAGATGCGCTGCCAGTCGCCAAGCTTGCCGTCCACCTTCTGGGGATAGGCCTTCTTGATGTCGTCCAGTGTCTTGCCTGAGTTGAGCTGATCAAGGGCGGCCTTCTGAGTCTTGGCATCGGCTTGGATGATGACATAGTCAAATTCAATGGAGTCGAGGCTGACCTGCTTGTTGATGAGCTTGTACATCACATAGTGGTTGTCGACGGTGCTGTCACGGCGGGTCGTGCCGACCTCGGCGCTGGTGAAGAAGTCGCGAACCTTAACGGGAAGGCTCTTCTGCTCCATCTTGGCAGTGTCAACATGCACGGTTCCTAACAGGCGTACCGAGTCAACGCCGCGTCCCTTCTGCAGGGCGATATAGGCGGCATCGGCGATCTTGTTGGCAGCAGCGATATCCTCGGCGTTGGGCTTGATGTCAACAGCGATGTAGTGGATCACGCGCACTTCTTCGTCGGTCTTGAACATGGGTTTGAGCTTCTCCCACTCGGCCTTGAGCTCTTCGTCGGTTACCTGATATTTGTCATCAGGAAGCGTTGAATAGTCCTTCTTGGCGAAAGTGACAATGTTGGTGGTGGCCTCTTCCTCGGCAAGCTGTGCAAGATCCAGGTTGTTGGCCTGCATACAGCCGGCCACCAGGTTCTGCAGCTTGGAGAACATGTATTGTTTGGTGAGGTCAGCTTTCAGTTTGTTCCACTGGGTGCGCAGCTCTGCTACCTGTGACTCCTGAACACCCTGCTTGCCAGGGTTCATGATGAAATCATAAAGGTCTGCAGGAGACTTGGCACCTGCCTGCTGTGCAAACTGTGCAACGGCGGGAGCGGGGTTCTTACCGATCATCAACTCGCTGATTTCCTTGTCGCTAACAGTAATGCCCAATTTGGCAAACTCCTGCTCAAGCAGCTTCTCGTTGATCATCTCGTCCAGCACTTGCTGTTGACGCAGTGCGCCATCAGTCATCTTGTCATTCTGCTGGTCTTCGGCAGCAGCTTGCTCCACGCGACGCTGGAAAGTCATAATGTCAATCTTCTCACTACCGACATTAGCGGCAGCACTGTTTCCACCGGAACGACCGATGGCTTCGATACCGACCTCAATAATGAAGGCGAGCAATGCGGCACCGATCACGATGGCAAGGATTTTTTTCCTCTGCCTAATTTTCTCTAATGTAGCCATTTACAATTATTTATATTACGTTATTTCAGTCAATAATAAGGCATTTCGCCAAAAAACCACGCAAAGGTAGATATTTTTTGCATTATACCAAAAAAAGAAATCGCTTTTTCTTGAAAAACTCTGATTATTTTATCTTCAAGGACAATTTTGGAACATCTGTTTTGGGGCAGATTTCATCGTTTTTGGGAGGGAATTGGCGGCAGTGAGTCAACATTTATCGTGTTTTTTTAGGATTATTTTAGACGATGTGTGCGCGCAATTGGCAATTTATGGCTATATTTGCAGTTATTATTAATGTGACGATAAGCAATGCCCATGATGTGGCATGGTAATGAAGAAATCAAATAAAAAGAACACGATAGACATTATGAAAAAGATCAAGAAAGTCTTGTTGTCAGTGGCTCTCGCTACTCCGGCTGTGGCTTTAGGTCAGCCTGCCATGATTTCAAGTGAGGCCTTAGGGTATCTTGAGCGTGGCAAACAAATGTATGAATCCCGCAACTATGTGGGTGCCATCGACCAGTTGGAGCACCTCAAGCAACTCCCTGCCGATGCTTCGATGCGCGAGCAAGCCGACTATTACATCGCTTTGAGCCGTTTTGAGCGCGGAGACGATTCCAGTATTGACGCCCTGTTGCAGTTCATCGACAACTATCCTGCATCGTCGTTGGCGATGGATGCTCAGATGAGGATTGGTAATTATTACTTCTATCGCGGGCAGTGGGAGAGTGCATTAGTCAGCTATTCTCTTGTGCGCAACCGCTCACTTGACTTGGACAAAGACGAGGATCTGGAATATCGTCGTGCCTATTGTGATTTGCGCTTGGGCAACTTCCGTGAGGCCGAGAGGCAGTACTATGAACTTGAAAACAGTTCACGGTATGGCGGCGCTAGTGACTTCTATAAGGCCTATCTCGACTATGCCAGGGGAGATTATCAGGAAGCTCAGGAGAAATTCCGCCGCATCCCCCAGGAGAGTGAGCTGGGTTACCAATCGCAATACTACCTGGCGCAGATTGACTATAACATGAAGCATTACCGTCAGGTAATCGAAACCGGCAAGAACCTGCTTGAGCAACGCCAGAATGACTACTTTGACGCTGAGTTGAACCGTTTGGTCGGCGAGAGTTACTATCATCTGGGAAATGATGCGCAAGCGCGCATTTACCTCAGGCGTTACATGGACAACCCCGAGGGCGATCCTTACAGGACTGCGGCCTACACTCTGGGCGTGCTGGACTATCGTGACGGCAATTATCAGGCGGCGGTCAATAACATGCTGATGGTTACCGACGAGAGTGACGCCTTAACACAGAGCGCACGTTTCTATATAGGTCAGTCCAAGCGTCAGCTTGGCGACTTGAGCGGTGCCAATATGGCGTTCCATGAGGCAGCGATGATGAATTTTGACAAGGACGTGAAGGAAATGGCGTTCTATAACTATGCTGTCGGTATTAGCAAGGGCGCCCATACTCCGTTTGACAGGAGCGTTGATTTGTTTGAGGATTTCCTGAATGAGTATCCTAACTCGCGTTATAAGAATAATGTGGAAGAATATCTTGTGGATGCTTTCATGAACACGACCGACTATCAACGTGCTCTGACTAGTATCAACCGAATCAAACAGCCGGGTGCGCCGGTACTCAAGGCGAAGCAGAATGTGCTGTATAATCTGGGCGTTCAGGCTCTGTCCAATAACCGCAACACCGAAGCCGCTAACTATTTCAAGCAAGCCATCGCTGTGGGCAACTATGATAAGGCCGTGCTGCGTGAAAGCCGCTTGTGGTTGGCCGAGGCCCAGTACAGGACTGGAGATTACAAGGAGGCGATTGCCAATCAGCAAGAGTATGTCAAAGCAACCGACAAGAACGATCAAAACTATGGCATTGCCCAGTACAATTTGGGGTACAGCCTGTTGAACCAGAATCGCTATGCCGAGGCCAAAACTGCATTCCAGAATGCCATTGCCAGCAAGCAGTTGAGCAACGAAACGGCAGCAAGCGCATACCAGGGCCTAGGTCAAGCGCAATACTATCTGCGGGATTTCAGTGGTGCACAGGCCTCTTATGACCAGGCGTTGAGGGTTGACAAGAATACCAGCGGCGACTATTCCATGTACCAGAAGGGTATCATGATGGGTTTGAATCACCAGTATGCCGATGAGATCCAGCAGATGGATGCTCTCATCAAGGCCTACCCCAAGAGCGACCTGGCTCCCCAGGCAATGCTGGAGAAGGGTAATGCCCAGGCTATGTTGGGCAAGAGCAATGATGCACTTGACACCTATGCCACCTTGCTCAAGAGCTATCCCAAGAGCGTCGAGGCCCGTAAGGGACTCCTCCAAACCGCTTTGGTTAACAAGAGCATGAATCAGGAGGATGCCGCCATCGATGCCTATAAGAAGGTCATCAAGCAATATCCTACCAGCGACGAGGCCCAGGCCGCTGCCGAGGACATGAAACTCATCTATGCCGATCGTGGTCAGCTTGCTGAATTCGGCAAATTCCTCAACAGTGTGCCCAATGCACCCAAGATTGATGTGAACGAGGTAGAACGTCTCACCTTTGAGGCCGCCGAGAAAGCTGCGATCGACACCAAGCCCAGCATTGACAAGATGCAGCAATACATCAAGGACTATCCTGCTGGCTCCTATGTAGCCAAGGCTAAATACTATATTGCCCGCTATCACTATGGCAAGGGTAACTATGACGAGGCAATGTCAGCCATCGACGAGGCGCTCCAGGCAGGTGGCGATGCTTCTTATGCACAGGATGCACTGGCGATGCGCAGTGACATTCTCACACGTCAGGGCAAGTACGAAGAGGCCATCCGCAGCTATAAGGAGCTTGCCGAGCGTGCCTCTAGCGACGACAACCGCACACTGGCCCTGCTTGGCGCGATGCGTGTGGCTAAGCAGATGGGCACATGGAATGAGGTGCAGTCGATTGCTACATCGTTGCTTGACCGTGGCGGCTTGACTGCCAATGAGGAAAAAGAGGTGATCCTTGACAGGGCACTCGCTCTGGCCCAGGTGGGCAAAGCCAAGGAAGCCGAAACCGCCTTCAAGTCACTGGCTAAGGACCCCTCAAACGAATATGGCGCTCAAGCATCAGCCGAGCTCTCAAGAATGCAATATGAATTGGGTGACTACAGTGGAGCCGAGGCAACCGTCAATGCCCTCATCGAGGCCGGCACACCGCACACCTACTGGCTAGCCCGCAGTTTCATTACACTGGCCGACGTGTATTACAAGCAAGGAAATGTCGCCCAGGCACGAGACTACCTGCAGAGCCTCAAGAGCAACTATCCCGGCAAGGAGAAGGATATCTTTAACGATATTGAGACCCGCCTGAAAAAGTGGAAAGGCGACAACAGTTCGTCAACCTCCAACTCCAGCACCGATAACGGAAAAAAGAAGAGTAACAAGAAGAATAAATAAAACGTTGTGACACCGATGAAGATGAAAAAGATATATATCGCTGCGTTGATGGCTGCATTCGCCCTGAATGTGGCATATGCACAGGACAACAAGAACCTGAACAAGGAAATTACCCTTGAGAAGGATATTGAGCCCTTGCAGAAGAAGGCTGTCAAGAAAAACGAGTTGCCTAAAGTCGTCAAACCCGCAACGACTGGGAAAAAGAACCCTTTGGGTTACACTGACTTGATTTCTCCCATCGAGGTCCCCACTTCGATACCGACGTTGCTGCCCTATGGCTACCGCACGGCGCACAACTTCAGCGACAAGCGCGGTTATTTGGACATTGGCGCAGGAACTCAGGCTAACTTCCGTGTGGACTTCGGCTATCGCATCATTGACGAGGAGCGGGAAAAACTGGGTGTTTGGCTCAACCACAACAGCACATGGAACAGCAAGAATCCCAGCAAGGTCATCACCCTCGACGAGAACCGCAACAAGCAGAAGTATAACGACAATACACTTGCTGTGGATTACAGCCGTGCCTTGGGCAACGGCACCCTCACACTGGGTGCCAAGGGACATATCGATATCTACAACTACTACGGTGGTTGGAACAAAATCATTGTGCCCCAAAACCAGGTTATAATTGATGGAGAGAATCAGCAGTATTACACTGCCCCCTACGATTGGAACACCGAAAAGCAGACTTTCACCAACTTCAACATCAATGCCGGTTGGGCCAGCCAGTTCATGCTGCGTGACAATCCGTTGAAATATAATGTAGGTCTCCAGTATGGTCATGCGGCTCATGACAAGCCTTTCGATAATCTGTACAAGAAAGGTGTGCACGACAATTGGGGTATCCTTAACTTGGGTGGTTCCTATGACCTGACCGAATTGACGACAGCGGCTTTGGCCATCAAGGGTGAGTACCTGCGTCGTGGCACAAAAGCTAAGTTGGGTAGCGATTATGACTTGTTTGACGAGTCGGGCATGATTACCCTCTCGCCCACCTATACTATCCGTGGTGACATGTTCAAGCTCCAGTTGGGCTTGAATGCCCATTTGAGTTTCAGTGACGGTGCTGCCTTCCGCCTCTCGCCCAACGTGCGTGCTAATCTGTCATTGGTTGACGGTTTCACGCTTTTCGGCAATGCCCTTGGTGGCAAGGTGCTGGGCTATCGTCAGGGCAAGCACTTCGTGAATTACCGCTATGACGACCCGCTGTTGCTCTATGGCAGTGTCTATACACCCATCGATGCCGAGGGCGGTATCAAGATTGGTCCATTCCAGGGCTTGAGTGCCAAAGTGTCGTTAGGCTATGCGATAGTCAAGGGTGAGCCGGGCATTATCTATGCTGGTAATACTGACCTTCCTATGATTTATGCGCTCCGCCATGCTTTCATGTCAAGGTACCAGGTAATGGACAGTCGCGGCTATTACCTCAACGCCGAGGTCAACTACAAGTTCCGTTCGCTCATCGAAGCGTCGGCAGCTGTTAAATATGCTCCACACGACAACGAGATGTTTGACAGCGACAAGCACTATAATAACTACAAATTGGGCGTGGATCGTGCTTCTACCGTTGCCAGCATTGATTTCAAGGTCACCCCATGGCGTCCGTTGACCGTAAACGCAGGTCTTGAATACCGTGGTGGCCGCATGGCTCTATTCCATTACGACATCATCGATGGTGGCGAATATCTGCGCACCGCTTATAATTTCGTCAACATGGACGATGTCATCAACCTGCATGCAGGGGCCAACTACCGCCTTAACAGCAGTGTCAGCCTGTGGCTGGAGGCTAATAACCTGTTGAACCGCCGTTATGACCTGCTCTTCGTCATGGGTGCCCAGCGCATCGGCGTCATGGCAGGCGCCAGCTTCACCTTCTAAACAGGTATACGTCATCATAAAAACGTAAATAACGAATAGCGGCCCCGCAAAGGCCGCTATTCGTTTCTTGCCGTTTACGCAAAGCGGTATTTAATTGTCACTCACGATATATGTTTGGCTTGAATTTATTAGACGTTGGTTGATAATTGTTTATAAAATTGAGATGAATTGATATCGGTATTAAAAAATCAACTATATTTGCATTTTGTAGCTCATTACCAAAATTCAGTTCCTGTTTTCACGCCAGGTGATTTGGAGGGTATTTCCGCTTCTTGCTGTGGTAAATAGTGATGTTTTGGATGATGCTCCAACTAATAGAACATAACCATTATTCTTCAATTCCACTTAATTATTGTGTATGAAAAAATTACTTCTAATGATCTTGACGCTGGCCCTTGCAATGCCTGTCGCAATTGCCGGCGAGAAGACCGTGACGATTTCCCGCAACGAGGGAATCTACGATGACGGCACCGGTGTGTATTACTGTACCAAGGATGGCGTCACGATGACCTTCTCGAGCGGTCTGAACAACGTTAACTATCTGGTGGAGCACCAGCAGGTAGTATTTGATATCTTCTCGACCAACTATGTGATCAAGAAGATTAAGTTCAACTGTCTGGACAACACCACCGATGACAACTTGGACTGCTTCTATTGGGGACCATCCACAATCAGTGAGTTCACAGGTGCCCCTTACACGCCCACGGGCACTTATACCTATAGCGGTTATATCGGTACCTGGGTCGGTGGCTCAACTCCATCGTCGTATGTAAAATTCGTGACCGAGGCCAAGCCTGTGCGTTTTGGCTCGGTGGAGATTACCTATGACAAGGAATTTGGTGACATCTATGACCTCGTGACTCAGAGCAGCGAGATTCAAAATGGTCAGACCTATGCGCTTGTCAGTCAGCGCGACTCCCGCGCACTCGGTAAAGAAGAGTACCATGGCAGTGATCCCTACACGACCTATAGTTCCACACCGGTCACCCTGCTGAACAATAATCAGAAGGTGAAGGTGACCGATGAGGTGCAACTTATCAAGTTGCAGTCGACGGGCAACTCTTCTCGTCCCTGGTACCTCAAGGTGGGTGACAACTACATGCGCCGTCGCAGCGGAACGATGTCAGGTTCTGGCACTAACCAGGGTTACAACCTGTATTCTGTGGGCAACATCCCAAGCGGCAGCGAGGATTATTTCCGCGTGAGCATTTCGTTCGGAAACAATTCCAACGCCTTGATCAGGTTCTACCACAATTCCAGCGAGACCCAAGCTCCGTCAGGTGGCGTGACCAAGACGTTCGCAATCCGCCATTACAACGGCGGTGACCTGTTCAGGGTAATGGACTATTCCAGCAACAACAGTGATGCCACCTATCAGCGTGTTTACTTGTATAAGCCAGCCGAGAGCTTCGAGGTGATTACCGAGTGTGATCCCGTCGATGGCGGTTACATCAGCCTGGGCAGTGGTATCCTCACCGATTACCAGGGCAAGAACTGGTCGCAGCACTATGACAACGTGACCTTCTTTGTGGGCCCGACCGAAGGCTATGGCGTGAATGAGGTGACCGTGACCAATTTGTCGACCAACGAGGTGACCGTGCTTCAACCGACCAGCACTAGCGACTTTGGCAACGACTATAGCTTTGAAATGCCTGGTGCCAATGTCAAGGTTACGGCTACGTTTGTTGAACCTCATGTGATTCACACGGTATCCAATCCCGCTGATGGCGGTAGTTTTAGTTTCATCAATGGCTATACCGATTTCAATGGCGAGACGATGTCCAACGAGGGCAAGACGGTGACCTTCAAGCCCGAGCCCGCCGACGGCTACATTTTCAATTCGGTGACCTATACCGATGATGTTACTGGCGTGACCACGACGCTCACCCCCGATGCCGACGGTGTCTTCTCCTTTGTCATGCCGGGCAACGACGTGACCTTGACTGCCAATTTTGAGGAAGCTCATGACCTCTACCTGTTGGGTACCGCCAACGGCGAGACAGGCTGGCATCCCTATGGTCCCAAGTTCACCTTTGACGGCGCCACTGCTACTTATTATCTTGACGTTTACTTCAAGGGCGGCAATGATGACCCGTACGCTGACCCCGCTTATGGTTACTTCAGCCTCACCAAGAGAATCTCTGAGAACTGGAGCGACCTTAATGGTTATCGCTTGGCAGCAGAGTACAACAATTATTGGGTTGAGGATGGCTCGACTGGCGTCGTGCTCTATGGCGACCGTCCTGATAACGCCTTTAAGATCAAGCCCGGTGTTTACCGCATCACGGTCAACTACGATATGACCCAGATGAGCATCACCGAGTATCCGCTCACACTCACCTTTGACCCTGTGAGTGGCTCGGTAGTTGATCCCGGTCAAGTGGTGACCATCAGCAGCAACATCGATGAACTGGTGCACAATATCAATCCCAACGAGATTGATGCCGTGTTCTATAACACCACCAATAACTGGGCTACTCAGGAGAATGACAACACCGCTGTAATCACGCAAGACGGCATTACCACTGTCACTGCCAATGCCAACCTGGGCTATATCCACGTGGAAGGCCAAGCCAATTATGAAATCATCGGTGACCTCTATCTGCTGGGTACCGCCAACGGCGAGACAGGCTGGCATCCCTATGGTCCCAAGTTCACCTATGACGCCGACAACGAGGAGTATTACATTGACGTTTACTTCAAGGGCGGCAATGACGACCCGAACGCCGACCCGGCCTATGGCTACTTCAGTCTCACCAAGAAGATTTCTGAAAACTGGGGTGACCTTGTCGGTTACCGCTTGGCGGCAGAATATAACAATTATTGGGTAGAGAACGGCTCAGCCGACGTCGTGCTCTATGGCGATCGCCCTGATAACGCCTTTAAGATCAAGCCTGGTGTTTACCGCATTACGGTCAATAAGGCCAAGAACCGCTTGAGCGTGACCGAGTATCCGCTCTCGCTCACCTTCAACCCCGAGAGTGGCTCAATCGTTGATCCCGGTCAAGTGGTGACCATCAGCAGCAACCTCGACGACTTGGTACACGGCATCAATGCCAATGAGGTGGATGCGGCCTTCAAGAACAGCCTTGACGGTGGCACGAATTGGGACAACGACAACACAGCCGTCATCACCGAGACGGGAGCGACGACCACAGTCACCGCCGAGGCTAGCATTGGCTACATCGTTGTGCCCGGAACCGCCGTATATACAACTCCGGAACCCACACCCTACGCCATTACGACTTTGGTCGATCCCGAAGACGCTGGCCAAATCACGGCACCCTCGGGAGCCCTTGCCGGTGAGACGGTGAACTTCTCGGTTGAGGTCAACAGTCCATATGTCCTCTACAATGTGGAGGTGGCAATCAATGGTAATAACCAAATCGTAGAGCCTCTCAACGACAATGGTGACGGCACCTATAGTTTCACCATGCCAGATGGCGATGTGACCATCTACGCTGACTTTGCTACTCCGTTATACATGATTGAGAGAGACGGAGAAGTGGAAAAGACCTACACCATAGCTGACCAGCTCTTGGGTGTGTTTGCCTTTGGCAACAGCCTGTGGTGTAAGGATCTTGGCAACATCTCAATCGTCAAGACCGAGCCCAACGATGAGAATCAGGTCGACATGATGATGACGATTGAAGAGATTGCTCGTCCTGGCGGTTGGGATCAAAGCAACTGGGTTGAATTGATTCTGGATAATATCAATCAAGCTACTGCTGGTGTCAATCAACTCATCAAGCCTTGTAGTGTGACGGGTGAATTCACTGACAAGTTGAATTATAAAATCCGAGTGGATAATGCCCCGTTGCAATTCGACGGCGAGTTGAATTATGATCCCAACACCTATTGCACTGTCAATTTCCTTGAGAACAACCTCACTTTGGAGCCTGGTGCACCTGGTGCCATCAGCTTGTATAATGGCAACAGTTACTATTTCCTGAACCCCAAGATTCAGGAGTATGCCGCTGTGACCTTTGCCATGTGGGATAGAGATCAGCAGATGTTTGTGATTCCCATGAGAGAGGGCACTCAAGTAAATGGCCATGACTTTGATGGAGCTATTAGGCTCGACTCTAATAATGGCTGGTATTATAACATGTATGGCGACGTCACCACTGAATTGAATATGCCAGAGAATGCTAACAATGTATATACCTTCCATATTCTTGTTCAGCGTGACAACGACAGCTATGGCGCCAGTGCTGAGGATGGCCCCAATCAGATTGGTGGCCCGAGCCGCGAGCAGATCAAGCCGAATCAGACTGCATCGGCAACCATTAAGGCCTATCCCCTTGATTTGAGGGTTGACAGCGAACACATCATTACTGCAGTTAATGAGGTGAATTTGCCCTTGAAGGTTGCCTCGGTTGAGTATATCAATGTTATTGGTGTCAAGAGCGACACACCTTTCGACGGCGTCAACATTGTGGTGACCCGTTACAGTGACGGCAGCATCAGGACCACCAAGATCTTGAAGTGAAGCACTCGTTGACTAACAGTGATTAATAATTGTCGCGCGACCTTTCGGGGCCGCGCGATAATTTTCTGGCTTATTGCTGTCTTTGACAGGACTCTCAAGTGAGGGATCAAGGCAGGGTGGGGAGGGCGTCACTGTGCTGCATGAAGGCTTCGGCGGCATTGCATCGGCATTCGAGACCGCGGAACTTCTCCATCGTGCCATGCCACTCATAGATGTCTTCCATGTGCTGGCTCACGTGGCAATTGCATGCCACATGCTTGCGCTCGAGCACGCTCTCAATGTTTACCCAGTGGGTGGGGTGGAACATCTGGCTCTGTGTGCCCGACATTGCCTCGAAGTAGAAAAGTTTGAATCGGCGGTCCAGCCGTCGCCAGGAGTCCATCACGAGGATGCCGCAGATGGCATGGTCGCGGTGGCCATCAAGTGGCCAGTGGGTGAGCACGATGTCAGGGTTCTCGCGGTCGATGAGCTCGCGCATCTCCTTGTAGCGTTCCAAGTTCACCTCGGTGTTGCCGTCCACCTGACTCATGAAGATGTGTCTGGCGCCTGTCACCTTGCAGGCATTTTCACTCTCCACCACACGAATGGCTGCCGCCTCGCTGTGGCTCATGCCGGGAATGCCGGCCTCGCCTCTCGTGAGATAGACGCATACCACCTCGTGGCCAGCCTCGGTGAGCAGACACATCGTGCCGCCACAGCAGGTTTCGGGGTCGTCGGGATGTGCTCCGATGGCCAGTATCTTGAGGCGCCGTTTGGTATTGCCAGCTTTGTCACTCGTCTGTCCTTGGGCATTGGCCTCAATGGGCACTCCCAGCACCGTGGCACCCACGGCTGCTGCACCCGTCATCTTGATCATTTCTCTCCGGTTCATAGTCAATGTTTTTTATTCGTCACAAAAATAAATCTTTTTTCTCAAATTTCAATATTTTCTAGCCCATTAGTTAAAAACGGAGCTGCTCATGTGGCATTATGGAATATGGGGATTGGTTATTACATTGGTTAATTGGTTAATAATAGATGATTTATTTTGTGGAATTGGCGAAATGTTGTAACTTTGGGGGAAATTAGAAATTGTCATCACTAAAAACTCTATTGATATGTCAAGAACTATCACATTCAATGAATTGCGGCAGATTAAGAATAGTCTGCCTGAAGGCTCCATCCATGAAATCGCCGATAAACTTAACCTGCCGGTTGAATCGGTGAGAAACTATTTTGGCGGGTCAAACTATGAACTGGGTACCCACATGGGATTTCATTTGGAACCTGGACCTAACGGCGGATTAGTGGTTCTCGATGATCCCAAGATTCTTGACATGGCACTTGAAATTCTTGAAAAGCAAAGTTAACATCAATACATCTCCACAACAATGGACAACAAGACCAACAACGACCCTAACCGACTGATTACTGTCGCCATCCACACGTTTGACCGTGCGGTAGAACTCAAAAACACTCTTGAAGAGGAAGGCATCGAGGTGAAGTTGCACAACGTCAACCTTGATGAGAAAGTCCTTGCTTCGGGCGTGAGAGTCCGCATCCGTGAGCGCGATCTGCCTCAGGCCTTGCAGATTATCGAGTCTCCCGAGACCACAACCAGTGACAAACGGTGTGTGTTGTTGCCTGTTGACTTTGGCAAGTATTCACTCAAGTCGGTGCGCTTGGGCATGGAATATGCCCGTCGCAGCCGTGGCAAGGTGTTGCTGCTTCACAGTTACATCAATGAGCGGCACACGATGTCTTTGCCCTTCGGCAGCGACCGCTATGAGACCCCCGAGGACAATTTCAAGAGCATCAAGAAGAATGCCCGTGAGCGTATGGACGAATTCAAAAAGATGCTCATGGACAAAATCGCCGCCGGCGAACTTCCCAAAGTGAAAATCGAGACCAAGGTGACCGAGGGCATTCCTGAGGAGCAGATTCTGCACTATGCCCAAAAGTATGACGTGTCGCTCATCGTGATGGGCACCAGTGGCACCAACCGCCGTCGTCAGAATCTCATCGGCAGCGTGGCCGGTGAGGTAATGGATGCCTGTAAGTTTCCTATATTCACGGTTCCCATCGGCATGCCGGATGTGGGCTTGACCGACATCACGCATGTGGCGTTTTTCTCTAACCTCATTCAGCAGGACTTGATTTCGTTTGACCGTTTCGCCCGACTGTTTAACATGCGTGGCGTGGAGGTGACCATTATCCCCGTGGTCGATAAGAAGGATCGGCGTCTGGTGGATCAGTCGCTGCAACAACTGGTTCAGTACTGCCGTGATCACTATCCCGAGTGCACCTTCAGGACCAAACGCATCGCAGCCAAGACCTTTATGGAGAGTTTTGCCCAGTTCGCTAAGGATGAAAATGTCCAGCTCATAGCTGTCCCCAACAAGAAGTCCAGCATTTTCTCGCGTCTGTTCAATCCCAGCATTGCACACCGCGTGCTGTTCCAGACCGATACGCCCATGCTTGTCGTTCCCGTGTAACGCTGGCGTATCGTGAAAACCTTTCAGGCTAAACCCCGTTATGTTATACTGGATGGGCTGCGCGGAGTAGCGGCCCTTCTTGTCATAGTATATCATGTATTCGAGTGCTTCGACTGGACTCCTGTGCCTCATGGCTATTTGGCCGTGGATTTCTTTTTTGTGCTCTCGGGTTTTGTCATCGGTTATGCCTACGACAGCCGTTGGGGTGATGGACTGACGATAGGGCAATTCTTCAAGCGCCGCCTCATTCGTTTGCATCCCATGGTAATTCTTGGTGCCCTGATTGGCGCCGCGTGTTTCCTGTTGCAGGGCAGTGTGCGTTGGGACGGCACCCCTATCTCTATTGGCTGGGTGATGTTGGCAATGCTAATGGGTATGCTGATGCTGCCGCTCTATCGTGGCGCGCCAGCTGATGTTCGCGGCAACGGTGAGATGTTCCCCTTGAATGGCCCTTCCTGGTCATTGTTTTTCGAGTATATCGGCAATATCCTCTATGCCTTGCTGCTGCGCCGCCTGCCCACAAGGTGGCTGGTCGTGCTGGCTGTGGCTGCAGGCTCCTGCTTAGCAGGCATTGCGGTGACCGACGGCTATTTGGGTGTGGGCTGGTCAATGGCTGATGGCGGCCTGTGGTCAGGACTGGTGAGGATGCTTTTCCCCTATACGGTAGGCATGCTCATGGCGCGTGTATTCAAACCCTTGCGTGGGGTGAAGGGCGCTTTTTGGATATGTGGGGCTGTAATCGTGCTTGTCGGGTGCCTGCCGTTGCTGCTGGGCGGGATGGCGTCTTGGCTAAATGGTCTGTATGACGCCTTGTGTGTCATTATCGTTTTCCCCTTGCTGGTGTGGGTGGGCGCTTCACAATTGTCAACCGGCAGGACAACACATCACATTAGTGGTTTCCTGGGCGAATTGAGTTATCCGCTCTATGCCGTGCATTACCCGTTGATGTACCTTTTCTATGCCCACATCGGTTTCGACGGCAACCTTGTTCCCCTATCCAAGATGGACGAAGTTTGGCCAGTCGCCATAGTTTTGCCCTTTGCCTGCATACTGTTGGCGTGGCTCTGCTGGCGTTTCTATGACCGTCCCATCCGCCGCTACTTTATGAAAGCCAGCAGGATGATCCAGCACAAGGCCAGCAGTGCAAATAGCGACGAGAGCATGTAGAACTGGCGGCGGATATAGCGGCGCTCAGGGCGCATGAAACTGCCGCGCATGAACATATAGGCAGCCATGAAGACAAAGCAGTCGTCCACATAGCCCACGACACCCTTGCTGTCAAAGTCACCACGCCACACGATGTAGCCAATAGCGGCCATCAGCAGCACGATACCAATCACGCGGCAAATCTTCATGCCCATGCTCACAGGCATTTTCTCTAGTTTCTCTTTCTTCTCCATCTTCTATCTTCTTTAATTAAAATATACCTGATTTCAGAATCTATACCCGACAGACAATGTCGCATAGATTAAATGATAGTCAAATTTATAGGTTTGGTTAAACCAGGTCTCTTTAAAACGTGCAAACTGATAACTTACTCCAGAACTCAATTCCCATTTTTTATAAATGATAATGCCACCACCAATATGAGCGTACATTCCCATTTTTTGGAATGGACTATAGCCTATACGGGCTTTTCCAAAGCCGCAAACGCCAGCTTCTCTGATTGGCTGATATTTATATTCACCATATATCGGCATGAAAAAGCCATCAAAATCACCATCCGAAAAAGTGTAATTTGGTTTTATTCCTATACCAATAAATGATGAATTGTTTATCATCTTACCATAGCTTGCAGCAACTCCGATTGATTTGTATTCGGAGTCTTTAGCATATCCTGTTAGTCCAATTGAAAACTCCGCATTGATAGTCCCTTGATAACCATTTGCGTTTTGGGCATGTGTGATCAAACAACCAAAAATATACAAGGCAATGATGAACACCAAAGTATGATAGTTCCTGTTCATGTTCTATTTTTACTATGAATATGCGGGATACATTGAATTGAATTATTTGGGTTGGTCGATGCCGCGCATGGAGAGGGCGATGCGGCCGCGGTCGTGGTCGATGCTGGCGACGCGGACGCGGACGTGCTGGTGGACATGGACTTGGCGGGCGGGGGGCAGACCCTTTTGAGGCATCTGGGAGACGTGGACGAGGCCGTCCTTGTGGATGCCCAAGTCGACGAAGGCGCCGAACTGGGTGACGTTGGTGACGATGCCGTTCAGCTCCATGCCCTCGCGCAGGTCCTTGATGTCGTTGACGTTCTCGTCAAATTCCCATACTTGCACCGTCGAACGTGGGTCGCGCCCGGGTTTCTCCAGCTCGCTCATGATGTCGCGCAGGGTGGGTTCGCCCACATCCTTGGAGAGATAGCGTTGCGGGTCAATCTTGTCGCGTTGTGCCTTGTCCTTGATGAGGTCGGCAATGCTGCAACCGCAGTCCCGTGCCATGCGCTCTACCAGGGAGTAACGCTCGGGATGGACGGCGCTGTTGTCCAATGGGTTGTCGCTCTCGGGAACACGCAAGAAACCTGCCGCCTGCTCAAAGGTCTTAGGTCCCAGTTTGGGCACCTTGAGCAGCTGTTGGCGTGATGTGAAGTGGCCGTTGGCAGCGCGGTAATCCACGATGTTCTGGGCGAGGGTGGGGCCGAGGCCTGCGATATAGGTGAGCAGTTCCTTGGAGGCGGTGTTGACGTTCACGCCGACGCTGTTCACGCAGCTCTGCACCGTGAAGTCCAGGGCCTCTTTGAGGCGCGTCTGGTCCACGTCATGCTGGTACTGTCCCACACCGATGGACTTGGGGTCAATCTTGACCAATTCGGCGAGCGGATCGAGCAGACGGCGTCCGATGGAAACGGCACCGCGCACGGTTACATCCTTATCGGGGAACTCGTCGCGGGCAATCTTGCTGGCGCTATAGATGGAAGCGCCGTTTTCGCTCACGACAAACACGTCGATGGGTCGGCGGTAACGGATGCGCTTCAGGAAACGCTCGGTCTCGCGGCTAGCCGTGCCGTTGCCCAAAGCAATGGCATCAATCTTGTAGGCCTCGGTGAGCGAGTGTATCTTCTTGGTCGCCCCCTCGATGTCGTTGTGGGGAGCGGTGGGGTAGATGACGTCGTTGTGCAGCAGGTTGCCCTGCTCGTCAAGGCAGACAACCTTGCAGCCGGTGCGGAAACCGGGATCGACGGCTAATACGCGCTTGCGGCCCAAGGGTGGTGCAAACAGGAGTTGGCGCACGTTCTGGGCGAAGGTCTCAATGGCCTCGTCATCGGCTTTCTCTTTGGCTGCTGTTGCAAACTCCGTCTCGATAGATGGCTTGACCAAGCGCTTGAAGCTGTCTTCGGCAGCCTCATCAACCAGTTGTGATGCCTCGCCATTGCCCTTGACCACAATGCGGGCGATATTGTCAAGCGTGCGTTCATCGTTGATTTCGATACCGACCTTGAGGAAGCCTTCCTTCTCGCCACGGCGGATGGCCAGTAACTGATGAGATGTAACGCGCTTCAACGGCATGGAGTACTCATAGTAGTTCTCATAGTTGCGGCCCTCAATCTCCTTGCCCTTGACGAAGTGGGAGACGAGTCGTGCGTCATACTTGAAGCCTCGTCTAACCGCGTTGCGCACCGCCTCGTTTTCGCTTACCCACTCGGCGATGATGTCTTGCGCTCCCGTGATGGCGGCATCGGTGTCGGGCACCTTGTCACCATCAACAAATTGTCGCGCCCGCTCCTCGATATTGCCGCTGCGTTGCGCCATGATGATTTTGGCCAGCGGCTCGAGCCCCAGTTGGCGGGCTGCTTCGGCGCGGGTCTTGCGTTTGGGCTTGTAGGGCAGGTAGATGTCTTCCAGCGTGTTGGCATCCCAGCAGTTGTTGATGCGGTCGGCCAGTTCGGGCGTGAGTTTGTCCTGTGCCTCGATGGTCTTGAGGATGGTGGCGCGGCGCTTCTCCAATTCGCGGTAGTAGCGCAGCCGTTGGTCAATAGACTGGATGGAAAAATCGTCGAGATTGCCCGTCGCCTCCTTGCGGTAACGGCTAATGAACGGGATGGTCGCACCATCGTCAAGCAGATTGACGGTGCCTGCCACTTGGTTGATGGGTATGTTCAGCTCTTGGGAAATGAGCGTTGAGAGTTTGTCTGCCATAACTGGGAATAATGGGAATAATTGGGAAAACTGGGAGAGGGTGATTATCTTTTTTTCTTGAGGGTGATGACGGTGATTTCGGGAGTGGCACCGATGCGCATGGGTGGTCCCACCATGCCAGTGCCGATGTTGACGTATAGCCACTGGTTGCCCTCACGGTAGGCTCCGCCCCACTCGGGATAGCGTAGGCTAGCCGGTGACCAGCGCCAGTTGCCCAACTTGAGCATGAGTTGCCAAGCGTGGGTGTGGCCGGCGAGCATCAGGTCGATATTGCTGTTTGTCAAAGTGTTGGCACGCCAGGCATAGGGGTTGTGCTGCAACAGGATTTTGAAGTTGCCGTCTTTCAGCCCGCTGTAAGCTTTGGCAAGGTTGCCGCGCTTCTCAAACGGGTGGTCGCCGAAGTTCTCGGTGCCGATGAGTACTATCTGGTCTTCACCACGCTTGATGAGCGTGTAGTCATCGTTGAGCAATTTCCATCCGGCGGCGGTTTGCAAGTCACACAGCGCCTTTCGGTCGGCAATCTGGGCGTTCTCGTCATCCCAACGCACGTAGTTGTCATAGTCGTGGTTGCCGAGCACCGAGAATACGCCGTCGGGAGCATGTAACCTAGCCAACAAGTCACGATAGGGTAGTGCTTCATCGGTCTTGCGGCTCACCAGGTCACCCGTGAAGCAAATCATGTCGGGGTGCAAGTCGTTGATGGCATTGATCTGGCGCTCAACGATGGCGGTGCGACCGTTGTAGGTACCTAGGTGGGCATCACTCCACTGTACAATGCGGTAGCCATCAAAGGCATCGGGCAGGTTGTCAAATGCCATTTCCACCTCGTTCACCTCGATTTTGCCAGGAGTGACAATGGCACCCCACCACATGATGCCGAACACCAGTGCTGCCACAATGAAGGAGCAAATCGTCATCCACCCTTGCTTCAATAGTCGTCCAATGCCGTACACCAGCATTCCCAACGCCTTGGGCGCCAGAATGGCGAAGAAGGTGTAAAGCATGTATTGACCTAGTACAAAGGTGCTGTTGGGCGTTGAAGCCTCATTGAGTGGCATCACGGCAACGGCGGTGGTCAGCGCTGCGGTGAGCACAGCCAAGGCGCCGTTGAACCACGCCAGCCCACGGTAGCCGCTACGGCGCAACCTTCGGCAGATAAAAACGTCCATGGCGATGCAGAGCACCGCCACGACGATTAATCCTAACCAGTGAATCTTCATTTTAGGCGTTTTGGACTTTAGACCTTAGATTTTAGACTCTAGACCTTAGACTTTAGGTTATCGCGGATGCCCCCTAAAGCCTAACAGCTAAAGCCTGAAGTCTACTTTGTTGCCTCCAGGTAGTTGGTGAGCGGGTTGCTGTACATCTGCAACATCTTGTTGTACATGTAGAATCGGTCGGCCTCGCTCAACTTCAGACCTTCGGTCTTGTCAATCTGGCTGGAGAGGTACTGCTCGAATGCCTCGCGATCCTCCTGAGTGTACTTGTCGGCAAAGAGCTTGTCATCAAACAGGATGTCGTGGGCGATGTAGTTGGTCTTATAGATTTTGTAGTTCTGATGGATGGCGTGGTCAATGATGGCGCACACGCGGTCAACCACCAGGAACTTGTCCAGACCCTCGGGAATCTTGTCCAATTCCTCGTTGATGCAGGGCGTGAAGGCGTAGTGCACCTCACCCTTGTGGCCGATGATACCGGTCTTCATGCTGATGAGGTCGTCCTCGGGCGCTTTGCGCCAGTTGGGGTTCTTGCTCTTGCACAGGAACTCCTTGGCCTTGAGGTAGTCGTTGGGATCATACTCATAGCTGATTGAGATGGGTGCGATGTTCAATTCCTTGAGGCTGTCAAGGAAGGACTTGTCGCGGTTGCCGTAGGCCAGCATCTTGATGAGGCTCTCCTGGGTGCGGTCGTTGCTGTCCTTGCAACGTCCCTCGCGCTGGGCAATCCACAGCGAGGCGCGTTTCTCCTGCACGGCAAAGTGCATGTAGCCCGACAGTTGTACGGCAGCGGTCAGCGTCTGGATGCGGCCCAGGTTGCGCTTCACGATGAAGCTCTTGTTCATGCGTACCAGCTTGGTAATCCAGTCATAGATGAGCAGGTTGTTACCGATGGCGATTTCGCAGGCGTCGCGGCCGCCCTTGATGAGCAGATAGCTCAGCTGGGCCGAGTCGAGCACGATGTCGCGGTGGTTGGTAACAAAGGTATAGGGCACTTCCTTGTCCAGGTTCTCGGTGCCACTCGTGGTGAGCGTAGTCGCCGTTTTGGCCATGAGACCCTCGATGAAGGGCTTCATCACCTTGACCTGGAACTCATGCTTGGAGTTGATGCTCAGCAGCACGTGTTTGAATTCCGAGTACTTGTAGTTGGGCAGTGCCATGGCTACAATCTTTTGGAAACCGGGTTCCTGAACCAGGATGGTCATTGCCGTCTGGAAGTCCTTGTCAGGAATCGGGCAAATGTCCTGATACTCAACTGGAATGGGTATGTTCTCGTTCTCTATCATAGTGGTAAAGTATTGCAGAGGCTCTTGGCGATACCTCTCGGTTTTTTTGGTTGTTTTTATTGTTAACCCACAAAATTAGTGCTAAAAGCTCAAAATGCCAAATTTTGATTTGGTTTTGTTGAGGCACACGGAAATTTAACCCATTAACCCTGCGGGGCCAACGCGAATTACACGAATTACGGCCACGCGAAGGCGAGGCCCTGCGACAAACAACTGAAAAGTCTGAGCCCGTGCTATAGTTGTTGTGAAACTTCGTTTGGCGCAGCAAAGATTAATAAAATTATCCTTGGTATCGTGGTGGCATTCATTGTGTAAATCCGAAGTGCTACTCCCGATTTACATTGCAAATCTGAAGTAGTACTCCCGATTTGCACGATTTAAAAGTTTTATAATCAATAAAATGATGATTTTTTATTGATTTTTTTTTTAGAAATAAATTTTTGTGTAATTTTGCCGCAATCATCAATAATTTTGTTATGTATCCACGCATTCTTTCACTTGACGAAATACAGGATGACAGCCTTTTCCTGTGGGGTGCCAGACAGACAGGAAAGAGCACGTTATTGAAAGCGTTGTTCCCTAAGGCCAGGTACTATGATTTGCTGAACGCTAATTTGTTCCGCTCCTTATCACGTAACCCATCGCTGATGAAGGAACAACTCATGTTGTTGCCCAAAGGCTCGGTGGTCATTATCGATGAAGTTCAGAAAGTACCTGACCTGCTTGATGAGGTTCACTGGTTAATCCAGAACCAAGGGCTGCATTTCATCTTGTGCGGCTCCAGTGCACGTAAGTTACGTCGCAGTGGAGCAAACCTGTTAGGTGGTCGGGCGTTATCTAACACGCTGTTCCCATTGGTAAGTGCCGAGATTGATGATTTTGACATTGAACGTGCACTTAACTATGGGACTATACCACCGCATTACTTAGCAAAGAATCCCGTGCGGCGTTTGCAGGCCTATATTGATGATTATATCCAACAAGAAATTGTTGCAGAATCGGTATTGCGTAATTTGTCGGCTTTTACTCGTTTTCTTGAAGTTGCGGCATTGAGTGACACCGAGATTGTCAATTATACAAACATTGCTGCTGAATGTGGTGTGTCTGCCAAGACGGTGAAAGAGTATTTTTCAATATTGGAAGAAACGATGTTTGGCTTTATGCTCCCAGCCTATACACGCACCATCAAGAGGCGGTTGGTGCAGAGCCCCAAATTCTATTTCTTTGACGTGGGAATCCCCAACTACCTGCTGGAAAGGACTCCGCTTAAACCTGATACAGCAGATTATGGTCATGCCTTTGAACACTTGATGGTCCAAGAATTGAGGGCATATCTTGGCTACCACCACTCTCGTAAGCAATTGTCCTATTGGCGCACATCAAGTGGCATTGAAGTAGATTGCGTTATCGGTGACGCCGAGGTGGCGATAGAATTCAAGTCCTCTACCGAAGTGCGTAACGCCCAATTGAAGGGGCTACGCACCTTCGCCGAAGAGCATCCTGGTGTCAAGCGATATGTGGTATCTCGTGAGACTTTTCCACGCCTAGTTGATGGCATCGAGATTTGGCCCATTCGTGACTTCCTTTCCAAACTCTGGCAAGGGGGAATCATTGCTCCGTGACAGGAGAAAGCCACATGCCCCCCAAGGAACATTCTTGTTCCTTAAGAAAAAGAAAAAAGGTCGGGAACCGTGGAAAGGGTTCCCGACCTGATTTTGTGTTGTTGTGATGGATGTTACTTCAGCATTTCTTGGACGGCGCGTTCGAGCTGGCGGTCGTGGCCGGTGATGTAGTCCTCGGGGGTGTTATAGACCTCGACATCGGGCAGCAGCGGGGTGTTCTCGCAGTAGTTGCCACGCATGTCACGGCAGCCAACTTGCGGGATGCCGAAGATCATTGAGCTGTCGATTAGCGTCTCCCACCAGACGGCGGTCATCGTGCCAGGCACGGGGGTACCGATGAGTTTGCCGATGCCCAATTCCTTATAGACAAAGGGGAAGCCGTGACCATTGCTGTAGTCGTCCTCGCACATGAGTACACAAGAAGGCTTGGTCCACTTGTTGAACGGGTCGGCACCAACCACCTTGCCATGAGGCACAAAGTCCTGGTACTGCTTGCCGCTGAGCAGGGTGCACAGGTCGTCGTGCAGCCAGCCGCCGCCGTTGTGGCGTTCATCGACGATGACAGCCTTGCGGTTGCGGTTCTTGTCGCTGAGCAGTTCACGATAGACGGTGCGGAACGACGGGCTGTTCATTTCCTTGACATGGACATAGGCCAGCTGGCCGCCCGAGAGGCTGTCCACCAGAGCACGGTTGCGGTCCACCCAGCGCTTGTAGAGCAGTTCATTCTGCTCGCCCTTGCTGATGGCCTTGATGGTGACATCAGAACGCTTCTTGGTCGTCGGGTTATAGACGGTGACATGGATGGGCTTGCCAGCCTTGCCATCAAGCATCCAATTGTAATCCTCGCCGGCCAGAATGTCGTGACCGTCGATTTTCTCGATGATGCAGCCGGGGGTGACACCTGTCTTCTTCACGTCAAAGGGGCCACGCTTGATGACCTCTTCAACACGAAGGCCGTCGCCCTCATAGGAATTGTCCAAGAAAAGACCAAGCGCTGCGGTCTTGAGGCTCGCACCCGGGGCGTTGTAGCGGGCACCCGTGTGGGAACCGTTCAATTCGCCCAGCATCTCGCTCAACATGTCGTGGAAGTCGTAGTTGTTATTGATGTAGGGCAGGAAGCGCTTGTAATTCTCGCGGTAGCCTTCCCAGTCCACACCATGGATGTCCTCGACGTAGAATTTATCCTTGACCTGTTGCCAGATGTGGTTGAAGATGTACTCTCGTTCCTGATAGGGACGGTAGTTGAAGTTGGCCTCGAAGCTGATGGGCTCGGGTTTACCTTTGCCCAGGTCAATCTTCTTGATGCCATTGCCCGTGCAGACAAAGAGGTTCTTGCCATCCTTGTCCAGCTCCATGGAACCACCGCCCACGCCCTTGAGCACGATTTCGGTCTTGTTCTCACGCAGGTCATGTTTCCACAGGTCCATGCCGCCCTCGAAGGCTGCTTGATAATAAAGCGTGTCGCCGCCGTTGGACAGGACATAATCGCCCAGGCGTGAAGAGTTCACGGTCAGGCGTGCGATGCGGTCACGGCAATTCTCCAAGTCAAACTGCAGTGCGGGCACGGCAGGCTTTTCGTCGGCTGCGGTCTTTTTCTTTTTATCGTTTTTCTTTTTGCCAGCCTTGTCGTTCTTTTCCTTCTCGGCTTCTTTCTTCTGCTCTTTCTCGGCCTCTTCACGCAGCACCTTCTCCTCCTTGGTCATCCTGAAGCGCTCGTAGGCATCCAGGTCAAAGAACATGATATACACATCATCCTCGGTGCCCCAGCTGCCGTGGCTGCGATAGCCCGCGCGGTCACTGGTGAAAATCATCGCCTTGCCGCCGAGCACCCACTTGGCATTACCCTCGTTGTAGCCACTCTCGGTCAAGTTGTGCACCTCGCCGTTGCCGCTGGCGTTGACCAGTGCAACATCCTGGCTGTTCCAGCCGCCAGTGCCGATGTAGGAGGAGAGGAGCCAGCGACTGTCAGGACTCCACTCAAACCACACATCGCCGTCACTATAGGAATAGATATACTTGCCATCCATGAGGGTGCGCACGGCCTTGCTTTTCACGTCAACGGCGCGCAGGGTGGCGCGATCTTCGAGGAAGGCAACGCTCTTGCCGTCAGGGCTGTATTGCGGCTGGATGGAGGTGTGGCCTGTATTGGTGAGTTGTTCTTCCACCAGGTCGGTGGCATAGGTGAACAATTTTTCATCTTTGTTCTTGATGGACGTCTGGTAGATCTGCCACATGCCGTTACGCTCGCTGTCATAGACGATGCTGCGGCCGTCAGGCGAGAAGTCGATGGTGCGCTCCTGCTCGGGCGAGTCGGTGATCTGCTTGGTCGTGTTGTAGTCCACCGAGGTGACATAAACGTCGCCGTGCATCACAAAGGCGATTTCCTTGCCACCAGGAGAAACACTGATGGCGGTCGCGCCGTCTTTCTTGATTTGGCGGATCAGCTCTTTCTCGCTGCGGTCGGCATTGATGGTGATATTGACTTTCTGAGGTTCACCGCCCTCATTCAAGATATAAATCTCACCATTGTAGCTGTAGCATAATGTGCCATTGTTGGCAACTGTCAGGTAGCGTACGGGATGTTTCGTGTGGCGGGTAAGCTGCTTGGCTTGTCCACCGATGGTGTTCTTATAGACGTTGAAAGTCCCGTCTTTTTCGCTCAGGTAGTAATAGGCGTTGCCGTCGGCAGCCCAGCGGGGCGTGCGGTCCTCGCCGTTGAAGTCGGTGAGCTTGGTGAACTTCCCGTTCTGCTTCAGCCAGATGTCACGGGTGATGGAACTAGTGTGATGTTTGCGGAAGGGATCCTCATAGCCCTTGATGTCGTGGTAGAGGATGTCTCCACGGCTATTGATGCTCAGGTCCTGCATCGGCAATTCCGAGAACAGGCGTGCTCTGCCGCCATCGGTGCTCACCTGATACACCTGCGGGAATTGGCTGCTGGCAAAGAGGATGGACCTTGACGTGGGCATGTTGGTGGCCTCGAAGAGCACCGTCTTGTCGTCGAGGAAACACATCGGGGTCTCGTTGCCGCTGTCGGTGGTGAGGCGCTTAGGGGTGCCGCCTTCCTTTCCAACAACATACACGTCGAGGCTTCCCTCGCGTGCCGAGGCAAAGGCGATGCTTTGGCCATCGGCGCTCCAGACGGGGTAGGCATCATAGGCATCATTTGACGTCAGCTGATGGGCTATGCCACCTTGAGTAGAAACGGTAAACAAGTCGCCCTTGTAGGAGAATGCAATCATCTTACCGTCAGGTGAAATAGCGCAAAAACGCATCCACAACGGATTGGTTTGAGCAGCGGCACCGAGGGTCAACAACAGTGTCGCAATAATGGTTAATCTTCTCAGAATAGTCATGTTTGAAGTATTTTTTGGGTTAGTATTTTCCGCAAAGGTAATAGGTTTTTCTTGATATTTATGCGATTCCTAGCAAGAAATCAATAATAGTAGTATTCCCATCGGTCCATGTACTTGTTCCACTTGTAGTACATGGTCATTTTCCCGTTCTTGTCATAAACCTCCCACCGCTCCATGTATTTGTCCCATTTCTTGTAGCCGATGCGGTTGTAGTTCTTGTCGGTGATGTCAATCCGGTCCATATAGCGGTCCTCTTTTTCATATTTCATGACGTTACCGCCCTTGTCATAGTACACCGTGCGGCCCATGTATTTGTCATACTTGGCATAACCGATTCGTGTCCCGCTGCGGTCAAAGAACTCATCCCGCTCCATGTATTTATTGTATTTCCGATAGGATATCTGGCTTATCGCTGACAAGCTGATAAGCAACAGTAAGAGATATGTAATCAGGCGTTTCATCATTTATAGGTGTTATGATCGGTTTATAGTGATGCTGGTGAAGGAAAGGTAATTACTTGGTAGCGTTTTTTGCCGGTGAAGATGTTTATGTCGTCTAACCGTGTAGAAAGACTTGTCTAACTTAATGATTTGTAGTGCAAAAATACTCTTTTTCTGATTATAAGACAAATAAGACAATGAAATAAAAAGAATAATGTATTGATAATAGGCTTTTGAGCAGTCCAGGTGATTACCAGCCCATGATAAGTAAAAGTCACCAGAATCAAAAAGCCAGAAATAACTACCTATTCAAGTGAAATGAATTGATTTGATAGCATTTATTACGGCTGAATTAAATGTTGTAGGAATAATATCACTATATTTGTACTCCATAACCTATTTATTAACTTTAAAATTTGAAGCATATGAAAAAATCTTTACTTTTACTTGTGGTGCTGCTCACCAGCATCTCGGCTTGGGGACACTTTGTGTACATCTATTCTAACCCAAATTCAGCAGGCAAGGTCTTTGTGGGAACCGACATGAATCAGAGCTATTACTCCAATGGCTTCAGTTTTACCGAGGCCGAAGCTGGAGAAACGGTTTACTTTGGCTTTTCACCCTATTATGGCTACTATTTGTCGGGCATAAGGTTCAATAACCTGTCGGCCGATGATGTCACCGAACTGCAAAACGGATTGTATTCTTTCATCATGCCTGATGGCAAAGTGAGTATTTGGATAGATTGGGCTAGTGAACCGATAATCGTTACAGGAGTTGACATCAATGCTGAAAACTTCCCCGACGAAAATTTCCGCAACTGGTTGCTCTCACAATCCTATGGCACCGATGGTGTCATTACCGAAAACGAGATTACCTCCATCAGCCAGATTGATGCAAGTTCAAGTGGTATAGTGGACCTCACGGGCATTGAATACTTCACGCTATTGACCGAGTTAATATTGGGCAATTATGATGAGGAATCCCAAGAAAACTGGAACAGGATTACCACATTGGATTTATCTAGTAATCCTAGATTGAGAAAGCTGGATATAGACAACAACCTGGTCGACGCTCTTGACGTCACTAACTGTCCTGATCTGGGAATTCTCTCTTGCAATAACAATCAACTGACAGAACTTGACCTGTCGGGCAATACACAGCTGGAAATCTTATCATGTTCGAGAAACCAACTGACCGAGCTTGATTTCACCAATAATGTGAAGTTGAGTCAAGTGTTCTGCGATAATAATCTGTTGACTACGCTTGACTTGAGCGGAAAGTCCGAGCTGATAATACTTAATTGCTATGATAATCAGTTGACATCGTTTGATGTGTCGGGTTGCACCGATCTATTCCAATTGTATTTCTATAACAACCAGATCAAAGGCCAAGCGATGGAAGAAGTGGTCAACGGATTGCCCTACCACCCTTATGCCTATCTTGTAGTCGTAGACTTAGATAACGAGATGGAGCAAAACGTCATTACTACTGACCAAGTAGCCGTGGCAAGAGCCAAGGGGTGGAGTGTCGAGGCAATATCGGAAGAAGACTTCTTACCGTATAATGGCACCGAGACGGCCGAAGGACTTCTTGGAGACGTGAATGGTGACGGTTCAGTGAAGATTGGCGATGTCACCGCCTTGATTAACTACTTGTTGGGCAACGAGACTTCGGACATCAATCTTGCGTTAGCCGACTGCAACCATGACGATAAAGTCAGCATCGGTGACGTGACGACTCTCATTAACTATCTGCTGAGTGGTAGCTGGGATTGATGCTTGCAGATTCATGTGATTCAACATCACACGATCGAAGAAGGAAGACAATAAGTACAATAAACACAAACTATTGGTTGTTAGCCAATTAATATAGTGTTTATTGTCTTCTCTTTATTATTTCGTCCGGGGTCCTGCCGTTTATTTGGT
>JAEEGG010005488.1_pt1 | contig 30093 bp, 22 predicted proteins | sample 9134161 | NCBI WGS metagenome assembly JAEEGG01 (sample SAMN16246543, study PRJNA631951) | gut metagenome | biome: gut microbiome; feature: rumen; material: CR-attached | host: Bos | place: Iran: Karaj | collected 2018-10
CGTGGTAGGAGTAGTACATGTCGCGTTCTTCAAGGTTCGGGATGCCGACCTTGTCGACGGGGCGGTAGGTGCGGTCCATCGTGCTGCCGTTGATCATGCTTTTCAGCTTGCAGCGGTAGAGCGCGGTGCCCTTTCCGGGCTTGCAGAATTCAAAATCGGTGATGACGTACGGCTGGCCGTCGATTTCAACTTTGAGACCTTTCTTCAGGTCTGCGGCATCATACATTGCCATGGTATTTTCTCCGTTTGCTGATGGGGTTGCGGATTAAAGTCAAAACTATAATATAGCATAAAATCGCGTTTTTACAAGATGTTGCGCAGGAAAAACGGCGTCTTTCCGCGGAAAAAATCGCGGTTTTATGCCGGATGCGGACGCGATACGACGGGTCAGAAAAGACCGTCGACCGTGCCGTCGTCCGCGATATGGATGCGCTCCGCGGCGGGCGACGACGGCAGACCGGGCATCGTCATGATGTCGCCGGCGAGCGCCACGACGAATCCCGCTCCGGCGGAGATCTTCAGGTCGCGGATCAGGAGGTCGAATCCTTCCGGCGCGCCGATGAGCGTCTGGTCGCCGGTGAAACTGTACGGTGTCTTCGCGACGCAGACGGGCATGGTGTCGCCGCCGTATTTCGCGAGCAGTTCGAGCTGGCGTTCGGCCTCTTCCGTGAAGACCGCGCCCCGTCCGCGGTAAACGCGCCGGACGATCGTGTCGAGCTTCTCCCGAAGGGACATCCCTTCGAGCGGATAGGCGAACACTGGTTCAGGATTGCCGTTCCTTTCGCAGAGCTCCATGACAACGTCGGCGAGTTCGAGGCCGCCTTCGCCGCCCTTCGCCCAGACGTCGGAAAGCACGGTGCGGACGCCCAGGGACGCGCACGCCTTCATGACGAGGTCGAGCTCCGCCTGCGTGTCGGCGGGGAACTTATTGATCGCGACGACCGCGGGAAGCTTGAAAACGTTCACAAGGTTGTCGAGGTGGCGCAGCAGGTTCGGCAGGCCGCGTTCGAGCGCGGCGAGGTCTTCATGTTCAAGTTCGTTCTTCGCGAGTCCGCCGTGCATCTTCAGCGCGCGAATCGTGACGACGAGGACGGACGCGGCGGGTTTGAGACCGCCGAGACGGCATTTGATGTCGATGAACTTCTCCGCGCCCAGGTCGGCGCCGAATCCGGCCTCCGTGACCGTATAATCGGCGAGCTTGAGTGCGAGGCGGGTCGCGAGCAGGGAGTTGCAGCCGTGCGCGATGTTCGCGAACGGGCCGCCGTGGATCAGGACGGGCGTCCCTTCCAGCGTCTGCACGAGGTTCGGCTTGATCGCCTCCTTCAGCAGGACGGCGGCGGATTCGGCGGCGCGGAGATCGCCCGCGGTAACGGGTTCGCCGTGGATATTGTACGCCACGATCACGTTCGCGATGCGGCGTTTGAGGTCGGCAATATCCGTGGCCAGACAGAGCACGGCCATCAGTTCGGAGGCCGCCGTGATCTCGAATCCGGCCTGCCGGGTGTATCCGCCTTTGCCTTTCGTTTGCAGCTCAATGTGCCGCAGCGCGCGGTCGTTCATGTCGAGACAGCGTTTCAGGACCACGCGTTCCGGGTCGATCTGAAGCGCGTTGCCGTGGAAGATGTGGTTGTCGGTCATGGCGACCAGCAGGTTGTTCGCCGCGCAGACGGCGTGGAAATCGCCCGTGAAATGAAGGTTGATGTCCTCCATCGGGATGACCTGCGCCCAGCCGCCGCCCGCTGCGCCGCCTTTGCGTCCGAAGACGGGGCCGAGGGACGGTTCACGTATTGCAGCGACGGCTTTTTTGCCGCGACGCCGAAGCGCATCGGTCAGGCCGATAGTCGTGGTGGTCTTGCCTTCGCCCGCCGGAGTCGGAGTGATGGCAGTCACAAGGATGAGACGTCCGTCCGGTTTCCCGGCGAGACGTTCGAAGACGCACGGTTCGAGCTTGGCTTTGTTGCGCCCGTAGGGAGCATAGTCGGTTTCGGAAAGGCCGAGCGAGGCGGCAATCTGTGAGATCGGACGGCACGGGACGCCGGCCGCTATTTCGAGGTCGGATTTCATATCGGATGTCCTTGTATCAGATTAATTTAACCTCATAATATACCATCATTCAGGGGAAATTGCAAATCTACGGGGCAAAAACGAGCGATTCCGCAATATCGTTCCAGAATGCCAGGCCGTGTTCCGTGGGCATGATTGTGTCCGCGGTAAGCGTCAAAAGGTCGCGCCCGGCGAGTTCATTCAGTTGCGATAAAAAGTCATCCCATCCGCAACCCGCGGCATCCTCGAAATCCTGCCGCGTCCAGCCGTGCACAGTCCGAAGTCCCATCATCAGGATCTCGCCGAGGCGTGCCCGCCTCGGGATGCGGTCGACTTCGGGCGGTGCGCCGTCCACCCACGCACGCAAATCGGAAACCTGCGTCCAGCGGTCGGTCCCGTCGAACGAACACGCGGCGGGACCGAGTCCAAGGTAGGTCTGGCCGTGCCAGACGTTGGAATTATGACGCGACTCGAAACCGGAGCGCGCGCAGTTGCTGATCTCGTAACGGGGAAGTCCTGCCGCGCCGAGGATCGCGCCTGCCTGCTCCCACATCGCCTCGGAAAGCATATCATTTTCCGGTTGACCGGCGATTCTGCTGGCGAACGGCGTTCCGGGTTCCGGCGTGACGGAATACGCGGAGATATGTTCCGGGTTGAGTTCAAGCGCGTGTTCGAGGTCACGCCGCCAAAGGTCGGGCGTTTCCCCAGGCAAAGCATACATCAGGTCGATCCCGAGGTTGCGCAGTCCGGCTTCGCGCAGATTCCGTACGGCCTCCTCCGGCTCCGGGCCTGTGTGCTTCCGGCGACCGACGGCTTCCAGCAAAGCAGGATCAAACGACTGGATCCCGATCGTGACACGGTTGGCGAATGAGGTCAGGACAACGGCTTTTTCCGGCGTAATCGTGAATGGATTCGCCTCGATGGATATTTCAACGGCATTGGGAACAACTTCACGGACAGCGGCAAAAAGCCGTTTCAAAACATCATCCGGCAACAGCGACGGCGTGCCGCCGCCGAAGTACACGGTTTCGGCATGTTTGAGGCGGGAAGCGTTTTCTTCCAGCTGAAACAGAATACGGTCAAGCCAGCAGCGGATCAGCGCCGCATCGGGCGCCGGTTCGGAATAAAACGCGCAGTAGTCGCACTTTCCGGCGCAGAACGGCACGTGGATGTAGAGATTACGCATCAGTAGAAGTAATAGCGGACCACCGCGTTCCGCCGAATCTGTTCGAAGTATTCCTTGCGTTTCTCCGCGGCCTTCTCCTTGAACAGGGCATCGCGCACATCACGGTTTGCCTGGCTGAACGGAATGAGCTTGGCGGGCTTCGTTGCTACGACACGGAGGAAGAAATAAGCCTCGGGCGCTTCGATCGGCCCGACCACGTCGCCGATCTTTTTGCCCTTCAGGGCCTCAATGAATTCGGGACGCAGTTTATCCATTTCGTTGTCCTCCGTGGTGCCGCCCTCGGACGCGGTCGCGCCGTCGGACCGTTCCAGCACGAGACGCGTGAAATTCTTCTGGGAGGAATCCTTGTCCAGCTCCTTGCGGATGGCCTCGACGGCCGCCTTCGGGTCTCCTCCGGCGGATCCGGTGGTCACGTTGATTTGAAGCATCTGAAGCGAAATCTTCTCCGGAACGGTCCATTTTTCCGGGTGGGCCTTGTAGTCCTCATAGACCTCCTTCGGCGTGATGTTCACGTGATGATCGCAGTCGTGCATCAGAAGCACTTCGACCGCGATCCGTTCCTTTGCCTGTTCGCGGAGACGTTCCGGCGTGATTCCGGCCGACAAAAAACTTTTTTCGAGGGCCGCACGGGATTCCGCGCCGCTGGTGCGCACGAATTCGTCCAGCAGGTTTTCGATCTCCTGACGCGGGATGTCAAACGGTTCCGTTTTGTACTTCTCGTAAATGAGCTTGCGGAACACGATCTGATCAACCGTTTCCATGTGGAGTTTAAGCGTTTCAGAACGAAGGCGTTCCCCGGAATAGATCCCGGCGAGCTCCTTTTCCCGGCTTCCCGTTTCAAGAATGACGTCCAGCATGGTAATCGGTTCGCCGTTCACGGTCGCCAGCACCGAGTCAACGCGCGTACCGGCCGGCGGAACGGGTACGGACACGGTGTCGGAACGAATCGCGTTTTTATCCCGGGAGCGGACGACGGACAGGACATCCCGTCCGTCCGTATCCGGTTCGGCCGCGGTCGACGGCGTGAACGAAGCGGCACAGAGGGCGCAAATCATGCCCGGCAGGAATGTTCTGATCGTGATAGCTCTCATGTTTCCGGTTTTCGTTTTGTCGGTCCGTTTATTCTTGGAAAAGTCGGTTTGATTACAATAGCATATTTTCGTAAAAAATCAAGGCTGCGCGGTCATCCGCGCCGTGACGGCGTCGGCGGCTTCCCGCAGAAGACCGAGTTCGTCCAGCACGTCCAGGATCGTGTAGCGGTTCCGGATCAGCTGGGCGGCCAGGATTCCGTGTTTGAACTGGGCGGCGTCAAGACCGATTTCGGCGGGCGCGACCGGACATGACGCGGCACGGAACATGGCTTTCAGCGTATCGAACGGAATCAGGCATTCGGCGGTGCGTGTCACAAGCGCATCCCAATGGGCAAAAATGAGTTCGCGTCGCGCGGTCAGATCTTTGCCTGTCAGGAATTTCCCCATCGCGATCTCGCCTGTCTTCGCACCGTAGCATCCGCGGGCAAGCAACGAGTCGACCTCGGCACGGCGTTCGGATTCCGTGCGCGACGGACGTGCATTGGCGCGCGCCCAGTCGGCGTCATGACCAACAAACAGCCATTCCATCAGAGCCGTGGAGGCGAGCGTGCCGATACCGACCTTGAACCCGTGCGACACCGGAACACCGTTGAATGTGAGGTTTTCCATTTCCCACAGGTGGCTGATCATGTGCTCCGCGCCGCTGGCGGGACGGGATTCGCGATACATCTGCATGGAGTAGCCCGTGGCGGCAAGCCCGAGGAAGATCGCGCCGATGTCGGCAGGATCGGAGATCCACTTGCGGAGATCCTTCTGCACCAGCTCCCACACGTCGGCACGAATCGGCTCGATCCCGAGCTCGTCGGCGATCACCCAGTCCGCGCCGCCCGCGACTTTCGCGGCGAGATCGGCATAACCGGACGCGGCCATCGGAGCGGGGGCGGCCTTCAGGACATCGGTGTCGGCGGCGACCGCAAGCGGAGCGAGGCAGGGCAGCGTCTTTTTCAGGCCGTTGTCGGTCATGGCCGCACCATAGGACGTATAGCCGTCCACGGAGCTGGCGGTCGGAACGCAGAGATAACGATGCCGTGTGACGGCCGAGGCGCGTTTCACAAGGTCGTTGATCGTGCCGCCGCCGACCGAAACCGGAACGCAGTCGAACGGCATGGCGTCAGTCAGGCGCGGGGTCAGGGCGTTGTCCGCGTGGATCATCGGCACGGCGGGGAAGATGAACGGCTCATGCGGATCGAGTCCGGCGGATTTCAGGATTTCGGACAGCACGGCTCCGGCGGCCTTCCAGGTGTTTTCGTCGGCCACGATCCAGGGGCGGCGCGACTGGAAACAGCGGCGGATCAGCTCCGGCACGTCGCGCAGCGCGTTGGAATCCATCACGAAGGCTTCGGTCTCCATTCCGGGGGGAATCGGCAGTAATTTCATGGCAACACTCCTGACTTACATTCCCTGATAGGGGTACCCGCCGGACTGCGGGAACGGGTTGTTCTGAACAGAGTTGGCGGCACGGCGGGCTTTTTCGGCGTCCGCTTCGGCCTTCTTCCGGGCTTCCGTTTCGTCCGCGGCGCGTCTGTTCGCGGCGGCAAGCTCATTGGAAAGGGTCTGGTTTTTCTCCCGGAGGTCCGCGATCTTGCCGGAAACGATGTTCAGCTCTTCATTAAGCTTATCGACTTCCCTGCCGCGTTCGGTCTGAGCTGCGAGTTCTTCGCGGAGTTTGCGGATTTCCTCGTCGCGGGCAGGCTCGCTGGCGGCCGCCTGGTTCAGGCGTTCCTGAAGCGAATCGATCTGCTGAAGCAGTTTGAGACGTTCGGCGGCAAACTGTTCCTTTTCGAGCGCGATCCGTGCCTCGAACTGCGCCTGCTGGGCTTCCATCGCGGAACCGCTGGCGCGTTTCATTTCCTCAATTGCCGCCTCGAACGCCGCACGCTGGGCAGGGAGGTCGGCGCGAAGTTTCTGGATTTCATCGTTCATATTGGACACACGTCCCTCCATGCCGGACACGCTGCCCGCGAGACCGGACATACGTCCCTCCATACCGGACACGCTGCCGGAGAGATTGCCGACGTCGGTACGAAGGGCGTTTTCCCTCGTTTCCGAGCCCGCGGTGAGCGCGGCGATTGCGGACGCGGCGTCGCGGCTGGCGGCGGTGTTGTCGCGCTGGACGAGGAAGTTGACGTAGAAGAGCGCCAGGAATCCGGCCAGGACCACGATGATCATGACGGCCACGGCGAGCATCAGGCGCAGACGGCGCGCGGAGACGTCGGCTTTTTTGTTGACCGCGCCCATCGCGTCGCAAAGATCGGTAAACTTCGAGCCGAGCAGATCGTACAGCTCGTCGAAATTCTCCTGTTTCACCACGGGATAGTTCTGCTGGCCGGGGTTCGGATTCGAGGCGTCCTGTCCGGCAGGGTTCGCGGTCGGATCAGCCTCTGTCCCGCCCGCGGCATCCGGCGGCTCCACGGTCGGATGAACCGGGAAGATGCGTTCCAGCTCGCCGTCGATATCGCCGATGGAACGTCCTGCGGTGCGGAGTTCGGCGACCTTGCAGAGGACGGAAAGCGTACGGTCGGTGTAGAAACGGCGGCGGCCCTGCGTCTGGAGTTCAATAAAGCGGGAATACTTGCCGAGCCAGTCGGTGATGGTCGTCCGCGGTACGCCGACCTGATCGGCGAGGTCGCTGATCGAATAAAGGTTCTGATTTTCGGGATTCATGATATTAACTCCTCCTTTGCGGAAGATTGTTGTTCATTCGAGTTCAAAACGGAACAGGCGAGGCGGATGTCCTCCTGAATGCGGACAGCGAGCTCCTCCGGCGAAGCGAACTTGTGTTCGCCGCGGATGCGGGCGGCAAATCCGAGCGCCATTTCCTTGCCGTAGAGGTCGGGCGCGCCGTCCGTCAGCAGATGCGCCTCCACGCGGACCTGCCCGCCATTGCCGTAGGAATCGAACGTCGGCGCGACGCCGATGTTCACCACGGCGGGAAACCGTTCGTTTCCGACGACCGCGAAGGCCGCGTAGACGCCGTTCGCCGGGAGCATGCCGCATCGCACGTCCAGATTCGCCGTTGCGCAGTGCAGAGTGTTTCCCGCGACGCCGTATCCGCAGACGACCACGCCCGAAACGGCGGGCCGTCTGCCGAGACAGTGCGCGGCAAACTCCACGTCGCCCGCGGCGAGCGCCTCGCGGATCTTCGTGCTGCTCACGATCCCGTGTTCGTCGCGAATCTCCGGGACCGCGCGGCAGATAAAACCGAGTTCATTTGCGCGTTGCTGCAGAAATGCGATATCCCCTGCGCCGCGCGCGCCGAACCGCCACAGGGAACCGACGCAGATTCCACGGACGCGGACCGGACCGGAGAGCAGGCAGCGCGACAGGAAATCTTCAGGAGAAAGCGAAGCGAACTCCTTCGTGAACGGCAGGGAAACCACAGCGCGCACGCCAAGCGAGGCCAGGATGCTGAGCTTGCGTTCGCGGGACATCAGGAGCGGAGGCGGATTATCGGGGGTAAGAACGGCGCGCGGATGCGGCTGGAAGGTCAGGACGGCCGGAGTCGCGTTCAGACGGCGACTTTCCTCCAGCATGGCACACACGACCGCCACGTGTCCGCGGTGCAGGCCGTCGAAGGTCCCGATCGCGAATACGACGTCGCGGATACCATAATCCGCCAGCTTTGCGGGTACGTCGCAGCAGATGAGTTCAGAGGAATTCCAGTTCATATACACACTGAATTACAATTATTTCTTCCCGGATTTCTTTTCTCCCGCGCCGGGGCTTGACAGGATCACGGTGTTCGGTTCCTGCAAGCGCAGTTCCAACCCGGCACTTTTTGAGATGAGCAGGAGAGCCTCATACATGGAAACATTTTCGACGGCAACGGAAACCGGAACCTGTTCATAGCTTTGGGGGATACTGAACTGGAAGCCTTCCTTTTTGGGATCCATACTTTTACTTTTTGCCCGAAAGAAATTGATCGCGATTCCCAAACCGACATCTTCGAAATCAAAACGATCTATTATTATTGCGTTGAGGCGGTTATGCAGTCCAGTGCCGGAGGATTTGCGGGAATCCGTACCGCCGGACGACTTCTCCGGTTGCTTTTTTTCTGTTTTTTCGGACTGCCGCGCGCCGGGCAAATAGGATTTCATCTGCTTCACGATCTCAGCGTTGACGCCGGATGCGGTGCCCGCGCGGGCTGTCTCCTGCGTGACTTTCGCGCCCGCTTTGAGGAGAGCCTTCACCTGTTCCGGGTCGTTGTTGGCAATCGCAAGCATCAGGGCGCTGACCTTCTTGTCGTTTGCGACGTTCGGATCGGCCTTGTTTTCCATCAGGAGATTGAACAGGCGGCTGTTCTTCGTTTCGAGCGCGAGGATCAGCGGGTTGATCTTGCGTCCGGCGACTTCGACCGGATCGCCGATCCCGCGGGGCGGCTGTGCAGCAGTTTTTTCCCCTTCCGCCTCGTCTCCGTTCTCCGTTACAGTCCACTCGCCGGAGTATTCGCGTTCCAACCGTACGGCAAGCGCGTACGGCACGTATGTTTTGAGCTTGGAGAGATCGTCCGCAAGGAGAGTCTGCATGTAGCCGCGTTCGGCCGCCTTGACCGACTCCAGGATGTCGACGATCAAATCAAACTTCTTCTGCACATCCGGGCTGTTCTTCTTCACAAACGCCGTGGCGGCAGGCCCCTTTTCGACCATATAGGCGAACGTCATCGCCATATCCATTTCGGTCGAATACATCCCCGTGCGGCTCACGAAATACTTGTCCCATTCGGCCAGAACCGCATCCAATTTCTTCTGCGCGCTGTTTGACAGGCTTCCCCGCGTATCCTCATATTTGAAACCGTCAGGATTGAGCTTGTTCCAGCGTTCGAGGTACGTCCGCTGCATCACGCTTATCTGAAGATAAAACATGTTCACATAAAACCGCTGGGCATCCATGTCGGCATCCAGATACAGATCGCTGCCGATCCTGCGCATCTGGCGCGTATCTCCGTCGCGGTCGTAGACGGTGTCTTTGAAGACCACGTCTTTAAACTGGAAGCGTTTCAGAAATCCGGGTCCCAGCGGATAAAGCCATTCGTAAAAATTCCGGACAGCCTCCTTCAGCTGCGGTTCGGAAACGGGCGTCCCGTCGGAATCACGTTTGAGCGAACGCAACTGATCCGGGCGGATATGGTACAGCGCGATTTCGCGTTTGTAGTCTTTCTCCAGATTCAGGTCTGCGGCATGAAGAACGCACAAAGCCGCCACCGTCATAACGGAAACAAACAACATTCTGATCTTCATAGTATTTCCCCTGCTGGTTCGTTCTTCTTGATGCCAATTAATTCCGTCCCGGATCGCATGCCGGAAAAACGCGTGTATCTTAATATACAGCGAAACCGCCGGATTTTAAAGCGCAAAACGGGAGAAACCGCACGGAAAAGAGACGAAAGAAAAACCGTCTCTTCACTTGACGAACGGGCAAATCCGTGATATACTAATCTAATCAGTTTTTTCACCACGACCAACCGGGAGCAGTCCATGTCCACCAAACTTCGTTATCAGCGCGTCCTTCTCAAAATCAGCGGCGAAGCCCTCAAGGGCGACCGTGAATTCGGCTATGATCCGGCGGCCGTGGAAGCAACGGTGGCACGCATCGGCGAGGCGCGCGAACTCGGCGTGCAGATCGCGCTCGTCGTCGGCGCCGGAAACATCTGGCGCGGCGGCTCCGCCGTAGGCATGGACCGCGTAACCGCCGACCACATGGGCATGCTCGGCACCGTCATGAACGCCCTGCGCCTGAAAGACGCGTTTCAAAAAGCGAATATCCCGGTCAACATCCATGCGTCCGCCGACCTGCGCCCATTCGCGCCGAGGTTCGACCGCGATGCCGCGCTGGACCAGCTCTCCCGCGGCGAGATCGTGATCTACGCGGGCGGCACCGGCTGCCCGTTCTTCACCACCGACACCACGGCGGCGCTCCGCGCGCTGGAATCGGACTGCCAGGCGCTCGTTAAGGCCACCAAGGTCAACGGCATCTACACCGCCGACCCGATGAAGGACCCGGCCGCGAAGAAGTTCGACGAACTCTCGTTCAAACAGGCAATCGAGGGACACTACAAGATCATGGACGCCGCGGCGTTCTCCCTCTGCTCGGACAACAACCTCGCGATCGTGGTCTGCAAGTTCGAAGAACCCGGCGCGCTCGGACGCGTCCTGACCGGCGATTTCTCCGCCGGCACGATCGTCTCCTGACACTGCAAGCAGCGCTGTAGCAGTGCCCGGCTACGCTCGGGCACGGGAAATCTTTTCAAGCCAGCGTCCATTTTTCAGCAGGCAGGGGATTCTTTCCCCCAAGATTCCGCATCGGGGATGACCTGTTCGAGGCGTTCCAGCAGGTCCATGCCGACGCTGTCCGGCCAGTCGCAGTTGTTGCGGAGGATCAGGATGGCGACGCGGGTGTCGAGGTCGATGCCGAAGAAGGACGCCACGCCGAAAGTCATGCCGTAGCGGATGAGGCAGCGGTGCCCGGCGGGCGAATCGACGAGGTAGTAATTGTAATGCACCTCGTCTTCTCCTCTCGGGGCGTCGAAGGGATGCTCGCGGTCCATGGCGAGGAAACGCTCGCGGTATTTGCGGAGACAGAGCATCTGGTCGGACGCGCTGGACCACACGCCGCCAGCGGTGCGGAGTCCTTCTCCGAGGTAGTGCGAGCGCACATGGCGTCCGCGGAACCAGAAGAACGGGATGTCGCCGGAATGCGTCCCGGCGACGCGGTCCTCCTTGCCTTCGGGCGGACCGAACGAGGTGTCCCGCAATCCCCACGGACGGATGACGGTGCGTTCCATGAGGTCGGGGACGGTCTCGCCGGTAAGGGATTCCAGCGCGAGGCCGAGCAGGCCGTATCCGAGGTTGCTGTAACGGCTGCGCGGATTCGACACGGCGGAACGGCATTCGGAGTTGGAGAGGGTTTCGATCAACCCCTCGCGTGTGCAGAAATTCTCGTACACGTTCGAGTCCCAGATCTCGGCGGAGATGACCGGCCAGAGGTTGGTGAGCGTGTAGCTTTCGCGCGGCAGTCCGGACCGGTGCAGAAGCAGGTCGCGCACGGTAATCGGATCGTACTCCGGCGGCAGGTCCAGCCCCGGGCAGTCCTTCAACGGCGTGTCGAGTTCGACCTGTCCCGTTCGTTCCAGCTCGTTCACCATTTCGAAGACCATGTTCTTCGTGAGGGAACCGATCGGGAAGATGGTGTCGGGCGAGAGTTCCTTTTCGGGATCGAGCACATCGGACCGCCCGGAAACAGCAATAAGCTCCGCATCGTCCGGCAGGACTACGCCGGCGACGATTCCCACGCTGTCCGTGTCGCGGATATAGTCGTCGGCGAAGTCCTGAAGAAGTTGTTGAACTCCGGCCTCCGTCGGGGAGTATTCCCGCGGCGTGGAGCATGCGGCCGCGAACAGCACGCAGAGGAGCGCCGCCGTCAGGGCAAGCGCATGCGCGGCCCGCCGTCTGTAGAGAAGACCGGAGTTCATTGGGGTCAACAGACCAGGACCGTTCATCCCTTGATGATCTGGGTGCCGACGCCGGTGTTCGTGAAGATTTCGAGCAGGAGCGAATGCGGCAGGCGGCCGTCGGCCATGTGGACCTGGGTGACGCCGTTTTCGATGGCGTTGACGCAGCTGCGTATCTTCGGGAGCATGCCGCCGGAGAGGACGCCGGACTCGATCAGGCCGGGGACCGCGGAGGTGCGGATCTCGGAAATGAGCGTGGACTCGTCCTTCGGGTCGCGGAGCACGCCGGGGACGTCGCTGATGAAGACGAGCTTGCGGGCGTGGAGCGCCATGGCGATCTCGCAGGCGGCGAGGTCGGCGTTGATGTTGTACGGCTGTCCGTGGAAGTCCATGGCGAGCGGAGTGACGACCGGGATGATGCGGAAATTGAGGGAGTCGAGGATGGGACGCGCGTCGACGCCGATCACACGGCCGACGAACCCGACGTCGGATTCCACGCCGGTGACCGGGTCGCGGGAGAGCGTCTTCTCGCAGCGGAGGATCCGTTTGCCGGAAATCTGCGCGCCGATGCCGCCGGTCTTCAGGATGGCGTCCACGAGGGCACGGTTGACCCGGTTGTGCAGCACATCGTCCACGACCTCGATGGTCGCGGCGTCGGTGAAACGGAGGCCGTTCACGAAACGCGTTTCGATGTTGAGCTCCTTCAGGCGGGCGGTGATGGCCTTGCCGCCGCCGTGCACGACGACGACCTTCATGCCGATGGCTTCGAGCAGGACGATATCGCGCATGGTGCGGGCGGTAAGCTCCGGGTCCTCCATGGCGCTGCCGCCGAACTTGATGACGGCGATGGAGTCGCGGAACTGCTGGATGTAGGGGAGCGCCTCCATGAGGACGTCCGCCTTGTGGATGAGGTTTTCCTTATGGTTCTGATCCATGATGGGTTTCCTTGGTATGTTCGGGCGGAATCAGGTGTGGTAATCCGCGTTGATCTTGACGTAGTCGTAGGTGATGTCGCTCGTCCACATGGTGTCGGACGCGACGCCCTCGCCGAGGTCGATGTGAACGGTGAAGCTGCCGGTCTTCATGAGTTCGGACAGTTCGGCTTCCGGCGTCCCGGCGTCCATGCCGCCGCGCACGACCGGCTTGTCGTTGTAGTCCAGAGAGACGTTCTCCGGGCGGAACTGTGCGCCGGAATATCCGGCGGCGGCGAGGATGCGTCCCCAGTTCGGATCGCAGCCGAACCAGGCGGTCTTGCAGAGCATGGAGTCGGCGATGGCCTTCGCGCAGATATGCGCCTGGGCGGCGTCCTTCGCGCCGGTCACGAGGACCTCGACGAACTTCGAAGAGCCTTCCCCGTCCATGACCATGCCTTTGGCGAGCGTCTGCACCACGTGGCGGAGCGCGTCGGCGAAGAGCTGCGCGGCTTCGGAACCGTCGTACGCGATCTTCGCGCCGGATTCGCCGTTCGCGAACAGCATGCACGTGTCGTTCGTGCTCATGTCGTTGTCGACGGTGATGCGGTTGAACGAGACTTCGACGGCGTCGGCGAGGAAGCGCGTGAGACTGGCGTTGTCGGACGCGGCGTCGGTCGTGATGAAGCAGAGCATGGTGGCATGCGGCACGGCGGGGTACATGTGCGGCGCGATCATGCCGGCGCCCTTGGTCATGCCGCCGACGGTGACCTTCTTTCCGTCAAGGAAGAAGCTCACGGCGCACTCTTTCGGGCGCGTGTCGGTGGTCATGATGGCAAGCGCGGCCTCGTGGCCTCCGTCCGGCTTCTTCGCGGCGGCGGCGGCCTTGATCCCGGCGGCGAGCTTGTCCATCGGGAGCTGGACGCCGATCCTGCCCGTGGAGCAGGACAGTGCCTGGTCTTCCTCAATGCCGAGCGCTTCGGCGGCGAGCTTCGCGACCGCGCGCGCATTTTCCATGCCGAGTTCACCCGTGCAGGCATTCGCCACGCCGCTGTTCACCACGACGGCGCGGATCCCGACGGGTCCGGCGACGCGTTCCTTGCAGAGCACGACCGGGGCGGCGGGAAAGAGATTGGATGTGAAGGTGCCGGCGCTGTTGCAGCCGGTCCGGGAGTAAAGGAGGGCGAGGTCGGCCTTGCCGCTCCGTTTGAGACCGCAGGTGACGCCGGCGGCCTCGAATCCGGACGCGGATGTGACGCCGCCGCCTTCGATCACCTCGAAAGACGGGATGTTCTGGTTCAATTCAGGTATCTCCTAAGTATTGTTTTGAATAAAGATTTGTTGTATTATTTGTTTGGGCCGGATCAGGGCTTTTTTCCCTCGGTCGCGGTGATGGTCAGGGAGATGCCGCCGCGCGGACGGAACTCGCCGTTGACCTCCATCCATCGCGGTTTGCACGCCTTCACCATGTCGGTGAGAATCCGGTTGACGGCCTCCTCGTGGAACGTGTGGTGATTGCGGAAGGAATAAAGGTAAAGTTTGAGGGATTTGCTTTCGATGCATCGTTTGTCGGCGACATACCGGATGCGGATGTGTCCGAAGTCGGGCTGTCCGGTCACGGGACACAGGCTGGTGAACTCGGGGCAGTCGAACAGGATCTCATAGTCGCGTTGCGGATAAGCGTTGACGAAGGTCTCGAGTTTCGCCTTGTCCGGAGTATCGGGATACTCGGTATGACTGCGGGAAAGCAGGGTCAGGGACGGATGCGGAAGGGCTTCCGTCAGACTTTTTTTCGACTTTTTTTCATTTTTGGGCATTTTTTACGGCCTTTCAGACGTTATTTGCAGATGAAATCGGCTTTTTTCAAAAAAAAATCAAAAAAAATCGCGATTTCAACTTGATTGATGAAGGATATAAGAATATATTAAACGCGTTTTCCGAATTTTTCCAGTGAAAACATCAAAAAAAACGATACTTTTTCTTAAAACATACTCAGACAACCCTTCAAGGAGTACCAAATGAAACAGTGGAAAAAAATCGTCCTGAGCATCGTCTTCTTCGCCATGATCGGCGGAATGACCCAGGCTCTCGCCATCGACAACCTCAACCTGTCTCCCGAGAACCCGCCCGGATACGAGAACCTCTGGAACCGTATCACCCGCAAGCTCGGCCGCGGCATCTGCGACGTTGCGTTCGGCGCGCTGGAGATCCCGGCTTTCATGGCCCACGTTCAGTTTGAAGACGGCAACCTCGCCGGCGCCACCTACGGCGTCATCGGCGGCGTCGGCTACTTCCTGATCCGTGAAGGCGTCGGCATCCTTGAGCTTCTCACCTTCCCCTTCCCGCTCCCGAGCAGCCCGAACGATCCGATGGATCCGAACCGCTCCCAGTGGGGTTACGGCCCGATCCTGACTCCGGAATGGATCATCTCGCCTGCCCACAACTACCAGAACTTCTTCTATCCGCAGACTGGCGTCGTCAAGTAAGAGCGGATGAATTCCCTGCCGGGGAGCGCGTCTCCCCGGCATAACACCATTTTTCAGATATATGCCAGACGGAGACGCACAATCTCTTCCGGCAGTGGAGGTTCTTGTCAACTTATCGCTTGACAGAACCTTCGATTATTTAATCCCGCCGCACCTCGTCGGACGCATTCAGCCCGGCATGAAGGTCAATGTGCCGTTCGGCAAGGGCCGCAAACCGCGCCCGGCGACCGTAACGCGCCTCATTCCACGTCCCGGCCGCGGCGACCTGAAAGAGATCATCGACATCTGCGGAGACGTGCCGCGGATACCCGATTCCCTCTCGAAACTCGGCGCATGGATCGCCGACTACTACTGCTGCACCCGCGAACAGGCCCTGCGCGCACTGCTGCCGTCGGCGGTCCGGAGCGGCAAAGTCAAACCCAAAAAGATCCGCCGTTGCTATCTGGCGTCCCCGGAGAATGCCGCCGCCTACCTCGAAAAAAACGGCGCACGCGCCAAAGTCCGGGCGCAGGCCATCCAGTTTATCACACTTCATCCGGGCGCGACGCCGGACTCGGTCCGGGCCATGACCGGGGCGAAGACGCCCCAGCTTCGCGCGCTCGAAAAGGACGGCATCCTGAACATCGAGGAAGTCCGGCTCGACCGCGATCCGCTCCGCAATATCAGGATCGTCCCGACGTCCCCGCTCAAACTCACGGGCGAACAGGGCGCGGCGCTGGACAAGATATTCTCCATGCTCGTGCCGGACCGTCCGTCAGCCTCGCCGCATGTGCTCCTGCTGCACGGCGTGACCTGCAGCGGCAAGACCGAGGTGTACTTGCAGGCGATCGCCCGCGTTCTGGAACAGGGCGGCAACGCGATCGTGCTGGTGCCGGAAATCTCCCTCACGCCCCAGACCGTGACGCGGTTCCGCGCGCGGTTCGGCGAACGCGTCAGCGTACTCCACAGCGGACTCACCCAGGGCGAGCGCTACGACGAATGGATGAAGGTCTACCGCGGCGAGGTCGATATCGCGGTCGGCGCGCGGTCCGCCCTCTTCGCGCCGTTCCGCAATCTCAAGCTCATCATCGTCGACGAGGAACACGATTCCTCCTACAAACAGTCCGAAGCGCCGCGCTACAACGCCCGCGACGTGGCGGTGGTACGCGGCCGCATGGAGGGCGCGCTCGTGATCCTCGGGTCCGCCACGCCCTCGCTGGAATCCTGGCAGAACGCCGTCACAGGGAAGTATGCACTGGCGTCCATGCCGAACCGCTGGGACCCGTCGATCGTGCTGCCCGCGGTCGAGATCGTCGACATGCGCCTCGAAAAAGACGACGAGGACCGCATCCCAATGTTCTCGAAGCGCCTGATCGACGCCGTTCGCAGCCGGATCCAGGCGGGCGAACAGAGCATCCTCTTCCTGAACAAACGCGGCTACTCGCGCCAGATCCAATGCGCCTGCGGATACGTCCCGACCTGCCCGGACTGCTCCGTCGCCTACACCTACCACAAGAAAAATGCCTCTCTGATCTGCCATTTCTGCGGACGGATCATCCCCGCGATCACGGCGTGCCCCGTCTGCGGCCAGTCCGAATTCCACTACGTCGGTACCGGCACGGAGCGCATTGAAAGCCTCGCGGGGGCGCTGTTCCAGGGCGCGCGCATCGCGCGCATGGACTCGGACACCATGACGAATCCGCAGAAATACGAGGAGGTTCTGTCGAAGTTCCGCGGCGGCGACCTCGACATCCTCATCGGCACGCAGATGATCGCCAAAGGGCTGGACTTCCCGAACGTCACGCTCGTGGGCGTGCTGAACGCCGACATGGGGCTTTATCTGCCGGATTTCCGCGCGCTCGAACGCACGTTCCAGCTGCTGGCGCAGGTCGCCGGACGGGCAGGACGCGGCGAGGTCCACGGACAGGTGCTCATCCAGACGTTTTCGCCGGAAAATCCCGCGATCCTCTGTGCGGCGGAACACTCCTGCAAGGACTTTTTCGAAGAGGAACTCCCGGTCCGCAAAGAGCTCCTCTTCCCGCCGTTCTCGCACCTCACCGTTCTGCATTTCGACGGCGAGGATCCGGTGCTCATCGAAGCGAAGGCCGCCGAACTCATCGGCCGCATCGCGGAACGTTTCCCCGCGCCGCTGGAAATCAGCGACGCGACGCCCGCGCCGATCGAACGCATCAAGGGACGCTACCGTTATCTCTCCACGGTCCGGACGCCGCCCAACGCCGCGTTCCGCGCGTTCCTGCGGGCGGAGGTCATGAACTGGCGGCGGACGGTCAAAGACGTGGATTTATACGTGGACGTCGACGCTCTTTCACTGCTCTAAATGCTTTTTTCCTCCAAATTAATCAGAGAAAGTTTCAATCCGGATTTGATTTTTCCGTATTTTAGGTTTATAGTATAGCAATCATCGCGACTTTTGAAACGAAATCCGGTATGAAAAAACCGGTTCAAATGGAGCATTTGCCATGAAATACATCCTGTTTACAGTTACATTCGCAGCATCCGTCTGCGCCGCGCCGGTCCTGTTCGCCGGGTCCGGCATGATGGACGACCTCATCAAACCTTACGACGACACGCTCATCGAGCTCCCGGGCGAAACCGCCCGCAAGCCGTCCGTGTCCCGGTCCGCCCAGCTCGTCGACGACAGCGCGACCGACACATGGGGCGCCCGCGACGACGGTTCCTCCCCGGCCACGAAAACATCTTCTTCGTCCTCCTCGTCCTCCTCGTCCTCCTCGGGTTCAACGAAATCCGCAAATTTCCCGTCTTCCTCCTCTCCCTCGACGAGATCAAAAAGTTTCACGGACGACGGGGTCTATATCCCGTATTCGGAACGCTATCCGGAAGAGAAGAAGGATAAATCGGAATCCGGTTTCGACCGGGACACGTTCGATCCCGATTTCAAACCGTTCCAGAACAACTACAAGTATAAAGACACGAACTACCAGCCCAACAGGACCCGTCCGGAATTTGATGAAATGCGCCAGAAGATCAAGGATGTCCTGGGCGAGGGCGTGCCGAAGGTGATGGTCGATTCGAAGGTGGACGAACTGATCCACAACGACGCGCGCAGCGCCATGCTGGAGGCGCCCACGACGCCGACCCGCTGGACACGCGCGCCGAACGGCTGGTTCTGCGACTACGACGACGTGATGGAAAAGGCGCAGCAGACAGGGAAGGCGGTCGCGGTGTTCTTCCATTCGTCCGACAACGACAATTCGCGCAAGTTCAAGACCGAGCGTATGGAAAACAACAAGTTCAAGAACAAAATGCGCGACCGTCTGCTCGTGCTCTACATGGACTATCCGGACAACGCCGACACCAGCAAGGACAAACGTTACCGCGAGCAGGTTCAGCACAATACCCGTATCGCCGGGAAGTTCCACGTCTCGAACTACCCCACGGTCATCATCCTGGACTCCACGGGCAAAGAACTCGGCCGCCTCGACACCAATACCAACGGGACGGTCTCGACGTTCGTGGAAAAGGCCGAAAAGATTGTGCCGGAACGCGAGGCCAAGGAAAAAAAGCAGACCGGATTCAGGGTCGGCGGCGGCATCTCGGACGAATTCGGCTCCCGGAACACTTCGGACTGAGCCTCACGAAACGCTCCCCCTGATGCTGAACACCATCGCCGTCAACCGCGAACCCGTCCTCCTCGGAGACATCCCCGCCCTCGCGGACGCTTCGGACCGGACCGTCCTCATGGTACGGCATTCCATCCGCGAATCGCTTCGGGCGGGCTCGGTCGATCCCGATCTGACCCCGGAAGGCGCGGAGCTGGCACGGCGCTGCGGACGTCTGCTTTCCGGCCTGGGAAACGACGTTTACTTCGCCGCATCACCGCGGATACGCACGCGCCGGACCGCGCAGTGCATGATGGAGGGCGGCGGATTCCCGAAGCAGGAAGTCCGCGACTGCCCCGAACTCGGCGACCTGACCATTTTCGCACATCCGGTGGATTTCGAGGCCATGCTCCGCGACCACAATACGGAACCGGTGATGCGCGAATATTTTTCCACCGGCCATGCGGAAGGACTGAAGGACATGCGCCCGTTCGCCGAAGAACTTCTGAGTTTTCTCACCGGAACACCGTTCCCCGCCTCACGCACGGTCATCGCGTCACACGACGTGCTGGCAATGTCGATCCTGAGCGCGCTGGGCGTCCGCACGTTTCTGGTCGAAGACTGGTGCGGCTATCTGCACGGCGTCCTGCTGACGCGCGGACGGGACGGGAAATGGACGGCGGCGTATGCGGTCCCGGACTACGACGCGGGGAAAAAACACCGTCTCTTCGTCTGATCGTCGAGGGCGGTCTTTCACGCGTGCGAAAAAAATCAAGAATAAAAGCCTTTAAAACGTTAAATATAGCTTGAAATCGCGAAAAAACGTGATAACTTATGGAGAATAACATCCCTTTCAGCGGTTTTGAACTTAAAATATCTTCATCCTCCATGGAGAAAGGTTTCTCATGAATAAAATCTTCCGTCTCTTCGCCGTCCTGCTTTTTGGCATCGCCCTGCTGCCGGCCTGCTCCAAGTCCGAAAACTCCGGGAAACCGCTGATCGTGGCCTGCGAAGCGTCCACGTCCCCCTACTGCTATTACACGGGAAATGACGCAAAACCGGTCGCAGGCGTCGACGTCGACCTCGTCGAACTGATCGGAAAGGAACTCGGGCGTCCGGTCCAGTACAAGATCGTGCCGTTCCAGCAGATTTTCACGCTCGTCGCCATGGGCAAGGCGGACATCGGCACGGCAGGCATAACCATCACCCCGCAGCGCGCCGAACGCGTCCTTTTCTCCACTGTCTACGACGTTTCCTCGCAGGTGATCGTCGTCCCGAAAAATTCCTCGCTCACCGATGAATTCGCACTGAAGACCGCACGCGTGGCCGCTCAGGAAGGCACCAGCGACCTCACGCTCCTGCGCGAGCGCATCAGACCGAGAATCGTCCTGCCGTTCCTCACGCAGGAGGAAGTGAACGCCTCGCTCGTCGACCGCCGTGCCGACGCCGCCGTGATGGACCGCATGCAGGCGGAACTTCTGGTCAAGGCGACCGGAGAGGCGTTCAAGATCCTCGAAAAGCCGCTGACCAGGGAACAGTACGGGCTTATCTTCAACAAAAAGGACACCAAGCTCGCGGAAGCCTCCAACGCGGTCATTGACAGATTCAAACGGGCCGGCACGCTTCAGACCAGCCGCACCAGGCACATCGACGTGCTCAGCGCGCTGCCTACCGGCGCAAAGGAGAAAGAAGAAGTCAAACCGTTCATCGTCTGCCTCGAAACGTCGTTCGCGCCGTTCGTCTTCGTGGACAACAACCGTCTGGTCGGCGTGGACATCGAACTTGCCGAAGCCATCGCAAAAGAACTCAAGCGCCCGCTTGAACTCAAAGTCGTCCCGTTCACCGAGGTGATTCCGCTCGTCATGACCGGAGCCGCCGACATGGGCGCGTCCGGCGTCTCCATCACGCCGGAACGTTCCGCCATGGTGCTTTTCTCCAAGTCCTACGAGAGCGGCGTGCGCAGGGTCCTCGTGAATGAAGGCGCGACGTTTGAAACGCTCGACGACCTGCAGGGCAAAGTCATCGGCGCCAAAAAAGGCACCACGAACGAGGATTTCGTCGTCAACCAGCTCCACGCCAGGGAATTCTACCACTACGACAACGCCACGCAGGCCATCATCGGACTCCTCAACAACGAAATCGACGCCTATGTCGACGACGAGAACGAAGCCGATCTGGCCGCGGGCAAGTATATCGGCAGAGTCAAGATGCTGAACATCGCCATTCCTGCCGAAGAATACGGGTTCCCGTTCAAGACCGGCAACGACGAGCTGAAAGCCGTCGCGGACAAGATCATCGAGGAAAAGCGCGCCAACGGCGAACTTCAGGCGCTCTTCCGCCGTTACAACACCCGCTACAAAGCAATCGAATCGAACGGGATCTGATTCTTTTCGAATTGAACTCAGGGCGGAGCGCGCCGCGGTCGGCATTCGCTCCGCCCGATTTGTCCTGCAATACAGGATGACATACGTTCGCAACAGGCACCACCAGTAAAAACGGAACCCTTTATCATGGATGCAGGCAGAATACTCGACGGTTTCCGCAGCGGAGCCATCACCCGCGAAGAGGCGCTCGCGCTCCTGAACAAACTCCCCTACGAGGACATCGGCTTCGCCAAACTCGACCACCACAGACAGATCCGGCGCGGCGGCATCGAAACCGTGTTCTGCGCGGGCAAGACCGCCGAACAGGTCCGCGCCATCTTCGAACGGTTCATTTCCACAGGCGGAAACGCCATCGGGACGCGCGCCACCCCTGAACAGGCCGGATACGTCCGCGCCGCCCTGCCCGACGTCCAGTACGACCCAGTGTCGCGCCTGCTGTACATCATGGGCAATCCGAAGCCGCGGACCGGATGCGTGGCGGTCTGCACGGGCGGCACGTCCGACCAGCCGGTCGCCGAGGAGGCCGCAAAGACCGCCGAGTTCTTCGGCGCGAACGTAATACGTTGTTACGACGTCGGCATCGCCGGAATCCACCGTCTGTTCGCCTGCCTGGACGAAATCCGCACCGCGAACGCAGTGGTCGCCATCGCCGGGATGGAGGGCGCGCTCGGCGGCGTGATCGCCGGGCTTGTCTCCGTGCCGGTCGTGGCCGTGCCGACCTCAGTGGGCTACGGCGCGTCCTTCGCCGGGATCGCTCCGCTCCTGACCATGCTCAATTCCTGCGCCGAGGGCATGTCCGTCGTGAACATCGACAACGGATTCGGCGCGGGCTATCTCGCCGCACGCATCAACTCGCTCGTCACACAGGGGAACCGTCCATGAGCAAAACCATCCTTTACCTCGAATGCGCCACCGGGATCAGCGGCGACATGGCCGTGGCCGCGCTGCTCGACCTCGGAGCTTCCAAAGTCAAACTGCTGGCCGCCCTCGACAGCCTGAACGTGGAGGGATATTCCGTCACGGTCACGCGCGTCAATTCGCACGGCGTGGACGCCTGCTCGTTCGACGTCGAACTGGAACATGAACATGGGCATCGTCACGGCCACGCTGCGTTCGAACACGAGCATCCGCACGAAGCCCACGAACACCATCATGAGCATGAGCACCGCCACGGGCATCATCATCCGCACGTGCACCGCAATCTCGCGGACGTGACCGCCATCCTGAACAGCGGCGACCTGACGCCGCACGCACGCGAACTCGCGCTGAAGATATTCGGCATCGTGGCCGAGGCGGAATCCAAAGCGCACGGCAAACCGGTCGAAGAGGTGCACTTCCACGAGGTCGGCGCGATCGACTCCATCGTCGACATCGCAGCCGCCGCGGTCTGCCTCGACGACCTCGGAATCGACGACGTTGTCGTGACGGCCCTGAGCGAGGGGACCGGATTCGTGGAGTGCCAGCACGGTCTGCTCCCGATCCCCGTTCCCGCCGTGGCGAACATCGCTTCCGCAAGAGGGCTCCCGCTCCGCATCCTTCCCTCCGTGGAGGGCGAAATGGTCACTCCGACCGGCGCCGCCATCGCCGCTGCGATCCGGACGCGTTCCGCCCTGCCCGAATCCTTTACGATCAAGAAGATCGGCCTCGGCGCGGGCAAACGCGATTTCGGCATGCCGAACGTGCTCCGCGCGATGCTGATCGAGGAGACCGCCGCCGCGGACGCACCGCCCGCCGAAATCATGATCCTGGAGACCAACATCGACGATTCCACGGGCGAAACGCTCGGGTTGGCGATGGATTCCCTGCTCGCCGCCGGAGCGCTGGACGTGCATTACATCCCCGCCTTCATGAAGAAAAACCGTCCGGCATGGCTTCTGCGCGTGATCTGCCGCGAGGCCGACGTGCCCGCGATGGAACGCGTCATCTTCACGGAGACCAGCTCCATCGGCATTCGCAAGCTCCCGGCAGGGCGCACCTGCCTCGCGCGCACGGTCGTGGAGGTGACACTCCCCGCCGGATCCGCGAAGGTCAAGAAATGCAGTTTCGACGGGCAGACGTTCTACTACCCCGAATACGAAAGCATCAAGGCGCTGGCGGCCGCTTCCGGCGTCCCGTTCGCCGATCTCTTCTGCGACGCCGCGGAGACTGCGAGGGCAAACGATGAAAGATAAGCTGAACGAACTCCGGCGGATGCTGGAGGATTTGAGCGCGGACGGAATTTGTGCGGCGTTTTCCGGCGGCGTCGACAGCACCCTGCTCCTGACCGTCCTGTCCGAGATCAACGCGCGGAAACCGTTCCCCCTGCTCGCCGTCGTGTTCGCCACGGCGTTCCACACGGCCGAGGAGACCGCGTCCGCGATGAAGCAGGCGGAGGAACTCGGCGTGCCCGCGGAACGCGTCGAACGCGACGTGCTTTCCGATCCGGTGCTGCGCGGGAACCCGAAGGACCGTTGCTATCACTGCAAACGCAGATTATTCTCCGAGATGAAACGCATCGCCGAAGCGCACGGCATCAAAAACCTCGTGGACGGCACCAATGCCGACGACACGAAGGTGTACCGTCCCGGACGCAAGGCGCTGGAGGAACTCGGCGTGCTGAGTCCGCTGGCGCTCTGCGGCTTCACGAAAGACGAGATCCGCGCCGCCGCCCGTGAACTCCTGATCCCCGTCGCGGACAAGCCCTCCACGCCGTGCCTCGCGACGCGCTTCCCCTACGGAACGGTCATGACTGACGAGGCGCTGCGCCGGGTGGAACGCGGCGAGGCTGTGCTGCGCGAATTCGGGCTGAAGGTGGTGCGTCTGCGCGTCCACGGCGACGTCGCGCGCATCGAGACAGATTCCGACGGATTCGAACTGGCATCCGCCAGACGCTTCGAGATCGCATTCGCGCTCCGCAAAGAAGGATTCCCGTACGTCACGCTCGACATGGAGGGATTCCGGTCCGGCAGCATGGACGAACCGCTTCTTAACAAACAGCCGTAAAACACGCGGCAGGATTACCGGAAGACAGAAAAACCGGATACGGCTCGTGAAAAGCTGTATCCGGTATTTTTATGCAGAAAATCGCAGTCGGCGTTACTTCTGAATGAGGCCGAGCCATTCCTGAATGGCGGGCGCGACCTTGATGAAGAGCGGGGTGAAGACGACGGCGACCATGCTCATGAGCTTCACGAGGATGTTCAGGGCCGGGCCGCTGGTGTCCTTGCAGGGATCGCCGACGGTATCGCCGATGACGGCCGCGCCGTGGACGGGGTTCTTGGTGCCGTCCGGGAGCTTCTTGCCGCCGAAATTGCCCTTTTCGATGTGCTTCTTGGCGTTGTCCCACGCGCCGCCGGCGTTGTTCAGCATGCAGGCGAGGGAGAATCCGCAGGTGAGGCCGCCGATGAGCAGGCCCATGATGCCGGGCACGCCGAGGATCAGGCCGGTGGCGACCGGGATGATGATGGCGAGGAGGGCGGGGAGCATCATCTCGTGCTGGGCGCCCTTGGTGGAGATCGCCACACAGCGGGCATAGTCGGGCTTGCCGGTGCCGTCCATGATGCCGGGGATGGTGCGGAACTGACGGCGGACCTCCTCGACCATGCGTCCGGCGGCGCGGCCGACGGCCTTCATGGTGAGCGCGCAGAAGACGAACGCCATCATGGCGCCAAGGAAGCATCCGCAGAGGAACATCGGGTTCATGACGTTGATCTTGAAGAAATCGACGAGGATGGCGAAATGGTCGGAATCCAGCAGGAGTTTCGCCTTCACCTCCATCGGGAACGCGTTGAACTTGCCGCCCCAGATTTCGATCTCCTGGATCTCGGCGGCGAGCAGCGCCATGGCAGTGAGCGCGGCGGACCCGATGGCGAATCCTTTGCCCGTGGCGGCCGTGGTGTTGCCGAGCATGTCGAGGGCGTCGGTACGTTCGCGGACGTGCGGCGGGAGCGAGGACATCTCAGCGTTGCCGCCGGCGTTGTCGGCGATGGGGCCGTAGGCGTCCGTGGCGAGCGTGATTCCGAGCGTGGCGAGCATGCCGACGGCAGCGAATCCAATGCCGTAGAGGCCGAAGATCGTGCCCTGCGTGAAGCCGCCCGCGAACGCGAACGAACTGATGATCGCGGCGACGGTCGCGACGACCGGGATCGCGGCGGAGAGCATGCCGAGAGAAAGACCGTAGATGATGGTCGGGGCGGGGCCCATCTGCGCCTGCGCGGCAAGTTCCTTGGTCGGGCCGTATTCGTCGGAGGTGTAATACTCGGTGCTGTAGCCGATCACCACGCCGGCGATCAGGCCGGACACGATCGCGCCGAACACGCCCCATGTGAGGATGCCGCATCCGGCGAGGACGGCGCACGCGACGACGATCAGGACGGAGCTGCCCCAGGTGCCGAGACGCAGCGCCCGGAGCAGCGTGCCCATGCTCGCGCCTTCCTTGCAGCGTACCGCAAAGATGCCGATCAGCGACAGCACCACGCCAATGCCCGCGACGATCATCGGGGCGTTCACGTAGGCGACCGTGGTCTTCATCGCGGCGGGGATGGCCGCGCCGAGGGCGGCGGTGGAGAGGATGGAACCGCAGTAGGATTCGTAAAGGTCCGCGCCCATGCCCGCGACGTCGCCGACGTTGTCGCCGACGTTGTCCGCAATGGTGGCCGGGTTGCGCGGATCGTCCTCGGGAATGCCCGCCTCGACCTTGCCGACGAGGTCCGCGCCGACGTCCGCGGCCTTCGTGTAGATGCCGCCGCCGACGCGGGCGAAGAGCGCCTGCGTGGAAGCGCCCATGCCGAAGGTCAGCATGGTGGTCGTGATCTCGACGAACTTGTGCGTGGCGTCGAATCCGGGCGCGACGAGCGGGAGACCGAGGAACGAAAGGCCCTGCGCCATGTGCTCGGGCGTGTAGACCAGGCGGTCAAGGATGAAATACCATACCGTGATATCGAAGAGGCCGAACCCGACCACGGCGAGTCCCATGACCGCGCCGGAGCGGAACGCGACCTGAAGGCCGCGGTTCAGGCTCTCGCTCGCGCCCTGCGCCGTGCGGCTGGACGCGCTGGTGGCGGTCTTCATGCCCACGAAGCCGCAGAGGCCGGAGAAGAAGCCGCCTGTCAGGAACGCGACCGGGACGAAGGGGTTCTGGAGCTTCAGGACCGCCAGGATCGCGAAGATCACGAAGAGGACGGCGAAGACGATGCCGACGCGCGAATACTGCTGTTTCAGGTACGCCATGGCACCGTCGCGCACATATCCGGCGATCTCCTCCATGCGCTCGTTGCCCGTGCCGGCGCGTTTCATCAGGATGTAGCACAAGGCGGCGGAAAGAAGGGCGATGATGGAGCAGACAGGAGCGATCCACCAGATGGACGTAGATCCGAACATAAGAACCTCCGGATGTTAAAAGAACATCAAAAAATGTTGAAGAAAAAACAAAAAGACTATGCTATTTAAAATACACCGTATGAAGACTTTTTTCAAGAGGGAACATGCGTTTTTCCGATCCCGGCATCCGAAATTGACGAGAAGGAAAGGAAACGCGATCCGAAAAGAAGACTAGGGCTGTCGTCTTTTTAGTCCAGGAAGTCCGGCGGATTCACTGTCAGGAAACGGAACGCGTCCGTCTTTTTTCCGGGTTTTCCGGCATGTCTCCTTGAAAAAACATCAAACGATGATATAGTACGGGATGGCGCGGAAACCGTACCACCCTCTCCGCCGCCGGAACCAAACGAAACGCCGGAATACCATGAACGACTCCTCTTTCCTGATCCTCTTCATCGCGCTGACCGCCCTGATGGCGGTATTCCCGTTTCTGCTCCGCAAATACCATATCCCGAACGTAATCGCGCTGCTGGTGGTCGGCATGCTCATCGGATCGAATGGCCTGCTCGGATTCGACCTGGTGGCGGTGCTCTCGCGATGGCTGAGTTTCCTCGGTACGCCGGGCGAGGAGGCGCAGACGGCGGCGAACACGGCGCAGCAGTTCAAGACGTTCGTGGATTCGCTCGGTTCGCTCGGATTGATGTTCCTGATGGCGCTCGCAGGGATGGAGGCGGATTTCCGTCTGATCCGGTCCGCACGCAAGGCAGTGGTCATGCTGAGCGTCCTGACGTTCTTCATCCCCGCCGTGGCGGGCTATCTGATCTACTGGCACTTCTGCCCGGACGAACTCGCCGGCAAGGTGCTGTACGCCTCGCTCTTCGCCTCGCACTCGGTCGGCATCGTATTCCCGGTCATCCGCGAACTGAAGTTGTCGCACACGCGGTTCGGCGCGGCGGTCCTGATCTCCACGGTCATCACGGACATCGCCTCGATCATCCTGCTGGCGGTCAGCGTGCAGCTCTTCCGGCAGTCGCAGAACATCTCGCACATGGTCGGACGCGGCACGCTGTCGATCTTCGACCACATGGACACGCACCTGCTTGGAAACAGCTTCCTGCCGGTCTTCCTGCTGATCGTGCTGGTGTACCTGGGTGCGATGATCTTCATCACGAACTGCTTCGGACGCTGGGTGCTGTCGCACTTCAAGCTCAGCGACGACATCGTGATCACGCTCCTGCTGCTCATGATCCTGGTCACGGTCATCGTCGGCGAGCTCTTCGGCATCAACCTGGTGGTCGGCGCGTTCATCGCGGGCCTGGGGCTGGCGCGTGTGGTGCGCGAACGCGACCAGCTGCTGTTCAAGCGGTTCGAGAGCATCGGCTACGGGTTCCTGATCCCGTTCCTGTTCATCTCCATCGGCATGAAGACCGATTTCAGCGCGTTTTTCCAGAGGGGGAACATCGTGATCGTGCTCCTGACCGTGGTCGGCCTCATCGGCAGCAAGGTCGGCAGCGGATTCGCCGCCATGAAGCTCTCCGGCTACAGCAACAAGGCGAGTCTCGCAGCCGGGCTCATGACCGTGCCCCAGCTCTCCGCCACGCTCGCCGCGGCCGCCATCGGCAAGGACACGGGCATCCTCGACGACCGTTTCTTCAACGCCATCATCATCCTGTCGATCATCACCACGCTCCCGATCCCGTCAATGGTCCGCGCCGTGCTGAACTACAAACGGAACGAGTTCGTCGAGCTGAGCGACTTCCAGGTGCCGAACGTCGTGAAGGACGACGAGCTGCTGTAATCACAGTCGCGCCACGCTTTTTGCCGCAAACGTCGTTCCCCTATCCTCTTTTGTCCCGCGAAACCGTCAAAAACCCAAAAGAAAAGTATCATTTTGTGTCAAACCCGGTTTGACATACGGGGAAAGACGTGCTATTATTAGAGGATGAAAAAATACAGCCGCATCTGAAAGGGGTGTCGCACGGGTATTCCGTCCCTGCGGAAGCCCGCGCGTTTCGAGCTCGCGGCCGTTGCTTTCGGAAACAATTCAAACTCACATAAGGAGCACAAAACCAAATGAAGATCACCAATCCCGCGCAGATCCGCAACTTCGTCGTCGCCGGTCACAACGGCTGCGGCAAAACCACGCTTTGCGACCTCATGCTGTTCAAGTCCGGCGCTGTCGACCGTCTCGGCTCCGTCGACGCCAAGACCAGCGTTTCCGACTTCACCCCCGACGAGCAGGACAAGCGTTCCAGCATCTACGCCTCGTTCATGCACTGCGACTGGAAGGACCACAAGCTCTTCCTGACCGACACTCCCGGCTACGGCGAGTTCGTCGGCGAAGTCATTTCCTCGTTCCGTTCCTGCGGCTTCGCGGTCATCGTCCTCGACGGCGTCGACGGCATCCAGATCGGCTCCACCCGCGCCTGGGCTTTCTCCCGCGACTTCCTCCTCCCGCGCATGATCTTCGTGAACCGCCTCGACCGCGAACGCGCCAGCTTCGACACCATCCTGGAGCACCTCCAGGAAGCCTACGGCAAGACCGTCTGCGTCCCGATGACCCTCCCCGTCGGCAAGGAAGCCGGCCTTTCCAAGGTCATCAGCGTGCTCGACACCCCGGACAGCGAGATCCCGGCCGACCTGAAGGACGCCGTGGAAGAATACCGCACCATGCTGAAGGACGCCGCCGCGGAATCCGATGAAGCGCTCATGGAACGCTACCTCGAAGGCGAAGAGCTCACCGGCGAAGAGATCGCCAAGGGCCTCCACAAGGCCATCTTCTCCGGCAGCCTCGTCCCCGTGTTCGCCGGCTCCACAGCCAAGGACATCGGCGTCACCGAGCTCATGGACGGCGTCGTCTCCCTCATGCCGAACCCGCTCGAACGCGTCCGCAAAGCCGAAGACGGCACCGAGATCGTCCCGGCGGAAGACGGCCCCGCGGCCGCCTACGTCTTCAAGAGCGCCCTCGACCCCTTCATCGGCCAGATGGCATACCTCCGTGTCCTCACCGGCAAGATCGCGTGCAACACCGATATGCTGAACCTCAGCAAGGGCACCAAGGAACGCGTCGGCCAGCTCGTCCTGCTCCAGGGCAAGAACCAGATCCCGGTCGAGGAAGTCTGCCCCGGCTGCATCGTCGGCGTCGCCAAGCTCAAAGGCACCACCACCGGCGACACCCTCGGCGCCACCAAGGACAACCACGCCATGCCGCGCCAGGTCTATCCGAAGCCCGTCATCTCCTTCGCCCTGTACGCCACCAAGAGCGGCGACGAAGACAAGATCATCCAGGGCCTCCAGCGCCTCTCCGAATGCGACCCGACCCTCTACATCGAGCGCAACGACGAGACCCACGAATCCCTGCTCAAGGGCATGGGCGAACAGCACATCAACATCGCCATCAAGAACCTCAAGGCGACCGCCAAGGTCGACGTCCGCCTCGAGCTCCCGAAAATCGCCTACCGCGAGACCATCCAGGGCCGCGGCGAAGCCGCCTACCGCCACAAAAAGCAGTCCGGCGGCCACGGCCAGTTCGCCGAAGTGCACCTCCGCATGGAACCCTTCGAGGGCGGCTATGAGTTCGTCAACGCCATCGTCGGCGGCGCCATCCCGAAGAACTTCATCCCCGCGGTCGAAAAGGGCATCCACGAGGCCATGGAACGCGGCCCGCTCGCAGGCTGCGTGGTCGAAAAC
>JAEEGG010005492.1_pt1 | contig 30090 bp, 23 predicted proteins | sample 9134161 | NCBI WGS metagenome assembly JAEEGG01 (sample SAMN16246543, study PRJNA631951) | gut metagenome | biome: gut microbiome; feature: rumen; material: CR-attached | host: Bos | place: Iran: Karaj | collected 2018-10
TGATGTTCCTCAAGAAGATTCCAACAGAGGAATGGGTTCCGTTTGTCTGCAATAAATTCCAAGAGACAGGTAAGATCATCTCAGAAGAGCAGGTAGCAAAGATTTGTGAACTGACTGAAAATCTCTCGTCATATGTGCAACATTTAGCTTGGATTGTATGGTATAAGTCAGATAAAGTCGTCAAGAACAAAGACATAGATGATGCGATCAACGATTTGTTGGAGCAGAACAAAGTCTTTTTCCAACGTGAGGTTGAACAACTATCCGAGTTTCAGTTGAATTTCCTGAAAGCATTGGCCAATGGTGTCAGTAGCGGGTTTAGCAGAAAAGAAATTATCAAGAAGTACAGGTTAGAGTCTTCTGCCAATATCCAATCTGTCAAAAGATCACTTCTAAAGAAAGGAATAATAGATATTGATGAGCAGACCATAACATTCGATGACTCCATATTTAAGTTGTGGATGCAGAGACAAAGGTTTTAGATAAAATGTTCGATGCGCATAATATAGACACATTCGCCAAAAAATTCAAAAATCAGAGGTACTTTTTTTACTTTCAATCAGAAATCTGCCGTATTTTTATTAACTTTGCCGTCTGCAACGGCGAACTTACTCCGTCTCGACAAAAAAAGAAACAAGTTTCTTTATTTTGTGCTCGACTTTTCGTAACTTTGCAGGCTGAAAAATGAAAACATTTGAAAAATGCCAAGAAAGAATCATGGAATGTGGTACGAGGTTCACCCTACGCCAGTAAAGGGCGAGGATGGGAAGAACCTGGTATATGTTCGTCCGAAAAGCGGACTGAAACTGTCGATGAAGGAGTTGGAAGAGTATTGCAGTCGCCACTATTCGCTGCGCTATGGTGAGCTAAGTCGCGCCTTCGATGTGTTCATCCGTGCGGCTGGAGAGTTTCTGGCCAAGGGATGCCGCGTTGAGACGCCCATCGGCTCGTTTACCCCCAAGCTGTCGTTGGCACGCCAGATTACAGATGCCGACGACGTGAAAGACCGCGATGTAAGGCTTGAGGGTGTGGAGTATAATCCAGGTAAGCTGTGGGACAAGCAGATTGAGAAGTGGCTCGACGGATTCCGTCGCTACCATAATGCCGACACGCAGGAAATCATGGCCGATAAGGAGAAGCTGGAGCAGGTGATGAGGGATTGCATCAAGCAGCATCACGGCTACATCACAGCTGGTATGTTCTCACGCGCCTCTGGCTTGACCCTCTACTCTGCCCGCAAACAGCTGAACGAGTGGACCAAGGGCGACAATCCCAAGCTGCTGATGACACCCAGAGGCAAGGAGCATATCTATACGGAGATATAAGAGCAAGCTTGTGCGGAAAAACGTTTCAAATCGGGTATAGGCGAATGATTGTTTGCGTATAGGCGCACAACCGTTTGGGTATAGGCAAACGATAGTTTGGTACGTTCTTTCTCCCTGATTACAGTATGGTTTGCCCCTGCATCATGGTCACATGGTCACAGCTGTGACCATGTGACCGCAGAGTGTAAAGAGCAGACAGGCATCTACAATAACACAATGATTTACAGACAATTACACAATTATTTCACGACAATCCGAGGCTGAATGGTCACATGGTCACAGCTGTGACCACGTGACCGATAAAGCCAAACAACTAAGTATATGACAACAGAAGATATCAAAAGAATGGTTGACGATGAGCGTGCTGAGCAACTGACTGCCCAGCTGTGTCGTCATTGGGAAGTGGCCTCTGCGCGACTGGAGACACTGGTAGAGGATATGGAATCCGATATGGAGATATGTGTAGAGGCGGAGATCTATGCCGCCATCATGCGTATGCAGAGTGCTGTGATGGCGCTGATGGAACTGAATAAGATCCCCACTGCCTACTTGTTTTCCGAATATATCGAGCGCATCGACAAGAGCGTGTCGGATACCGGCATACGCCAGTCGGTGGTAAAACTCTCAGAACGGCTGATAGGCGACATCCAGCGCAAGCAGCCTACATCGTTCTTCGATCTGGTAGGCCAGATGCTGTCGCAGCACGTTGCCTTGTCGCCCGAAGAGCAGAAGGCCATTCAGGAGAAAGCATCGCCCCTGCAATATACCTTCTCTGTGTTTGCCCAGTATCTGCAGCTCAACGACCTGATGATGATAGCCTCAGTGATCCAGAGCATCAACGCTGAAGGGGCGATGAGTCAGGAAGAGACTGCCGAACAACTGAAGCAGATGCGCCAGGCCATGGACGGTCTGGCTGGAAAGATGAGCGAGAGTCTGCAGCTGATGATGATTTGGCTGTTGATCCTGATGCTGATACCTGGACTGATCGTGCAGCTGATGCAAGAGAAACGGGGCAAGAGCAAAGGGATGGCCCATTTATTTAATAAGGTACTGGCGCGTGTGCGCGAAAGCAATGTCTGGTTTAACTACTGGAATGAGCACCGCGAGACACTCCGTGTGGTAAGCGATGACAGTTCGTGGAAGGCCATCATGACTGAGGAACGGAGCAAGGAGCGCACAGAACTGGGAAAGGTGCCTGGAGGCTTGTTTGCCAAATATACCACTGATGAAGAGGCTTTCGAGGCCGACTTTCTGGAGGCTCACCTCAGCGACGATGCCCTGCGTAGTTTCATCTTCCATCTGGCCTCGCTGTCGGAGATAGCCCGTGAGCTCGATCCTACATCCAAGTTTGGCCATGAGCAGTTGGTGAAAGACGAACTGCAACAGGTGGGCGATGCCGTCTTGGAGGCTGCTGGCAGGCTGCACGACCTGGTTGCTGATGCATGGTTCCCCCATTATGAAGCGATGTGGCAGGAACTGATTCAGAACGAGACCATCTTCTCCCATCTGAAGATAACACGCCAAAGTCCGCATAATAATCTGTTTACTGCCCGTTTCTTCTGCCACTTGGTGGGAGAGATGAAAAAGAAGTCAGTCTTTGGTAGTCATTCTGATCGCGACTTGGCCATGAAGCTCACAGAAACGCGATATGTGGAGACTTTCAGGAAGAATATTCAGGAAGGAATTGGAAATGAGGACATTCTTACGCAAAGAGCTTTTGAGTCTATCTATCAGAAATACAACAACTTAGCACATCCTAAGCAATAGTTGCACTTTTGTGGGAATTATCCCATTTTGAAGGTGCAATCTCCCATAGTTCCTTTGCAGCAACCAAACGCAAAGTGCTATGGGAATTTTAATTGCAAAGACCTTTAGCAGCAAGCCTCGCCAGGCGAGCATGGCTGCTTACCGTCAACTGCTGGCGGAGAATCACGTAGAGGACATCCTCACAGACGTGAAGCAGAAGAAAAATTTGGATCGCAAGAAGGAGCTGCCCGTTTGGCTCCCACTTGCAGAGTCATTTAACAATGGTACGCGCAAGGCTGAAGATGCTGTGCCTTCAGGATTCTACTTCCTCGACATCGATGAGAAGGGACTGACTGAGCAGCTCTGGCAGAAGGTGCAGGACGAAAAACTCATCGAGGAGTTTCGAATTGTGTACTTCGCTGAGAGTGCAGGCGGAGGAACCCACATCTGGGCTTGGCGCACACCAGGACTTTCTATCGAGGAGAACATCCAGAAGCTGGCGAGTCGCCTGGGTGTGAGCTACGACTCGCATGTCACCGATCTGGCCCGTTGCTGTTTCATGGTGAGTGAGCAGTATGTAAAGTTGCTCGATCCAGTGGTGTTCGAACCCCTGACGGAGGAACAGAAGGCCTCTTATTCTTCCCCTGAGATAGGGGAGGCCAAGAAGAACGAGGAGGATCAGACCACCCCTAACCCCTCCTACTCAGGAGGGGAAAACCAGAACTACAAGGGCATTCCCTACGAGAAAATCGTTCAGTCGATGCTTTGGAAGTTGGGCTATGGCGATGCTCCTGCCGAGGGTGAGCGTAATATGGCGCTCTATACGATGTGCCGTTATCTGCGCTTCATCTGCGACTTCGATGAGCAGAAGCTCTTCTCGATCCTACCCCATTGGGGATTGTCGGACCATGAGGTAATGAGCACCATCAAGAGTGCTGTGGGCAGTACTCGTCCTGCTGGGATTCCCTCGCAGATGAATGAGGTGCTTTCGATGCTGGGAGCATCTACTGAGGCTGGTTCAGAAACAGCTGACGATTCGCTGGTTGTCCCAGTGGAGAAAGAGTTGCCAGGTATTCTTCAGGATCTGTCCGACCATGCTCCAGAGGAGTTCAAGGAAGCCACGCTGATTGCAGCCATGCCTATGTTGGGCACGCTGGCCACAGGCATCCGAGCCAAGTATCGTGATGGGAAGCTGAATTCGCCCAGTTTCATTGTGGATATCGAGGCGCCTCAGGCTACAGGTAAGTCGTTCGTCGACAATGAGTTTGAGTTGCTGATGGATCCTATCATCAAGCAGGATGAGGTGGAATGGCAGAAGGAAATCGAGTACTCGCTGGCTAAGAAAGACGGTCAGGAAGTGGAGAATCCCTGTTCTCAGATTCGCATCCTCGAGCCCAACATCGGTGTGAGTGCTTTCCTGGAGCGAGCCCTCTATGCCAAGGGCAAGCATCTGTTCACCTATGCCCCTGAGATTGAGACAGTTCTGAAGAACAACAAGGGTGGCGCATGGACTGAGAAGAACGACCTCTTCCGATTGGCTTACGACAACAAGCCTTGGGGTCAGCATCGCATTTCGAAGGATTCGTTCTCTGGTAAGGTCACCTTGTATTATAACATGGTGATGTGTGGAACACCCAATAAGTGCCGGGCTTTCTTCGCTGATGCCGAGAGTGGTCTGGTGAGCCGAGTGACACCTGTGATTCTGCCTGATATGGTAGGTGCGAAGATGCCTCAGTTCAAGGCTTGGAGTCAGGATGAGATTGAGAAGGTAAAGCGCCAGTGTCTCTGTCTGATGGATGAGGAAGGTGAAGTCAGTCTGCCACTCATCAACAAGGCCATCGAGGAATGGGATGAATCCAAGCGCCAGGAGTATCTGCAGACGTTGCGCTATTCCATCGATGTGTTCCGTCGTCGAGCTGCCCTGAATGGTTTCCGAGCCGGCATTATCGCCTATCTGCTCGAAGATCGTCAGGAAACGGAGCGCGCCATTAAGTTCGCCGTCTGGTATGCTGAGCGTTGTTTCCAGTATCAGTTGCAGATTTATGGCAACAAGGTCGATGCGCTTCACGATGGTGCGCTGAGTCCTCAGGCCTCAAAGGGCAACATCCGTTATCTGGACTTGCTACCCAAGGAATTCACAAAGGAAGACCTGGTGAACCTCCGTCTGGCCAACCATGAATCGCCTGTGGTGAAAACCATCATCTACCGCTGGGGAAAGGAAGGTCTCATCAAGAAGATCGACACCAACCTCTGGCAAAAGCTCCAATAGCAAATGAGCCTCCCTTCGGGGAGGCTTTTTTAATTCGCAGGGCGGGTGGAGATTTTGCGACCTGTTTTGTCCCAGGTGTTGATCCAACTGCCTGAGCGACTGGTGAAGGTATTGCCTGCAACGGAGATGACTGTTCCAACCGTCTGCTCACTCATGGTCTTCAAGGTTTTACCCTCAGGATCGAGAATCTTGTACCACGAGCCTGACTTCGTGACGATAATCTCAGCACTCCACCCTATCAACTCCCCCACGCTCTGTTGAGCAAGCGTCGCAATCTTCTTGCCGTTCGTATCATACACATGATACCAACTGCCCGATGTCTCAACATAGCTTATCTGCCTCTGCTGTGCCAAAGCAGAAATGCTCACAAGAAGCAACAATAAAAAGATCTTTCTCATAGGCTATGTTCCTATTTATTAAATATGATGCGACAAAGATAAGAATTAATTCTGATAGTTGTATCACTTTTATTCGTTTTTTGTACTCGCACTACATTTGTTCCGATAGTCCCCACTAGTGGAAAGGGATTATCGGAACAAACAAAAGGAGATATTCGCATACCTCATAGGAGATATCGGAATGAGTCAAAGATGACGTAGTCCTCACAGGAGTCCTGTCCCCGTGTGAGAGTTAGCAATAGTGCCAATAAAAAGGGCAACAGATTCAGACTGTCGCCCCCACATATTATGCTTTAGAATACATATTCTTGTATTATTCCTCTACAGGCGCAAAATGCCAACCTGGAGAGTCGGATACAACTTTGTAATTCTCACTGCCTCCAAAGTTGAATATCAAATTTACACCATCAGGTACTGGTAATATGGGGCTTAAATATCCTTGTAAAGAGGATGTCGCTGTTAATGGGCTATCTCCATAGGTGCAGTTCTTAAATGTTACTGAAATATTATATTTTGATCCTTCTAAAGAATAAACGCCACTACTTATCGGAAGGACTTCCCATAACAATTTAAACTCTTCACTGAACTTGCAGCCATCAAAGGTAATATTATAAGATGGTTTAGCCTCTGTTTGACAAGGGAACAATAAGCGAATATATTTCTGTATAGTACCATCAGTTAGACTTGCCGCATTTGTACATTCTGGATCAGAAAAGACAATGTTAGAGATTTCTTCTGCACAGACTAAATATCTAACTGGATAGATTGTTTGTTCTTGATATGTAAATGATCCACTATTTGTTCCTGCGAACTTTACTTCTGCGTTACTTCCTCCTTCAACTGTTTCCGCATAAAGGCTGCTAGTTTCTACTTTCGCGTTATCAGCAATTGTAAGTTTCTCCAAAAGAGAGGTAGGTTCATTCACAAAAGCAATATTAGCGTAATCTCCATTACCCTTGGTAATCTTCAGCTTTGTGGGATAATATGGGGTCTCATATGCATGATCATCATTTTCACTAACATATTTGGAAATCTCATATCTGGTACGAACATCATATTGATCATTCGCAATTTGTTCAGCTGAGGCCAAGTTTGTATCCCAGTTTATTGGTTCTACGCCCTCATTTTTTACTTTCAATTTTACTCGACCCGATGAGCCAATATTATTATTATATAACAACGCCCACTGTAATTCCTTTCCAACAGGATATACATAAGTCTCTATCTTTCCTCCATCCATTACTTGTACAATACCATCCTCTGGGTCAAGTTCCTCGATAGTCACATCACTACCAACAATAAGTGTTTGGCTTGCAGTTTTTGCAGTCACACTCTTATAGACTACTTGACCTGATCCGTCTGTCTTCAATGTAACAGTCGTCTTGGGCAACTCAATATTAATTACGAGTCCTGTAGATGCTGGCATTGAGATAACCAGGTTGTTATCGGAATTTCCTGATGCATCATCGGATCCTTCATCAGCTTTTATTACCAGAGGATTTGTCTCTGATGTCTCATACGCTTCTTTGAAATTCAATTCTACTGTCAGTTTCTTGCCTCCAACAGGGACTTCCATTGGAATAGTGATAGTCTTATCACTAGAAGAAGTGTTTCCACTATAGATATTTACAGTAATAGGGGTCTGATTTGCAATAGCTTCTTGAACAGCTTCCGTAGACATCGCTTCCTCAAGGAGTGCTGTTATCTGCTCTGGAGAATAACCCGTTTGCTCTGCAACAGTATTTACAATTTCCTCAAGTGGATTGTCTACACTGCCACAACTTGTGAACATTAGACCAAGGCTCATTACTGCCATCATAAAGAATTGCTTAATTTTCATAATTGTAATTGTTTTAAATTGTTTGTAACATTAGTTTGAGAAATTCTAATGCAAAAGTAAGCAAAAGGACTGAAACAGAGTTAGTCCATTCCAGTCCTTTGGTCAGTTCTTATTAGTCCAAACGTGGATGTTTGCCTTAATTGCGGAGTTCGTCAAGGTAGTTGAGACGATCGAGATCAACTTCATCGGCTACGCGCACCCAGGTGATCTGAGTGGTGTCAGAGAGTTCCTGCGACATGCGATAGGCTCCTGTAAATACATAGCCCGTGTCAACAAGATTCTTCACAAAGGCAAGACGAATCTCGTTGATGCGCAGATAAAACCAATACTGATCAGTATTGCGCATGCGTGACACCTCTAAAGGCTTATCGGGATCTAGATAATATTCCTTAATGGTAGGCAGCATCTTAGCGCTGTCGCCATCATTATGCCAATATGGATGATGGTATGTTGGTCCCCAAAGTTTGAGATGCGGGTGATGCGACAAGGTGATATCCCAGATATAAGGCTGGGGGCCGTCGATGCCAAACAAGCGCAGGTAATCCTCTGGCGTATCAAAGTAGTCGCCGATGGAGATGACATATTTATTTTTTTCCGGATTCTGTTCTTCGGTTTTTGATGAACGGGAGTATGCCAACACCAAAGCAATAATGGCCAAAGCGGCCAAAGCGATGGATGCCCAAACAATGAAGGATTTGCGTTTGGAGTTACTAGGCTTTTGACCTTCCGATGGCTGCGGCTCTAACGGCTGCGAATCCTGACTGCAAAAAGCATCCCAATCTTTATAGTCAACAAACTTGGCCAGGATGTCGAGGGTTGATAATCGGGGAGTGGATGGTTCTGAGAGATAGCCCCAGATGCGCTTGAGGGTTGTGGAACTGACATTCTCATGTAGTTTGTCGAATATCTGCCCAGCCAGGAAGTCGAAGTCCTTTGGGGTCTTCATCTTCCTATCCACTGCCATTTCTATTGCTTCACGAAGTCTCTCTAATGCCTGATCTTGCTGTTCTTTTTCCATTACAATCATTTACTACTAAACACACAAAGAGTGTGAGCCTTCTTGCATTCTTAGCTAGAAGGTTCTGGAATACCTGTGTACGTCAGAATGAAATCAGCTCACACCTGCAGGTATTTACGTGAGCTGACTCCACAACGGAGAGAGCTATATAAACGCAACTGCAGGAGAAGCAACTTTCAGTCTTCTCGCCCGTACACAGTGAATTTTCCAGATTCTCTAGCAGGTCAAAGCTTAATCGTTCTCCTCAATGTCATCGCCCTCTTTACAGAACGACACTGCAAAGATAAGGATTATTTATTAATCTTCCAAGAAAAAGGCTGGAAAACTTATATTTCCCAGCCTGATGATATAAAACTACAGAATAAATGCCAGATAAATGGACTTTACTTAGAACTGATGGTGGCGACGACGTATTCGCTTTGGGAGCCGATGCGGAATTTGCCTCCCCAGATGCCAAGGCCTGAGGACACGTAGAACTGGGTATTACCTCGCTGGTAGGAGCCCCAGGAGCATTCGTAGATATGATCGGTAATCCAGGAGATGGGCCATACCTGACCGCGATGGGTGTGGCCACTGAACTGGAAGTCGATGCCAGCTGCCTCTGTGCGATCGAGGTTGTAGGGCTGATGGTCTAACACGATAGTGAATGGTGAGTTGACAGTTGACAGTTGACAGTTGACAGTTGTTGGCGCTACAAGGTCCTTAATTGGTTTGCGACGCATGTTGGTGCGATCGTCGCGGCCTATGATGACGATGGCACTGTCGATGACTATAGCCTCATCGATGAGGAGGTGGATGCCAGCATCTTGATAGAATTGCTGGGCCTGAGATTGGCCTGCAAAGGATTCGTGATTACCTAAACAGGCATAGACAGGCGCCTTCAGGCGATGGAACTCCTCTGCCATGCGTTCCTCGTTCAGAGGTCGCATGCTGCCATCGATGATATCGCCGGCAATAAGGATGAAGTCAGGATCTTCGGCATTGATCATATCCACCCAACGGGCCAGTTCCTTACGTGGGTTGTGATAACCCAGGTGCAAGTCGGAAGCCATCACCACCTTGTAATCCTTGGGCAAAGGCTTCGACGATTTCAGCTCCAAGGGTACGCGTACCTTATTATAATAATGGAGGTTGCCATAGAGGAAGATGCCGAAGAGAAAAACAAAGATACCCAAAGCCATCTGCCAGTTGTGATAAAGCAGCGAACGGGGAACGAGATGGCAGAGGCGCCCCAGGTCGAGTACCAGGAAGATGATGACCAGATACATGAGGATGAAGATGGAGGAGGTGCCTATCTCGTAGGCAGCCTGAGCCACAGGCAGGGGATAGCCGTCGAACTTTCGTCCGAAGTTCATAAACAGCATGGCGAAACAGAGGATGCCAGCGAGGATAATGAGCGATTTCCATAAGGCAGACCAAGGCAGCATGACCCACACGTGCCAGGAAATATAGGCAATAGCCACAAAAGGCAGCACCATAAAAAGCATCATCCACATAAACTTCATCATTTTCTTGTTTCTGGATGCAAAGATACAAAAGAAAAGCATAATAATTGTATGGTGGCAGTAAATTTTCACTTTTTGATTTTCGCTTTTCACTTTTTTATTGTATCTTTGCAAACGTATTATCAAATTTTAGCATTGATAAGAAATGAAACAAAGGTCACTACTTTTATGGTTGGTGCTCCTACTAACTCATATCAGTTACGGACAGAGCCGTGAGATTCACATCCTCGCGGCTAATGATATGCATGCAAACATAGATGCATTTCCACAGTTCGCAGCCATCGCTGACAGTCTGAGAACACTCTATCCCTCGCTACTCATTTTTTCTGCTGGCGACAATCGTACAGGAAATGCGATAAGCGACAAGTACGAGATCTCATCCTATCCCATGGTGGCGCTGATGAATCAGGTGGGGTTCAATGCCAGTGCGTTAGGTAATCATGAGTTTGACGTAAATTCGCTTCCACCACTGATGGGATTGTCTAACTTCACCTATATCTGTGCCAATGCATTGCCTTCAGAAGAATCTGGTTTGCACATCGTCCCCACTCAGGTTTTCGATGTCGAAGGCCTGAAGATTGGCGTCATTGGTATCATTCAGGTAAATAAGCAAGGACGCCCTGACACCCATCCTGACAATTTGAAAGACGTTAAGTTCTCCCTCCCAATGAACACGATTGCCAAATATGAGGATTTCAGCCAGCAGTGTGATGCCACCATCCTATTATCACACCTGGGTTATGAAGACGACGTCAAGATGGCAAAGGAATTTCCCTGGATTGATCTGATTATTGGAGGTCATACTCACTTCCAACTAACAGAAGATGAGCCGCTCCATAATGGGGTTCTGATTACCCAGAACAAGAACGCCTTGCAATCAGTGACCCATATTACCCTGACTCTCAAGAATGGGCGCATAACAGATAAGAAAGCAGAATATATCAAAGTCAAGAACTTCACACAAAAGAATCGTCTGGTAGAGGCTATGGTGCAGTATTTTAACAAGAACCCCTATTTCGAGCGTATCATAGCAGAGGCTGCTGTGCCTTTCACCCACAAAGACGAGTTAACCTTTCTGATGTGTGACGCTTTCTTGGAGGAAGGAACTGGCGACATCAGCATTGTCAATAATGGTGGTGTACGCTTAGACTCTATTGCTGCAGGTACGATTACCATGAGAGAGGTCTTGTCGATGGACCCCTTCAACAACCTTGCAGTAAAAATGTACCTGACGGGTGAGGAAATTCTGAAACTGCTGACCACTTACAGCAGAGGCTCACTATATCATCTTCCACGTGTAGGAGGTATCATCTGCGAAGTCACTGTGGACAAAGACGATCAGTATAAAGATCGCCTGAAACGCGTCAAACTGATGACACTTGACGGGCAGGAGTTTGATCTCGAGAAGACTTATAAAGTCATAACGAACAGCTACTTGGCCAGTTTATGCAAGCCATTTCTCAACAAAGATTATGAGTCATTGCACATACACACAGCTGACATGCTGATAAACTATCTAAAGAAACAGAAAACCATAAGTCCTACGAAGATAGAAAGATTGAAGATTAAGGAAGAGTAACGCTGCCAAGCACCTTAGCAGTAGCACCTGCCTGACCTTTGACAAACTGTCCTGCCAGCTTTCCTTGCTCTTTCAGATATTGAGCATCAGATGAGAAGCGATCCATCTGCTGCGCGAACTCCTCGTAGTTGTGAATTTCAAAACCACCACTCGTCTTCAAACCCTGTGCCTCCTGGAACTTCTGGTTGTTTGGTCCGAAGAACACAGGTACATCCCAGACGGCAGCCTCCAAGAGGTTATGGATTCCCACACCAAAGCCACCGCCTACATAAGCCACATCGCCATAGTGGTAGATGCTGGAGAGTAAGCCAAAGCAGTCGATGATGAGAACATCTGCCGATTCGAAGTCATAGCAATTATACTTCGTAAAACGGACAACTTTACATCCTTCAAGTTTCTGCTCTATCTGAACCAGATGACTCTCGTCGATAACGTGGGGAGCAATGATCAACTTCCATTTGCCATAACCAAACAACTTGCGCTCCAGGAAATAGCGGATGAAGATATCCTCGTCGGGTGGCCATGAAGAGCCTGCCACAAACACACCATGGGAGGGCGTATGTCCTGCACATGCCATGAAAACATCATCGTCATCTGGGTCGTTAGATGTGTTATATTGGCAGAAACGCTCTATCTCTTTTAATTGCTTGGCTGCCTCCTTGATCTGAAGCACACGGTCGAAACGGGTATCGCCTACTACAGAGACATTCGTAATACCAATCTTTGCCAACAACTCCTTGCTGATATCGTTCTGCACAAAGAAATGTGTAAAGCAGTTCAGCACACGTCCATACTGACGACCATACCACTTGAAGAATACCTGATCAGGACGGAAGATACTCGACACGCTATAGACGGGCACCCCACGATGCTTCAGGATATGCAGGTAATTATACCAGAACTCGTACTTGATGAAAAATGCCATCACAGGTCGGATGGTTCTCAGGAATCTACGGGCATTGGTGATGGTATCAAGCGGCAGGTAGGTGATGATATCAGCTCCCTCGTAGTTTTTACGCACCTCATAGCCTGAAGGCGAGAAGAACGTGAGCAGGATCTTATACTCCGGATGCTCTCTCCGCAACTGTTCCATCAGGGGACGACCCTGTTCGAACTCTCCCAAGGAGGCCGCATGGAACCAGACGTACTTCGCATTAGGGTCGACCTTCTCGCGAAGGATACGGAAGGCCTCGCGCTCACCACGCCACATCTTACGCACCTTCTCGTTGAAGCGGCTATAAATAGCCACTCCCAAGAGATAAAGGTAAATAATCAAATTATATATCATCTGCGCGGAAGCAAATTATTCACTTTTCATTTCAGCACCTCTATAGCGCGACGCATACGGGCAATTGTCTCCTCCTTACCAAGGAAGGCAGAGATATCGAACATACCTGGGCCCTTACCCTCACCAACGAGTGTCAGACGCCAAGCGTTCATCACATTACCAAGCTTATATTCTTTCTGCTCTACCCAAGCGTGAACGATCTTCTCCTGATTTTCCAAAGAGAAGTCGTCGATATCCTCGAGTACAGCTATGAGCTCTGTCATCACCTGAGCCGAGTCTTCCTTCCAGCGTTTCTTGGCAGTCTTCTCATCATACTCCGTAGGAGCCTCAAAGAAGAATGAGCAGAGTGGCCACAACTCGTGAACGAACGATACACGATCTTTCATCATCGTTGTAACCTGTAGAATGCGTTCAGAGGTCTCATTAGGACAATGTTCCTTCACGATCGGCTCGAAGAGGGCAGCAATTTCCTCGTTGCTCTTCTTGAGGATATACTCGTGGTTGAACCAGATAGCCTTCTCAAAGGCGAACTTTGCACCAGCCTTGGAGCACTTAGAGATATCAAACAGAGGCACAAGCTCGTCGAGCGAGAAGATTTCCTGCTCAGTACCAGGATTCCAGCCCAGCAGAGCGAGGAAGTTGATAACAGCCTCGGGGAAGTAACCATCCTCACGATAACCACGAGAGGTCTCGCCACTCTTAGGATCCTTCCAAAGCAATGGGAACACAGGGAATCCTAAGCGATCGCCATCACGCTTCGAGAGTTTACCCTTTCCATCGGGCTTCAGCAGCAAGGGCAGGTGAGCAAACTGAGGCATGGTATCCTCCCAGCCGAATGCCTGATAAAGCAATACATGCAGAGGGGCTGATGGCAACCACTCCTCACCACGGATCACATGAGAGATCTCCATCAGATGGTCGTCAACGATATTGGCCAGATGATAAGTAGGCAGTTGGTCGGCGCTCTTATACAGCACCTTATCGTCAAGGATATCGCTCTTTACACGCACCTCACCACGAATCAAGTCGTTGACCAGAACCTCCTGACCAGCTTCAATCTTGAAGCGAACAACGTATTGTTTGCCATCGGCGATCAGTTTGTCAACCTCCTCTTTTGAGAGGGTCAGCGAGTTGCGCATCTGACTGCGGGTATGACAATCGTACTGAAAATTCTGAATCTCAGCACGTTTAGCCTCCAATTCCTCTGGGGTATCAAAGGCAATATAAGCCTTATCAGCATCGAGCAACTGCTGCACATATTTCTTATAGATATCACGTCGCTCACTCTGACGGTATGGACCTTTGTCGCCTCCGAAGCTTACGCCCTCGTCGAACTTAATGCCCAACCACTTGAATGACTCGATGATATATTCTTCGGCACCTGGTACGAAACGGTTAGAATCGGTATCCTCAATACGGAAAACCAGATCGCCGCCATGTTGCTTGGCAAACAGATAATTATACAAGGCAGTACGCACACCGCCAATATGCAAGGCCCCTGTAGGACTTGGTGCAAAACGCACCCTAACTCTTCTTTCAGACATAAAAATTGCTATTTTGGATGCAAAGGTACAAAAAAAAGTGAATAGTGAAGAGCGAAAAGTGAAAAGTTTTGTATCTTTGCAGCAAAATATATAGAAAATGAGTAGTTTCAACATTAAAAACGATATTACATGGCGCGATTTACTGATCAGAGTGAGTCTGATTATTGTTGCTGTTACCATCATTGTATGGCTGATGCCACGTAGTAGTCATAGTAACTACAAGATTGAAAAAGGGAAACCTTGGATCTATGGTGACCTGAAAGCACCTTTCGACTTCCCCATCTATAAAAGCGACGAAGCTGTGAAAGCTGAGCGTGATAGTCTGATGTCGCAATATGAACCTTACTATATTTATAATAAAGAGGTGGCAGGCATGCAACTCCGTCAGTTTGCCAAGGATTATAGTAATGGTATCCCGGGATTGCCAGACGACTATATCAGCATTATCTCCAACCGGTTGCGGACCCTTTACACACAGGGCATCATGAGCAATGCGGACTATAGCAAACTACATAAGGACACCTCACAGATGATTCGTATTGTCAATGGGAAAAATGCGGTCAGTGCATCCATCACAAAGGTTAATTCTGTGGTATCGGCTTACGAACAGATATTCCTCGACAATGCTCTTGCCTCCAAAAGGGATCTTCTAAGGAAATGCAACCTGAACGACTATATCTCTCCTAACCTGACTTATGACAAGGCGCGCAGTGAGGAAAGTCTTAGCGACCTGCAGAATAGTATTCCCTTGGCCAGCGGCGTTGTGCAACGCGGACAGAAGATTATTGAGCGTGGTGATATAGTAGACAATAAGACATACGATATTCTGATGTCGTTTAAGAAAGAGACGGAACGTCTGGAAGAGAACGAGCCACAGATCAGTCTGACTATCATGGGGCAGATTCTCCTGGTATCGATCCTGATAACCTGCTTCAGCGTCTTCCTGACGTTATTCAGAAAGGACTACTTCGAGAATTTCCGTTCGACGGCCATGCTGTACGCCTTGATTATTCTCTTCATTGTGATAGCGTCGATGATGGTGAAGCACAGTTTCCTGCATGTCTATATTGTGCCCTTTGCCATGGTTCCGATATTCATCCGTGTGTTCATGGATTCACGTACGGCATTCATGGCCCACATGACGATGATACTTATCTGCGCCAGTTTCCTGCAGTACCCATTGGAGTTTATTGCCGTAGAGACGGTGGCCGGATTGGTGACTATTTTCTCACTGCGAGAGCTGTCGAGCCGTTCGCAACTGTTCTGGACGGCTGTCTTGGTAACGCTGGCTGCTTCGCTGACGAATCTGTCGCTCGACTGGATCAAGAACAACGACCTGACGGTGATCAGCTCCACCGAATATAATTATCTGGTTGTTAATGGCATCTTGCTATTCTGCTCATACCCCTTGCTCTATCTGATTGAGAAAGCATTCGGCTTTACGTCGAACATCACGCTTATTGAACTCTCGGATATGAACAAGAGTTTGCTTCGGAAGATGAGTGAGGTGGCTCCAGGCACCTTCCAGCATTCTATTCAGGTAGGAAATCTGGCAGCGGAGATAGCCAATAAGATAGGAGCCAAGAGCCAGTTGGTACGTACTGGTGCTCTTTATCATGATATCGGAAAGATTGTCAACCCGATCTATTTCACGGAAAATCAATCGGGCGTCAATCCTCACGAGAAGATGGGATCGATCGATAGTGCCCAGATGATTATCAGTCATGTGACAGAAGGTATCAAACTCGCAGAGAAATACAATCTGCCCAATATCATCAAGGATTTTATCACCACGCATCATGGACAGGGTAAAACCAAGTACTTCTATATCCAGTACAAGAATGCCCATCCCAATGATGTGATTGATGACCTGCTCTTTACCTATCCAGGACCGAATCCGTTTACGAAGGAACAGGCTGTACTCATGATGGCCGATACGGTAGAGGCAGCCTCACGTTCGCTGCCAGACTATACGGAGAAATCGATCCGTGAACTGGTAGAGAAACTGATTGATGCCCAGGTGGCAGAAGGCTATTTCAAGGAATGTCCTATTACCTTCCGTGATATCGCCTATGCCAAAACCGTACTCATCGAAAAGCTTAAGACGATCTACCACACCCGTCTTAGTTATCCCGAACTGAAGAAATAGTAACTTATTGCACAAAAGCACCCAATTGTGTGCAGATTATTGCACATAATTGCACATTTGTGCAGGTTTTTGTGCAATTTCAGTTAATATACGTTAACTTTGTGTGCGTAAACGGAGGTTTGTTGAACAATCTTTTTACCTTTGCAGCCGATTTTAGTAAAAATATGTTTAAGGATATGAAAAAAATCAATGTAATGCTCCTCAGCGTGATGCTGACCGCAGCAACGACAACAGCCACAGCAGGTGGTATCTTAACCAACACGAATCAGAGTATTGACTTTCTGCGGAATCCCGCACGCGATGCAGCTATCAGTCTGGATGGTGTGTATAGCAACCCCGCCGGTGTAGCCTTCCTACCCGAAGGTTTCCATCTTGGATTTAATTGGCAGTATGCGCATCAGACGCGTACCATCGACTGCAACAACCCTGTTTTTGCACTTGGTCGGAAGAATGGCGGATTGTCTACCAAGACCTTTGAAGGCGTTGCCGATGCACCTTTCATCCCATCCCTTCAGGCTGCATATAATAAAGGTAACTGGAGTGTACAGTTCAACTTCTCAGTGCCTGGTGGTGGAGGTAGCTGTGAATTTGCCGATGGTCTCGGTTCCTTCGAGAGCGTTGTCGGCAACATCGCCAGTCAACTACAGCCCCTCGGTGCTACTGGCTACGATATGGACGGTTATATGCAGGGACGCCAGTACTATTTCGGATTCCAGCTTGGTGCTGCCTATAAGATTACGAAAGACCTGTCGGTATATGGAGGTCTGCGACTGCTTTACGGTACAGCCACCTACAAAGCCAAGATCAGCAACATCATGGTAAATACCGAAGGGGGATACGTGGATTTCGGCAGTTTCCTTCAGAATGCAGAGACAACAGTCGACGGGGGACTTACCAAAATCAATGCAGGTATTGCCCAATACGAAGCAGCTGGAGTACCTGTACCTGATGCCCTGACACAACAGAAAGCACAACTTGAAGGCACAAAACAGAGCCTTAATGCCCTGCAGAAATACTCTCAGGGTGTGAACCTGCTCTGTAACCAGTCGTCAGTAGGTGTTGCTCCTGTCATCGGTATTGACTATCGCGTAGGCAACTTCAACTTTGCCGCCAAGTATGAGTTCAAGACACAGATCCACATGAAGAACGAGTCGACTGTCAACGAGGCCAGTGAGATTCCCGCTGTGAACAAGTTCCGTGATAGCGAGAAGATTGACGAGGACTCCCCCGCACAGTTGGCTGTCGGTGCCATGTGGAACATTAGCGATGCTGTACGTCTGAACCTCGGCTACCATCACTTCTTCGACACTGACGCTAACTGGTATAACAACACACAAGATCTGCTCGATGGAGATACCAACGAATACCTTGGTGGTGTAGAGTGGGATATCACAGATAAACTGACTATCAGTGGCGGTCTGCAGCTCACCCGCTATCAGCTTACCGATGAGTACATGAACGATATGTCGTTCGTTGTCAACAGCTACAGCTTTGGTTTCGGTTTCAACTATAAGGCAGCAGACAACATTACGTTAAAGGCAGGTTACTTCCAGACCAACTACGAGCATTACGACCGTGTGACCTCGAAGGAGCCACTCATCAGCGACTCCTTTACCCGCACCAACCGTGTACTCGGTATAGGTTGTGAATTCAGCTTCTAAAGAAACAGATTACAACGGGTCAACATCATAATAGACCTGTAAAGAACTATAGCGCTTGTCTTGTAGCAACTGCTGCTGGGCAAGCGCTAAATATTTGCGCACCTCCGCCATATTGATGCCAAGTTCAAACTTCAACACTAACTTACGGATGGAAAGGGATTTTACTTTGGCAACAGAAGGCTTGTCTGGTCCAAGTACACGTGCACCAAACCACTGACGTAGACGACTCGCCATTTCTACGCCTGCCGTCTCTACCAGACTATCGGAGCGGTGCTTCAGAAAGACATAGACAAGTCGATAATAAGGGGGATAATGAAATTGCTGACGTTCTGCTATCTGCGAACGGTAGAAGGCACTGAAGTCATTACGCACCACTTGTTGTATCAGCGGTAATGCAGGACTTTTCGTCTGAAGGATGACGAGACCTCGTTTACCTTTTCGTCCAGCCCGTCCACTGACTTGCGACATCATCATGAAAGCATGCTCATAAGCACGGAAATCAGGATAGTTCAGCATTGTATCAGCATTCAGGATTCCCACCACAGACACCTTATCGAAATCGAGCCCCTTGGATATCATCTGGGTTCCTATCAGGAGGTTTGTACGTCCGGCAGAGAAATCACTGATGATACGTTCGTATGCCTGACGAGTACGGGTTGTATCCAGATCCATACGGGCGATTCGGGCTTCAGGGAAGATGTCATGTACCTGATCCTCGATTTTCTCTGTACCATAGCCACGGGTCTGCAGTTCCTTACAGCCACAGGCCGGACATTCTGTAGGCACCTGATAGGTATAGCCACAGTAATGACAGGTCAACTGGTTCAGGTTACGATGAAGTGTCAACGACACATCACAATGCTGACAATGGGGCACCCACCCACACTGCTTACACTCAATCATAGGGGCATAGCCACGACGATTCTGGAAGAGAATCACCTGTTCGCCTCGCTCAAGAGCCTCACGGGTCTTGGCCAGTAACAATGGTGAAAATGGGCCGTTCATCATCTTACGATGCTGCAGATCTTTAATATCTACGACTTGTATCTCTGGCAGTTCGATTCCCTGATAGCGTTGGAAGAGTTCAACCAATCCGTACTTGCCTGTTTTGGCATTATAATAGGTCTCCATGCATGGGGTTGCCGTACCAAGGAGCACCTTGGCACCAAACATCTGTGCCAACACAATGGCAGTGTTCCTGGCGTGATATCGAGGCATCGGATCCTGCTGTTTATAGCTGGTTTCATGCTCCTCGTCAACAATGACAAGACCCAGATGTTGGAATGGCAGGAACACGGCACTTCGGGCGCCAAGAATAACATCATACGGATTCTTAGAAAGTTGTTTCTGCCATATCTCTACACGCTCGGCATCAGAATATTTCGAATGATAAATGCCCAAACGGTTACCAAAAACCCGCTGAAGACGCTCCATCATCTGCACGGTCAAGGCAATCTCAGGCAAGAGATAGAGCACTTGTTGTTTCTGTTCCAGAGCCTGACAAATCATATGGATATAAATCTCCGTCTTACCACTGGAGGTCACGCCATGGAGCAAGGTCACATTCTTCTTGAGAAATGAGAAATGAATTTGGTTATAGGCATCTTGCTGCGACGGACTCAAGGGCTTCACATTCTCCATATGTGCCTCTCCACCATGATTCAGGCGTCCCACTTCAAGTTCGTAGGTCTCCAACAGTCCACGCTTTACAAGAGCGTTAACCGTTGGAAGCGAATGCCCCTGATTCAGCAGTTCGTCACGGGTCAGTTCTGCTCCAGCACCGTTATCCCATCCGGAAAGCGACAAATAGTCTACAAAGGCTTTCTGCTGTTTCTCAGCCCTTTGAAGCATATTCAAGGCAACATGAAGTGCCTGTTCGTTACGGAATTGTGGTGTCAATCTGATATAAAGTTCCGTCTTTGGCCTGTATCCGTCTTCTGCCTTCAGTCCTGCTGGGAGTGCAGCCTTATACACCTCACCGATAGGCGACATATAATAATCTGCAATCCATCGCCACAGGTCCAGTTGACTGTCACAGAAGATCGGAGAAACATCAAGCACCTGAAGAATATCTTTAGTCTGATATTTCTCAGGTGCACGATGATGAGTTTCTGATATAATGCCGACATAAGTCTTGCTACGCCCGAAAGGGACAAGCACACGCACACCCACCTTTACCTGTTCCTCCATGGTTTGTGGAACAGAATAGGTAAAGACACCGTCGAGCGGCACAGGGAGTATTACATCGACAAACAACGCTTAGAAAATATAAGCGACAGAAAGCTGCCAGGCGTTCATACGGCCGTCAATCTTCGTACCGTTATAGCCCAAAGCCTCTCCTGCAGCATTCAGAACATTGAACTCTCCAGTCTTACCAAGCGCAAAATTATAATTCAACGAAGCCTGGATGTGTTTCATCACCACAACACCAGCACCGATATTGGCACTGAGGTTAGAACTATTGAACCGCCATTCAGCACCATGATTAAGAATATCAGTTGTTTTGCTACCTAAATTGAAACCAAACTGTGGACCAGCAAAGAAATAGATAGAGGCCAGACTACTCAATCCTATACCATATCGGAGGTTGATTGGAATCTGAAGACTCTGCTCCTTCAACTGCTTATCCACACCATCAAGATCAGAAGAACGCTGATCATAGAGTGCTGCGGCATCAACACCAAGTCCAACGACAGGAAGTGTGAATTTTACCATTGGTCCAATAAAGAAACCTACTTGATTAGAGGGATCAATAACATCCTTACTTACACTTAATGTTGTCACATTCAAACCACCCTTAACACCCCACTGTATCTGTGCTTGGGCACTCATTGTTATAGCAGCAAAGGCTACCATTAAAGCAAATAACTTTTTCATAATTCATCTGTTTTAATTACATCTGCGGGGCAAAGATACGAATAAGAAAGCAGAATACCAAAAGAAAATGAGTTTTTTTTCTTTTGGTATTTTCAAGATTAATGTCTCTGACGTCGTACTGTCACACGTGCTGCACCACTGCTGCTACTGCTGCTCTTGGTCGTAGAAGGCTTTGTTTTGGAAGTCTTATTACGGCGAGAACTTTGAGTTTTGGTCTTTGCAGGCTTTGATGTTTTCTCTTCCATTGAAACCAGATTATCCAGAGAATCCTTCTTTTCCGGGTCACCGAAGATAGTCTTATGGAAGGCCTCCAATTCTGCCTCAATACGTTTCTGCTCCGCAGTCATCTTATCAACATCGCCATCACAGAGTTGCAGGAGTGTTTTACCTTGGGCATTGTTCGTTTTATATATCTTACCTTTGTAACTATTCAATGTAAAGTAATCATCCATCGACATAGTTGCCGCATTATTCAAACTACTGGCCATTACGGTCTGACGATTCAGGAAGGGCTCTAAATCGGCATACTTCACCCAAAAGAGTGGATACTGGGTAGCCTCACCACCAAAGTCATCCTCACGGAGCATCACCGGGCAGAGGGCAAGCACCTTGATATGGAAGGAAGAATTGGCCTGATCATAGTAGGCGCTCTCTTTCAGATAATACTTCTTAACCTCAGCCGAGGGGATGTCACTATTGTCTACCTTCAATTTGCCATTTTGTTGTTCATAGTAGATATGATAGTTATCAAGGATGGTTTTCATCTCCACCTTCGACTCATCAGAGAAGTTGTCGCTACCATCTGTCGGATACTCATAGACAGGAATATAGCCATTCTGTGCCAACTTGAAGATATAGGTAAAGAGATTCAACTGCTTTCCCTGTGGCTCTACTGGGAAATAGAGACCTGCATTGGCATCTTCCATCAAGTCAAGTTCTCTATAGATATCACGTCGCCACACCACTTCCTCCGGAATCTCCAAAGCCGCAGGAAACGATATCTGTGCCCGCATAGACATCGCCGATGAAGGCGTTTTCTTTTGCTGTTGTTCCGTCTGCTGGGCTCTGCGGTTCTTGGGCTGTCCTACAGCAGTGGATAGTGAACAGTGAATCGCGAATAGTATCATCAGGAACCTCACTAAACACATATTACTAATACTGCCTATCATTAACTTTTTTGTCTTCATATCTTTACCTATTCATGATTCACCTTAAACTATTTACTTTACGATCACCTCCATGGGATTGGTAAGGGTACGCGTCAATCCATCAGGACCTACAACTGTTACACGAGAGATATAGAACCGACGATTACGTGCCAGTTTGCGGAAGGTATCTTTCTGACGGGCGGAGAATGAAGCACCATCCGATGCCATCGGGACAGCGTTGCCCATATTGTCGAAGAAAACGGTTTCAAACGACTGCACCCGGAAAGCAATATCAAGAATACCGTCATCAATAGCAGCACCAATGGCATTAGCTGCCACCAATTGTCCTTTAGCCAGACCGCCGCCCTTGTAACGGGTAGGATTATCATGTTCATCCCTCATAGATATATAAGGTGTGGGATCTGGTAGTTTCCTAACCCTGAACGTATACTGTCCCATCTGCTGCGGATGACCTGTGTTCGTCGAGGTAACGGTAATAGTCGCATCCTGTCCGATCTTCGACGGACGTGCAATGTATTTTCCTGGGCCAACAGCCTGTAGAGTTCCATTGGTCATGGTGGCCTGCACCTTATTCAGCGGAACACCAGGGACACTGATACTGATAGGATTATTATAGCCTGCATAAAGCATATTCATCAGGTCGGCACTGACTGTAGCACTGGGATCAACCACCGAATAATCCTGACTGAACTCGCGGCGTATCTTATCACCATTACCATTCACGGTCTCCATATAGCCCTTCAAGGTGAAGTCACCAGTACGGCTGCAGATGGTTTCATAAATACCATTATTCAAATTTACCTTCTGTCCTCCAATAAAAATATCCGGCACCTGAGTCGTATCAACTGCAGCCATCACTATTCGTGCCGAGAAACGGTCACCACGTACAATGGTCTTCGAACTGGGAATCACAAAAGCATCAAGCAGGTTCACGCGAATATCCTTGACATCCACATTCGATGCAAGCGTATGAAGCACCTCGCCTTCGGCATAGCGCACATCACTCTGCAATTTCGACAGCAGCGTAACAGCAGCTGCAGCCGGCATCGCCTCAAACATATATTCCTGCCAGTTCTTACCCATGGAAACAGCATCTTTGGGAAGATCTGTTGTCAGGTTGCTGGCAATAATCTTCTTTTGTTTCTCATCAGTCACCATTTTCAGCATTCGCTGACGGAAGGAATTGATAGCATTGAAAAGTTCACCTCCCCGACCACTTCCAGGAGCCAACATCACTTGACTGGCTGCTTCCAGATCCTCCTTATTGATAATATTGTGGATATCACCATCTGCACCATCTGCCTCACGAACAATAGCTGTTTTGAGTTCTGTGGCAAGATTATAGAGCGAATCGCTCATTTGTCGTACCTGCTGAGCCTTATCATACCACTCCTTCACTTTCTGCGGATTTGTCTTCATCTGCTGTGCAAAAGCATCGTAGATGGCCTGGTTCTGCTTAGCAGAGTTCCCTGTCGTACGATTCAGGCTCTCTTCCACAATCGAGAAACCGTTGAGCACCTCACTGGATACGTTGAGTGCCAACAGCGCCATCAAGACGACATACATCAGATTGATCATCTTCTGGCGAGGGGATATCGGACGTTTCTTGATTGCCATGTGCCTATACGTTCATCTTTGCTGTCATTGCCTCGATCATACGGGCATAGATTTTATTGAGCTCTGCAATCTGAGCAGCCATCTTACGTGTCTGTTCGTTAATCTCATCAATAGTACCAATCTGTGAACTGGCACTCTTCAATTGCATTTCATAGACCTTACAGATACCTGTCAGAGTGCGGTTCAGGTTCTCTATCTCCTCAGAATCCGTAGTCAGCTTCTGGCTCTGCTCAGATACTTTAGAGAGAGTCTCAGTCAGCCGCTTCAGCTCATCTACATAACCAGAAGTAGCAACTTCAAGTTCCGGACTCACATGAGGAGCAACTTGAGAGACGACCTGCTCCACCTTTGCCGTAACAACTGGAGTTACAGGAACAGCTGAAACAGGCTCTTTCTTGTCAACAACCTCAACGACCTCACCTGTCTTTACGTGAGTATCCAGTTCCATCCCATCAGTCGTTTTATCAAACGGACGATCGAAGGCGGAAAGGAAGAACACAACTACCTCCGTTCCCATACCCAGGAACAGGAAGAAGTTTGCACCAGGCAAGTGTGTTAACTTAAACAATGTACCCAAGATAACAATAGAAGCACCCCAGCTATAGGCATAGTTCAGGAATGTCTGCCCTGGCACACTATCCATCCACTTCTGTAAGCGGTAAATGATATTATATTTGCTATAAGTTGTCATATTCTTACCTTTTTACTTTTTAACCTTTTTACCTTTAACCTTTACCTTCTCGCTGGTTGTGTTTGCCAAGCTACGCACACATCGGAACCCGATATAGCTTCGTGGCTGGTTCTGATACTCTGACGAGCGCCAGGCCGAACGGATATATGATTCTGGATCCTTCCATGAACCACCACGTACACTCTTCTTCTTCAGACGATAGGGATCCTCAGGGGCAGCATTATATTTCAGCTGTGGATTGATATCATTCATCGCCTCTACACCTGCTTCTGTATAGATGGTTGAAGTCCATTCCGCCACATTACCAGCCATATCATAGAGGCCATTACTATTAGCAGCATAAATACCGACCTTACTGGTAATCAGGTTCCCGTCTTTTGTATAGTTTCCATCATCTGGTTTGAAATTGGCATAGAAGCACCCTTTTCCACTGGCTACGTCTTCATTGTCCCATGGGAACTCATTCTGATCCTTACCACGGGCAGCATACTCCCACTCTGCCTCTGTCGGCAGACGATAACGCTGCACATAACGAGCAGCCGGACCGAGCCCTTTCAGGAGATACTCCGTACGCCAAGCGCAATAAGCATTAGCCTGCTCCCAAGTCACACCGACAACTGGATAATCATTATAGGCAGGGTTAGAGAAGTAATACCGCAGGTACATCTCATTATCGGCATTGGGGAAGTCGTTTACCCAACAGGTCGTATCAGGAAACACATTAACAATATATGTATTCAGGAAGTCCCATGGACCTGTTAACTGACGGTTGATGGTTTCTCGGACAACCCTACCCTCGTCATCGACATAAGCCGTATCCTTCGAAATCCAGACCTCTTCATTCGGATCAACGGTAATATCCGTATTCAGATTACGTTCCTGAGGGATCATACGATTGCGACGCAGGGCTGCAGCGGCATAATCATAGACTTCATAACGATAGTTTAACTGACGGTAGTCGAGCATCTTGTCACCAGTCACTGGGTTGGTGACATACATCGCATCAATGATCTCCTGTTCATCCTCATTTGGACGACGGGGTAAAGGCTTTTTCCAGTTCAGTTGGGATTCTATCTCCTCTCCGTCCTTGTCGGTTTTGACTGTTTTATAGGTCTCGTCAAACTCAGCCAGACGCTCACGGAGGATGGAATCACGCACATAGTTCACGAACTGACGATATTTCGAGTTTGTCACCTCGGTCTCGTCCATCCAGAAACCTTCCACTGAGATGTCTCTCAGAGGCGTCTTCTTACCCCAAAGCGAGTCCTGATTCTCGATACCCATCTTCAGATGACCTCGTTTCACCATAACCATACCATATGGTGTTGGTTCTGTAAAGGCCCTTCCACTAGTACCTGTCACCTCACCACCACTGGCAGACATCATCTTTCCACCGAAACAACTGGTCATTGACAAAAGTAAAAAGGTAAAAAGGTAAAAAGGAAAAAACCTTTTCGCCAACCTCTTTGCTTTCCTATTCAACATATCACACATCATATATTTCTTTTTTCTCTTTCACCTTTTACTTTTATAAAATTCTTACACTCTTATGCAGATTGCGTCCCTTTTTATAGAGATCAAGCTCTGTCTGATAACCAACGAACAACTCATGGCTTCCATTACCAGGACTGATGGCTGACGTGTATATCTCATAACTGTAGCCCACATGAATACCGTGAAAGTTTCCTCCCAACAGCACCGTCACTGAGTTCGCGGGACTATACGACAAGCCTGCATACAACAGCCGTTTCTCGTGTTCGTACTTCAAACGTCCTGTTACATCAGCACGCCAGGCAGTGCCATCAGTACGTCCCAAAGCAGAGGTGTGTATAATAAGAAACGGATTATTTAATCGAATATTGTATCCGCCAGTCAAATAATATGTGGCAGGAATATTCAACTCGTTTGTCTCTCCAAGTTCCACGCGAGGAGAATTCAAGTGGAGCACCGAGGCACCAACATACCAATCATTGGCTTTATAATATAGTCCAGCTGAAAGATCAAAGCCCGTTCCATCTATGGAGGATGTCGTAAAAGCAGGATCATCCGATCTCTCTAAGTCAACTTTGCTACCATCGAAGTTTTCGCTGATCAAACCCACCTGCAGACCAGCGCTTAGCTTCCCTCCCAACAAGTTGCGTTGATAGGCATACTGCAGACTGAACCGCTTATGTTTGAACAGTCCGATGGCATCATTGACAAACTGCGCTCCCACCCCATGATAGCTCCCAAGGGCATAGAAAGGAATATCCGTCGCCGCATACATCGTGTTGGGATTATGCTCGTAACCAGCAAACTGAATCGCATAGGCAGCAGCCACGTTCAACTTCGCCTCCTTACCCACCGTCGCAGGGTTAAATGAAGGTTCCATCGCCCAATAATGAGCGAAGTTCACATCATATTGCGCCCTGACTTCAGCAGCAAGCAATAACGACATACAGATAGCAAAGATAAAACGTTTCACCTTATTATAACGTAGACATCTACTACTTTATTGCATCAGTCAGGATGAAGAAAAACAAAGAAAAGTGATTCTATTTCAGGAATAATTCGTATATTTGCACCACAAAAAACAAATGATATGAGAACAGCCGTCTATACACTGACATCCTCCCTACATGACGAACAGGCAGTAGGATTGATGACCCACGAGTTTCTGACAAGTCTTGGTATCCCCTATGAGTACAAAGGGGATGATTATACCGACTATGGAACACATGCACCAGACCTAATTTATGTCCGTACAGGTGGAACAGAAGGCATTTTCAGGACACTGCTGCCAGACTTAAGAAAGAAATCCGATCGTCCGATTTATCTTCTTACCTCAGACAAGAGCAACTCGCTGGCAGCCTCTATGGAGATACTGGCATACTTCCGCCAAAACGGCATGAAAGGCGAGATTATCCATGGTAGTCATGAATACATCACACAACGGATCCAAATGCTGGGTCAGGTGGAAGAGGCAAGAAAACGCCTGAAAGATTGTCGCTTGGGAATTATCGGACAGCCATCCGACTGGCTGATCTCCAGTAAGGCAGATCCTGAAAAGGTGAAGGCATCTCTCGGGATAGAATTGGTTAACATTCCGATCAATGAGTTACTTGACGTCATCGAAACGATTCCCTTAAATGCCGCAGAAGAGCATGCAACAGCGAAAGCTATCCAACAAGCGATTCCTGGCGCAGAGCGAATCTATCATGCGCTGAGAATTATTGTCAACAGGTATCATCTGCAGGGTTTCACGCTCCGCTGTTTCGATCTATTAACGACTGTCAGAAATACGGGATGTCTGGCATTGGCTAAACTTAACGCAGAAGGTATCGTAGCTGGTTGCGAGGGCGATGTACCTGCCATGCTTTCAATGATCATTGCCCAATCGTTATTGGGCGTATCTGGTTTCCAGGCCAACCCAGCCCGAATTAACCCAGAGACAGGCGAAATGCTTTTCGCCCACTGTACCATCCCACTCAATATGGTTGAGCGATACGAGTTTGATACCCATTTCGAATCGGGGATCGGCGTCGGAATCCGTGGTTATATGAAAGAAGGTCCTGTTACGATCTTCAAGGTCTCTGGCGACCTCTCCCGTCGTTTCATCGAAGAAGGTACCTTGCTTAGGAATCAGGCAGAACCAGATCTTTGCCGAACTCAGCAAGTCATACAACTGAAAGATAAAAGCAAGGCTCATTATTTCTTAACAGACCCCATCGGCAATCATCACATCATTTTACCAGGTCATCATAAAGACTTATTGAGTTATCTGTAACAAACAAAAAGCGATGCATGACTGCATCGCTTACCATTTAATACTCATCCTCGTTGAAAAGGAAATCTTCCTTCGTCGGATAGTCGGGCCAGATGTCCTCAATACTTTCATAAACATCACCCTCATCCTCTATCTCCTGCAGATTCTCAAGCACCTCCAAAGGGGCGCCAGAGCGAATTGCATAATCTATTAACTCGTCCTTGGTTGCTGGCCAAGGTGCGTCTTCAAGCTTAGAAGCTAATTCAAGTGTCCAATACATACTGTTAGTCTTTATCAGTTTTTTACTCAGTTTTCAATTTCGGACGCAAAAGTAATCATTTATTTCCTATCTGCAAACATTTTGCCAAACAATTTCACTCACACCAGCGTTAAAATTTATTATTTTAGCCAAAACAAACAAGTAATCACTTAATCTGTTCACATATTGTTGTATTTCCGGACTAATATCAGCCACTTCTGAAAGTGCGACAATACGTCGTTCGGCTCGTCTACACACCGTCCGGCAGACATGTGCCTGGGCTGCAGCCTGAGTTCCTCCCGGTAGAATAAACCCCTGACGTTCTGGTAAAAGTTTCATTAATCTATCCACCTCCTGTTCAAGCAATTCAATCTCACCATCAGCCAACTTCGCGGAGTCATACAATGGTGTCCGACTCAGATCTGTTGCCAGATTTGAGCATACATTAAACAGATTATTCTGAATACGTATAAGCAACGTTTTATTGTCGCCATCTGGTAACATTGATATCAACAGACCCAGATGGGAGCTCAACTCGTCAACTGTGCCATAAGCTTCCAGTCGCTCACATGATTTCTTCACACGAAAACCGCCGATAATACTCGTTTCTCCCTTGTCACCTGTTTTGGTGTAAACTCTTGTTATTTTCATCTTTGTAAAGGTTAGAAGTTCACAATATAGTTTTGCTTTTGTCTCTTTTTATCGAACATCACTATACCACAGTAATATAGATCAAAAGAAACCCCCGTCCGGTCATCAGCAATGATCTCTTTCCAAAAAGACATATCACGCCAAATATTCTCCACTATCAAAACACTTTCCTCATTTACCTTATTATATATAGAAGACAGACAACTGCGATAGTCTTTTTCTAATGATAATCTGATTAACTCATGAGAGTCACCAAAGACTGCCTTTTGGCAACCAGCCTGCAAATAATCCTGATAGCTATCACTCTCAATGACTGACGGTTGTAACCAATTGGCCATTCGAAAGTACAGACGACCTAATTTTCGTTTCAGCCAATCATCATCTCTCCCTAATATTTCGTATTGATAATAAGGCCAATGCTCATTGATGACATAACGCACTATCCAGTAGTCAGAAGGCGACTGGATACCAAAACCTCTACAATGGCCTACTCTGCGAAGCCATATTATAGGACGCATCAACCAAATCATAGTGCAAAGATAGCAAAAAGTTACGATGAAACAAAAACAAATCGATTTTTCTTGCATATTTGTACAAAAATAAAGAAGCCCTGGGTCATTTCTGACTCAGGGCTCTTCATCTAAAAAGACGGCGGCTTCCTACTCTCCCGCATTGCATTGCAGTACCATCGGCGCAGGCGGGCTTAACTTCTCTGTTCGGAATGGGAAGAGGTGGGACCCCGCTGCAATAACCACCTGA
>JAEEGG010005493.1_pt1 | contig 30089 bp, 26 predicted proteins | sample 9134161 | NCBI WGS metagenome assembly JAEEGG01 (sample SAMN16246543, study PRJNA631951) | gut metagenome | biome: gut microbiome; feature: rumen; material: CR-attached | host: Bos | place: Iran: Karaj | collected 2018-10
TGCTCGCCAGATTCTAAGCCGCTGATGACCTCGATATAGTCATAGTTACACTCGCCGAGGCGGACTTGGCGGGGATGGAGCATGTTGCCGTCGAGGACGAAGAGGGTGTAGTCGCCGGGGCCGCTGTAGAAGGAGCCGTTGCGGATGCGGAGCACGTCGTCCTTGATGCTGGTGATAACGAAGACTTCCGTTCTGAGGCCGGAACGGAGGCGCGGGTGCGACATATTGTCGGGCACGACAGTGAAGGTGATGGCACCGCTCTGGCTCAGGGGCGTTACGGTGTTGATGATGCCCGTGAGGCGCTCCTTGCCAATACGCAGAATGACGGCACCGCCGACGCGGACGCGCTCGCTGTGGCTGTCGGAGATTTCACACTCGGCCTTGAAGTGGCTCAGGTCGCTGACCACGGCAATCTTCTGGCCTGCGCCGATGGTGCTGCCCACTTCGCTGTTGATATAGGTGAGTGTGGCACGGCGCGGCGAGCGGATTTTGGCATCGTCGAGGGTGCGGCGCTTCTCGTCGAGTCCCTTCTCGAAGATGCCGTTCTGGAGTTGCTGCATACGGAGGTCGGCCTGCCGCACGTGCTGCTCGTTCTGGTACTGCTGGCGCAGTTGCGAGAGTTGCATCTGGGCGGTCTTTAATGTCGTCTCGGCCTGACGGACACGGTCGCGGGTGCCGCTACCAAGGCTGTCAAGGTAGAGCTCGTTGCGCAGCTGGGCTTCGAGTTGCGAGAGTTCCATTTCCTTCACCTCAATCTGCATCCGGCGGTCGGAGAGCTGGGTCTCTACGTTGGCCTTCAGCTGGGCGGTCTGCTGGCGACGAATCTCGCGCTCGTCGAGGGCCTTGGAGTAGTCGGTCTCGGCGGATTGCAAGTCGAGGCGCAGCAGGGGCGTGCCTACGTCCACACTGTCGCCGCTATGGGCATAGACCTCGAGAATCTGTGAGCTGATGGGCGACACGATGATTTCCTCGAAGGCGGGTACGATACGCCCCGTGGCCGAGACGCTGACGTCGATGGTGCCGCGGTCCACCTCGGAGATGATGAGTGCCTTGCGGTCGAGGGCCGGAATCATCTGCGTGCCGAGCCAGGCACCTGCGCCGAGCACCGCTAATGCGATGGCAACGGCCACGGCAGCGCGACGGAGTTTGCGCCGGCGTTGTTCATTGACAGGAATCGCCCTGTCCATTGTCTGATTATCGTTCTTCATATATCTAATGTTCAATGATCAATAGTCAATGTTCAATGAGACGTTCTACGTCTGCCGTGAGTTCGCAGCCGCGCTCGAAGTCCCAGAGGGCGATGCTGCGGAGCTGATAGTAATAGTACCAGTAGTTGAAGAGCTGCTGGATGCGGTTCTGGCGGGCCTGGTCCTTGGCAGTCTGGGCGCTGGAGAGTTCGAGGGTCGAGATGCTGCCTATCTTGAACGTCTCGACGTTGGTATGGTAGCGGCGGCGGGCGATGGTGTCGGCCTCGCAGGCAATGCGCAGTTGCTCGGCCTGGTTGTTGAACTGCTCGGTCAGGATAAAGATATCCTGGCGGAAGTCCTGCGACTGCTGGCGCAGCTGGCCCTGGATGATGTCGCGGTTGCTCTCGGCGAGGCGACGCTGCCCCTTGCGCTTGCCCCAGTCGAGCAGCGGCACGGTGATGCCCACCGAGACCACCTCGTTGCTCAGCAGGTTGCGGTAGGCGCTGTTCATGTTGTCGCCCGTGCCGGTGTAGCCCAGTTGGGCGTAGAGGTTGATGCTCTGGCGGTTGGCGCGAGCCGAGGCCACGGCGTAGTCGGCCTCCATCTGGCGGCGGCGCATGGTAGTGGCGAGCGCGTTGTTCTGGAGGGCGTGATTCAGCACATTGTCATAGTCGAGGCGCACCTGTGGCACATCCTCAGGCACTACTGGCTCTATGTCTGCTTCCACATCGAGGAACGAGCGGAGGGCGAACTGGCGGGCCTGGCGGGTGCTCTCGCTGTTGGTCAGGGCACTGCGGGCGGTGAGCACGTCGAGGCGCAGTTGCAGCACGTCGTTCTCGCTGATGGTGCCCATGCGGCGCTTGGCCTGGGCCACCTCGTAGAGTTTCTCGGCTGTCTGCAGGTTCTGGCGGGCGATGTTCACCTGTTCGCCGGCCAGCAGCAGACCGAAATAGAGGCTGATGGCTTGCATGGCCACCTGCTCGGTTTCGGTGAGGAAGCGCGCCTGTGCCTCGCGGTAGCGCAGTGGTTCTATGCGGCGGTTCCACTTCAGGTGGTTCACGCTGAAGAGTGGCTGCGAGAGGGTGACGGCCACGGGCAGCGACATGAACTGATTGCCCGACCCGCCGCTACCCGACTGGTGCAGATAGTCGAGCGACGACTCCACCGAGAGCGTGCCGCCCGTGGGCCACAGCTTCTGCGTGATGTTCACTGCTCCATCCAGTCCGAGGTAGTCGTTGCGCACGAACGACAGCGAGCCGTCGGCCTGCTGGTACGAGCTGTAGCGCTTGTTCCACGATGGTGCCGTTCCCGACAGCGACACTTCTGGCAGCAGGTCGGCCCGGTAGCTGCGCCACTGCCAATAGGCTGAGCGCAGTTCGCCTAAGGCTACCGCTGCATCGATGCTCTGGCGGCGCGCCATCATGATGCAGTCGTCGAGTGAGAGGCGCAGCGTGTCCTCATGAGCCCAACCTATCAGTGGCAACAAGGCGAGGAACAAAAGATAGTGTCGTTTCATAAATCTGTTTTCTCCTTTTGAATTTTTAATTCCAAAGTTTGGGATGTACATTGCAAAGTTTGCAACGTGCATCCCAAACTTTGCAATATAAAATATACCTTGATGAAAATACATTTATATTACTCATGCCGCAAAGCTTCTACGGGACGTTTATACATAGCTATAAGGGTAGGCACCACCATGCCGAGGGTGACGATGGCGAGAAGCAAAAGGTACTGGATGGAGGATACAATGAGGAAATGAGGCCAGAACTGCGACACCCAGTCGGTCTCGCGGCCGGAGCCGCCGTAGGCGTTGCCATCTGAGAGCACATCCCAGTGGATGGCAACTTGAAACCAGACAAGACAGCCCGTGAAGACGGCAAGAGCGGTAAGGACGGCCGCCTCGCCCCATATCTGTAGGAAGATGTCGCGCCGCTTGGCGCCGAAGCTGCGCATGATGCCGATGTCCTCTGTGCGCTTGCGTATCTGCAGCCAGAAGGTGCCCAGTGTGCCCAGCACGACGATGATGCCGAAGAGAACAAGGGGGACCGTGGCCAGCGTGGTGTACATCGTGTAGTCGTGGGCCACCTGCTTGTCGTAGTGCTGTTGATAGGTTTCGAGACTGCCTAAAACGCAGATGCCGGCGCGGAAGTCGTTGGTCAGCGTAGGCGTGAGCTGCTTTACGAAGATCTTGGCATCAGCATCGGGTTTCAGCCGCACGAGCAGTTGGCAGTAGGCACTGGCCCCGCTGCCGGGATTGGGGAAGAAGACCACATAGGGGTATCGCTCGTTGGGCGCACCCTTCACGTCCTCCACCACGCCAGCTATGGTGTGGTAGCCAACCACACCGTGGACGATTTCTCCTCCTTCATAGCGGGTGTCCACCATCGCCACGCGCTTGCCCATCACATGGTCGTGGCCGAAGAGCATCTGCGCCACGCTGCGGGTCATGACGATGCCGTCGGGCGCAATCTGCCGTGACAGCGTCTCGGCATCGGGACTGCCCTCAATGGCGCGTAGCCCCTGGGTCTCGAAGAAATGTTCGTTCTGGTAGTAGAAGAACTGCGAGAAGCCGATGGTACGCGTGGTGTCATCGGCCAGGGCCAGCGTGCGCCAGTTGTAGAAACGAAGGTTGGCCCCCAGATAGTCGGGCGTGAGGCAGACGGATGCCACTTCGGGCATGGTGGCCAGCTTGTCGCGGATGACATAGACCCCACGGGCCTCTTCCTCGGTGATGTCTTGCCCCTCAGAGGCACTCTCACTGCGGACGATGCCCAACTGGCCCACGCAGAGGTGGTCTTTCTCAAACTCGCCTGCCGGTATGCAGAAATGGGTGGCATAGAAAGTGACGGTGAGGAAGTCGACAATGAACCAACTCAGGCAGGAGATGATGGCTATCTCGGCAAATATCCAGCCGTTCTGTTTTTTGCGAGTCCACAGACTCTTCAGTATTATGCTCATCTTTTCTGGTTTAATGATTCAACAATAGGTTTGCGCAGCGACGACCAGGCAGGAATGAGGGCCGCCATGAGATTGAGCACGGCGCAGCAGACGAAGGCAATGAGGAACAGCGTCGGCGTGAAGAACATGTCAAGCTGAAGCGACACGCTGTTGATGGGATCGTACTCGCGCTCGAACAGTGTGAGGAACATGGTATTGCTGCACATGGCGCTGATGAAGAGCCACGAGAGCGCATAGCCCGCGATGCCGCCCAGGAGCGTCAGCACGAGGTTCTCATGGATGACCTCACTGAGCAGCGTCCGGCGCTTGGCGCCGAAAGCCTTGCGGATGCCCATCTCGGCAATGCGCGCCTCCATCTGGTTCGACACTAGGCCGCTCAGGTTGATGGCTGGCAGCAGCAGGAGCAGCAACATGAGCAGGGCGGGATATTGCAGGTTGTACAGCATGTCGCCCGTGGACATATCGTAAGATTCTTCGAAGTTGAGCGTCCTGGCCCAGTGCATCTGTGCGTCAATGCTAAACTCGTAGTCCCTGCCCGTTGCCTGTCGCAGCATCGAGAGGTATTTTGCACGGTAGGGTTCCAGTTCGTCCTTCAGCATCTGGTAAGTGCAGCCCTCCTTCAGCAGTACCGTCACCTCCAGACCGCCAGCATAGCTCACGTCCCGGCTCTGCCAGTGGCTGCGCGAGTCATTCACGGTATAGGGCAGGTAGACATCGGCCGAGGAGTTGACCAATAGCGGACTCACCTCCCTGACAACGCCTACAACGCGATAGGGCAGGTAGTTGAGGAGCAACTGGCGGCCTGCCACCTGCTCCGTCGTTCCAAACACCCGGCGGGCCAGCACGTCGGTGATAACGATGCACTTCTCGGCATGCTGCAGTTGTTCATCGGTGTAGGGCCTGCCGCTGACAAACTGGAAGTCGTAGAGGCGGTAGAAGTTGGCATCGGTGAACTTCATCGTCACCGGCATCTCCTGCTTGCCCAGCTCCTCGCAGGCCGTGAAGCGATAGACATAGCTGTTGTCCATGTTGGCACTGACCACCTCGGCACACTTCAGGTGGCTGAACAGTTCCTCAACGGCAAGGGGAGAATAGCCGGAGTAACCCACGAATGCTCCCTTGTCGTTCTTGAAGTAGCTTTTCAGGTACACCGTGCGGTCGCGGTGCTCCTCAGGATAGATATTGCTGATGCGGATGTGCAGGATGAGCGCCACCACCATTGCCGAGGCGATGGCCACCGCTGTGCCCGCGACGTAGATAGCGGAGAAGAGCTTGTCTTCGCGGATGAGTGCAAAGGCGTGTCGTATGATCTTAATCATTCGTGTAATTCGTGAAATTCGTGGTCGAAAATAATCTGTGGTTCTTTTATCACTGTATCTGTCGTCCGTCGAGGAATTTGATAATCCTGTCTGTCTGGGCGGCCTGCTTCTCGTTGTGGGTCACCATGACGATGGTGCGGCCGTCCTCCTTGTTCAGTTTGTGCAGCAGTTCCATAATCTCGGCACCCATCTTCGAGTCGAGGTTGCCGGTGGGCTCGTCGGCGAGAAGGATTTCGGGGTTGCCGATGATGGCGCGGGCGATGGCCACGCGCTGGCACTGTCCGCCGGAGAGTTGGGTGGGGCGGTGCTTCATGCGGTGGCTGAGGCCGACGCGCTCGATGACTTCCTTGGCCAACCGGATGCGCTCGCTGCTGCGCACGCCTCGGTAGATGAGCGGCAGCTGCACGTTGTCGAGGACGTTGAGCGTCGGGATGAGGTGGAACGACTGGAACACGAAGCCCAGCGTCTTGTTGCGCAGTTCGGCCAGGCGGTTGTCGGAGAGTTTCGGGTCAATGTGCGTGCCGCACAGCTCAATCTCGCCGCTCGTAGGTTCGTCGAGCAGTCCCATGATGTTGAGCAGCGTCGATTTGCCGCAGCCCGACGGCCCCATGATGCTCAGGAACTCGCCCTTGCGCACTTCGAGGTTCACATTCTCCAACGCCTGTGTCTCCACTTCGTCGGTACGGTAGATCTTATTGATCCCATTCAGTTTGATTACTGTTTCCATTGTTCTTTTTGTTTTTATTGTTATTTGTTTATTCATCTTTTAATGCTTCGGTAATTTCGCTCCGGCAGATGCGCAACGCGGGGATGGCGGTGGCGATGAGCACGGCGCATAATATAATAAGGTAGACGATGGCAGAGACCACGAGGAAGTGGGTGCCGAAGTCATCGAACCAGAAGTGGACGGCGGGATTAAGGCTCCCAAAATCGCTGTAGAGACCATGGGCGGTGGCATACTGGAAGTAGATGGCGCAGCCGGTGACAACACTGAGGGTGGTGAGCAGCCACGCCTCGCGGATGAATCCCCAGAAGACGCTCCACTTCGTCGCGCCGAATGCCCTACGCACGCCAGCCTCCTCGCGACGCTGACGGGTGTACATCAGCAGCGTGCCGAAGACGCCGAAGGCGAGATTGATGGCGAAGAACGCGGCGATGAGCAGGTTGCGACGCGTCTGCTTGCCCATCCAACTGCTATTGAGATCTAATTCGCTGGCTTCACGGGCAGTCTGCATCTTTCGGATATAGTTGTGCTCTGTCACGATGTTGTGCTGCACATTGCGCTCCTGTTCCTGCACGAAGCGGCGGGCATCGATGCCATCCCGCAGACGGACGATGATATTCGCTCTTGCCCTTGCCCCTGGGCTGAGGACAAATACGTTGGCGTAGTCACGGTCATAAACCTCACGCCGGAAGTCCTCCACCACGGCACGGATTTGCCAGTCGCGGCGTGTAGGCTCCCATTGTCCGTTTTCGAGGTTAATCCCCATATCGTCCGAATGGATGATTTTCCCTGCCACGTCGATGGTTCCGAAGAATGCCATCGCCACGGAGCGGCAGATGATGATGGTATTGTTATTCTCACAGCCGTGGGTCAGTTCGGCGGTAGGCACCTCGGGTGTCAGCGACTGGATGCCATAGGCTTCGAAAATCTTGGAGTCTTTCTCGAAGCCCAGATAGTGGCATAGTATCGTGTCGCCTTCGTGGTAGTAGGAATCGATGAGATAACTCTCGCCGAATCCTATCACGTTGTTATCTGAAAGGTAGGCCACCTCCACCTCGTCCATCTCCTGCACCTTTTGCATGAGGTGACGCGGCCCGTCGTAGAAACTTATACCCGCCATAGCACGCTGATTATCGGTCAACGAACTGGCTATTTCCATCTTCACGATGTGGTCAATGTCGCAGTCCATTGGCAGGTGGGTAACATAGGAAGTAACTATCACGGAATCGAAGGCCCACCAGCAGGCGCAGGTGACAAGTACGAGTTCGATGGCGAGCCAGATGGACGTCTTGCGTCCGAAGATATCTTTCAGTTGTTTCATTTATTTCTTAATCATCATTGATACTACAATCGGTTTCCTGAGGCTGAGCCACGCAGGGAGTGTGGCCGCCAAGACGTTGAGCAGGCTGCAGAAGAGCAAGGCAATAAGGAAGATGGCGGGGCCAAAAAGCATCTCGCCCTCGATGATAGGCACTCGGCCGAAGGTAGTCGTGTTATCGGAGAAGACGTAAAAGACCCAGTCGCGCCAGGCATAGAGTGCCGTCCAAGCTAAGCATAGCCCTGCGAAAGCACCGATTAGTGTCAGCACGAGGTTCTCCATGATGACCTGCCCGAGCAGTGTGCGCCGCTTCGCGCCGAAGGCCTTGCGGATGGCCATCTCTGGTAGCCGCCGCTCCATGCGGCTGGCAACCATGCCGCTCAGGTTCACGGCAGGCACAAAGAGCAGGAGCAACAGAATGGCGGCGGGCGTGAGGAACCACAGACGGTTGTCGTTGTCACTGGCATAGAACATATGGCTAAATTCACTCCACACCTCCGAGTAGTAACTCACCAGAGGAGTCAATACGTCGGCAGGATCATCCTTATGTGTTGCATTGTATCGGGCTTCAACCGACTTCAGTTCTTGCATAAAGGCATCGAGCCGGTCGGCAGGCACGCTGAAGTAAAGATGAAGCGGCACACTTCTCCAGGCATTGAGCGACAACCACTCTTTCATCATCCCGTCTGCTGATAAATACAGATAGATGTCGGCCAGACACACCTCGGTCAGTGCGCTGGGCGTTTCCACCACGCCGCAGATGCGGAAGTCCAAGTTGTTGAAACGGACGGTCTGCCCTAAGGCCTTCGCATCCTTGCCGAAGAGCAAATCGCTGATTTCCTTCGTGATGACTGCCACACGGCGCTCGTTGTCGAAATCATCCTGCGTAAAAGGTGCTCCCTCGATGAAGTGGAACTGATAGAAGCGGAAGAACCCCGGTTCGGTATTCTTGAGCCGCACCTCGCGGTCGTGCAGGCCATCGGACAGTTTCACATACCCTTTTACGCCGTATGTCTCGTCCACAGCCATCACGCACTCCGGCGTCTTCATGGTCTGGAACAGGTCGCGGAACATCTGGTAATCAATGCCTACCGTGTAACCAGTCTGTTTCTGATAAGCAAAGTGGGGCAGTTCGTACGTCGTGCTGCGGTGTACCTCCGGCGCAATGTCGGCCACCTTCACGTAATACACTTCGGCAATGAGCATCACGAAGGCCACGGCCAGCGCCGTGCCAGCGATATACATTGCTGAGTAGAGTTTTTCCTCGCGCATCAGGGCGAGGGCCTGTCTGAAATATCTCATATCATTTACGAAAATTATCTGCCTTATTACGTGCTAAAACTGTGCCAAAACCGTAACTCATTGATAATCAACAAGGGCATAAAACAAAGTGTCCATTTTCGGACACTCATGGTGTCCGGAAATGGACATTAGTACACGATTTCAACATCATCACAGGCGTCTGAGCCAGATAGTTTGAATTACCAAGTCAGGTGCAGGCCGATGGAATTTGTGGTAAGAGCAAGTGTGGCGTTGCGTTTGGGGAAGAGACGGTCGGTGACGTAGTAAGTAAGTTCTGTGGAGAGGAAGCCGATGGCCGCCCCCGCACAGGCATCGTACCAATGATGGCGATCACGACACACGCGATCGACAGCGGTCAAAGTGGCGACGCCATAACCCGCTACAGAAATCCAAGGTGACAGATGTCCGAATTCCTTATGCAGCACGGTAGCCCCCGCAAAGGCGAAGGTGGTATGTCCGGAAGGAAACGAGCGGTTGTCGCTGTTGTCAGGACGCCACTCGTGGATGGAATGCTTCAGGGTATAGGCAACACCTGCCGAGACCACCCAAGAGCCCGCTGTCGCCACCAACAGCTGCGGCCACTCGTCGCGACTCTCTACGCCACAGGCCTTCAAGGTAAGCACAGAGGCATAAGGCACATATTGCAGCACATCGTCGAGGCCGTCGCTATGCCGTTGCTGGGCATGGACACCAACGATAAGCAGAGTGAAAAACAGAAAGGCAATCCAACGTAACTTCATCTGCATCATAGCACTTATGGCTGCAAAATTACTATTTTTTCAGCAATCATGCAAAGAATTTAAAATTTATTGCTAACTTTGCACCCGCAATCGGTTCACCCTTTGGGTGAGGTAAGAGGGAATCAGGTGAAAAACCTGAACAGACCCGCTGCTGTGAGTCGTCCTTTACGGAGCAAACATAGTGTCACTGAGATTTTCGGGAAGACGTTTGCTGCCAGACGACAAGTCAGAAGACCTGCCGATGAGCAATAGTCGTTTGTCTGCCTCTGGGATTAGGAGACAACGAGAGAGGTGTAAGAGAAGCGTGAAAATAATGAGATTTTTTGCCGTACTGGCTACCATTAACTGTTGCCTTAACCAGTCTGTAATGGCTCAGGGTAACATAGATTCTGTGCAACATGTACGGGAGATTGTGGTGGTGTCGAAACCGGCCATGCGAGAGGTGGTGCCCAGCCAGAAACTCAATGGTGAGATGCTGGAAAAACTGAACACACATTCTGTGGCCGATGCTTTGCGCTATTTCTCAGGAATTCAGTTGAAGGACTATGGTGGTGTGGGAGGTATCAAGACCGTCAATATCCGTTCGATGGGTACCCATCACCTGGGTATCAGCTACGACGGTATCCAATTGGGTAATGCCCAGAACGGTCAGATAGACCTCGGACAGTTCTCGCTAGACAATGTGGAGGAAATCACTCTGTATAACGGACAGAAGAGTGCCATCTTCCAGCCCGCCAGTGACTTTGGTCATGCGGGAGCCATCTATATTCGTACGAAGGAGCCTGAGAATACCCACTTAAAGTTCAAGACACAATATGGGAGCAGCGACATGTTCCGATTTTCGACGCTATGGGAACAGAAATTGTCTGAGACGCTGAGTTCGTCAGTCAGTGCAGGCTTCCTAACGGCCAGCGGTAAGTATAAGTTCCGTTACGAACGTCGTTACCCCAATGGCGAGACCGCTTGGGACACGACGGCCGTCCGACAGAACGGTGATATCCACGCTGAGCGCATTGAGGCGAATCTCTTTGGGCGACTCTATCAAGGCAGTTGGCAGGTAAAAGGCTATCTTTATAACTCCGCTCGAGGTATTCCTGGGGCTATCGTCAATAATGTGTGGCGACGGGGTGAGCGCCAACAGGATTTGAATACCTTCGTGCAGGCGGCTTTCGACAAGAACATCGGCGACGGTTTCAGTACACGGTGGTTGGCGAAATATGCCTACTACAACACCCATTATGTGAACAAAGACACGACGCAGTTGCCTGTAGACAATCGCTATAAGCAGCAGGAAGTGTATCTCTCTACGGCTAATGTACTCGAACTACTCCCTAACTGGAGTGCCTCGCTGAGTTATGATTTCAAATGGAACAAGCTCAATGCCGACACCTATAATTTCGCTTTCCCCACGCGCATCTCGAATCTCGTGAGCCTTGCTACAGCAATCGATTACAAGCATCTGAAGGCGCAAGGTTCCATCCTGGCCACCTTTATCAACGACAAGACGCATCGTCGTGGCGAGTTCATTGGTATGGACTCTAATAATTCTCTCACAAAGTTCACACCAGCGCTTTTCGTCAATATCTATCCCTTTCGGGGTACGTTCTTCTCTCTGAGGGCTTATGTGAAGAAGAGTTTCCGTATGCCAACTTTCAACGATCTTTATTATACGGACATGGGCAATGCTAATCTGGTGCCAGAGAGTGCCTTGCAATACGATGCCGGCTTTGCATTGAACAAGCACTTCGAGCATGGTATCGTCCGTCACGCTGAGATGCATTTCGATGCCTATTATAATACGGTGCACGATAAGATTGTGGCTTATCCCAAAGGTCAGCAGTTCCGTTGGACGATGCTCAACCTGGGTAAAGTGCATATCAAAGGTATCGACGTAGAGGCTGAGGCTGATTTCCAGATAGGCAAGGATCTGGTGGCGACAGCACGCGCCCAGTATACCTACCAGGATGCCCGCGACGTGACGGATCCTGGCGACTCTTATTACAAACACCAGATACCCTATATCCCCTGGCATTCTGGTTCTGCTATCGTAGGCCTGAGCTATAAGAACTGGGATTTGAACTATTCGTTTATCTATGCAGGTGAGCGCTACGACGAACAGGAGAATATCATTTATAATCACATGGAACCTTGGTACACCAGCGACCTCTCGCTGCGCTATCAGTTCTTGCTTCACCATACGAAGTGCATCGTTCAAGCCGATGTCAACAATGTGTTGGATCAGGATTATGAAGTTATTGTCAACTACCCCATGCCTGGCCGAAACTATGCCCTCACTTTAAGCGTTGAGATATGAAAAGATGGTTGTTCTACATATGGCCCCTGCTGATGCTCACCGCCTGTCGCAACGATGTGATGGTGGTGCCGATGGAGGATATCAATACGGGCGGCAAGGCAGTGAAGAGCGAAATCGTGGGAATGTATCTGCTGAATGAGGGTAATATGGGTTCCAACAAGTCCACCCTCGACTACCTCGACCTCTCTGCCAGCGACTCCACCGTCCACTATCTGCGCAATATCTATTCTGAGCGCAATCCCAGTGCGGTGATGTCTTTGGGCGATGTGGGCAACGACTGTCAGATCTATGGTTCCCGTCTCTGGCTGGTCATCAACTGTTCCAACAAGGTGGAAGTGGCGCGAGCCGAGGATGCTGTGAGGATAGGAAAGGTCGACATCCCCAATTGTCGTTATGTGGCATTCAAGGATGGCTATGCCTATGTGTCTTCATACGTGGGCTCGGTTTATGGAGACAGGAGTCAGGAGTCAGGAGTCAGTAGAAGTCCGTTGGGCAGCATCTACAAGGTGGATACCCTCACGTTGCAGAAGACCGACTCCTGTGCCGTGGGTTATCAGCCAGAGGAGGTGGCTATTATCGGCGACCAACTCTTTGTGGCCAACAGTGGTGGTTATCAGGGAATGACGGGACAGGGTTATGAGAGTACGGTGAGCGTGGTGGATCTGAAGACCATGCAGGAAACGGACAGAATAGAAGTGGCCCCGAATCTGCATCGTCTCAGAGCAGACCGGTATGGCCAGTTGTGGGTGACTGCCAGGGGTAATTATATGGATGAGTCATCAACCATCTACTGGTTGGTGAAGGATGCGAAAGGCAGGATGACAGTGGGGGGACATCTGAATCAGTCCGTCAGCGACCTCTGCATCGTAGGCGATTCGCTCTATTTCTATGGTAGTCAGTGGAGTGAGGTGACGATGAAGAACACCGTCACCTATGGTATCATCAATGTCAGAACCCATGAGATTGTCAGCACTTCGCTTTCCGATGCGCCAGAGATCAGTAAGATCCGTATGCCCTACGGCATCATCGTGAATCCCATCCATCGTGATTTCTATCTGATGGATGCCAAGAATTATGTCTCCAGTGGTGAACTGCTGCACTTCCTGCCTGACGGCACTTTCGATTGGAAGGTCAAGACGGGAGATATCCCTGCTCACGCAGCGTTTTTATTAAAGGATAAATGATAAAGAATAAATGATAAACGAAATGAGGATAAAGGATAAGAATAAGGTAAATATGAGAAAAGTGATGATGATAACTTTATCATTTATCATTTATCATTTATCATTTTGCCCTGTTTCCGCCCAACGGATGGAAAACGTGACGACGCACTCGAGATACATTCAGGCTGTCGACGAATACCGTCCTGCACCAGGACAGTATGTCAATGATGTCCCTGAGTATGAAGAGGGCGACACGGAGTCAGACATGATTCGTAAATGTAATGAGAATGTGGCAGGACTGAATCCTATACAATCGCATCTGATTGCACTTGGTGGTTGGGGAGGCTATATCACCTTCCATTTCGACCACTCCATTGCCAATCTCCCGGGACAGCGAGACTTTGCGGTCTGGGGCAACGCCTATCAGGAAATGAAGAATCTGGTCTTCGGGGGGATGAACGAGGCTGGTGTGGTGATGGTGTCGAAGGATGTCAACGGTAACGGAAAGCCTGATGACCCTTGGTATGAGATCAGTGGCAGCTGCGACAGGGATAGCATAGGGAAGGTGGACTACGGCTATGAAATAACTTACAGTCAGAATCCGATGGGTGACATCCCCTGGGTGGATAATCGTGGCAATCGTGACACCATCGACCGTAATCACTATCACGAGCAGGAATACTATCCCCAGTGGTTGCCTGATAACCTGACCTTCAAAGGTACACGTCTGCCTGACAATATGTGGAATCTCTCCGACAAAGTGGAGGGAAGTTTCAGTCCTTATTATTATGTGCTGGTGGGCTTTGCCTACGGCTATGCAGACAACCTGCCAAACTTCACCGACAATGCCGATGCTACCTCTTACAACTACGAAGGTTGTGGCATCGACATCTCCTGGGCCGTTGACGAGAACCGCCAGCCTGTTCATCTCGACTTTGTGGATTTTGTGAGGGTCTATACCGGCTTGAACCAGAAATGTCCGCAACCCGAATGGTGGGGAGAAACGTCCACCGAGTTTGCGGGTGCAGAGGATATCCACTTGGAAGCCTCGCTCGATGCCATCCGTCAGGCTACGGGGATGAGGGAAGAGGTAAGATGGAAGAAGGAAGAAGTGACTACCGCATATGACTTGCAGGGTCGTAAGGTCTCGCCTAATCGCAAGGGCCTTTATATACAGGATAAGAAGAAATTTATCAATCAATAAACATGTTTCATTTAAAAACAAAAGCATTATGAAAGCAACAAAGTTTTTTGCAATCGCCGCAATCGTATGCGGCTTCGTGATGTCGCTGACATCTTGTAGCACTAACGACATTCCTGTCTATGTGAAACCTACTACCACCATTTCTTTTGAGAGCGCTAAGCTCAGTACCGATGGTTACTGGCGTGGTGATGAAAGCGGCACGAAGTTCGACAACTGGGGATCTGAGGCATTTGCTTGTTCTTACGCTGAGGCTGGCGTAACCTTCCCTGTCAACTACACACCAGCATGGGGCAGTTGGTCAGGCTTTGCTATCTCTAACCGTACAGCCACTACTTACAACTCAGCCACACAAACCCCTGACCAGTACAATAACTGTACAGGTACGGCTGTCACTGGCAATAACTTCCTCGTGGTTCAGACCTATGGAGAGTCTATCGACTTCGGAGGAGGTGTGACAGTGAAGGGTTTCTGGTATACTAACTCTGCATGGGTAGTCGACGCTATCCTCAATGGTGATGGAATGACACCTGGTAAGTTCGAGAAAGAGGACTGGTTCAAGTGCATTATTTCTCCTACACCTGTAGAAGGCGTTGGTGGTGCTCGCTTTGAGATAGATCTGGCTAAGGATGGTGACTATGTCAAGGAGTGGAAGTACTGCGACCTGAGTGATGTCGATGCCTTCAAGAATATCAAGAGCCTTTCGTTCGCTTTTGATGGCACGAAGAAAAACGACTATGGTGTCACCACACCTGCCTACATCTGCATTGATGATATCGTCATCGAGAAGTAATTGATGAGAACCGTTAGATTTTTATTTTTTACAACGATAGTGGCGTTGCTCACTGCCTGCGGAGGTCATCAAACGACGGCTTCGCAGGCAGAGGGCGACACTGTCCGTTTCAAATATGCCACGCAGCTCAGTGTTGTGCGCTACGACGGCTATACAATTGCTACACTGAAAAATCCTTGGAAGGAGGGTATGGTTCTCCACCAATATGTGCTGGTGCCTGCCAGTGCAGCTAAGATACCTGCCGGTATCCCTCATGGCACTACCATTGTACGTACCCCACTCAGCCGTTCGATGATATTTTCTACCGTCCACTGTGCCATGCTGATGGACTTTGGCAAGCAAGACTGCATCGCGGGGGTGGCGGATTTGAAATACATTAAGATTCCTTGGATTCAACAACAGGTGAAAGAAGGCCGGATCAGTGATGTGGGCGACGGCTTGAGTCCTGTCGTTGAGAAGATCATCGACCAGCGGCCTGATGCCTTGTTTCTCTCACCCTTCGAAAACAGTGGCGGCTATGGCAAACTCGAAGATATCGATATCCCCATCGTGGAGTGTGCGGAATATATGGAATCATCGCCTTTGGGTCGTGCTGAATGGCTGCGTTTCTATGGCATGCTCTTCGGCTGCGAACAGAAGGCCGACAGCCTCTTCAATGCCATCGACAAAAACTATAATACGCTCAAGGCTCTCGCCGCCCACCATCGCCCATCCCCCACCTCTCATCACCCCCAAGTCCTGCTCGACAATGTCACGGGCAGCGTCTGGTATGTTCCTGGTGGCAAAAGCACCATCGGCCAGATGATTCAAGATGCCGGCGGCAGCTATCCCTGGGCCGACGATGACCACAACGGCTCCGTATCCCTTCCTTTCGAGAGCGTCTTGGAGAAAGCCGGTGAGGCAGACATCTGGCTCTTCCGTTACAGCAGCGACCATCAAATCACCTATGATGAACTGCGCAGTGAGCATCATGGCTATAACCAGTTCAAGGCTTTCCGTAATCAGCAGGTCTACGCTTGTAATGTTGAACAGAGTCTGTTCTATGAGGAGACACCCTTTCATCCTGACTGGTTGCTCAACGACTTCATCCGTATTCTCCATCCGGAGCTGGACCATCTTGCCCCACTCCGTTATTACAAAAAACTTTGAGTTAACTCATTTCATCGTTTGAATTAACTCGATTAATGATTTGAGTTAATTCAGTTCCAAGCGCGAAGGATGGAACCATCAAAAGAACAGAAGTAGCGCATCAGCGACGAACCCTCATCGCCACTGATAATTGCCCCTGTTTCCAGTTCATATGTACGCTTGCAACGGGAACAGTTCACCTGCTGACGGTTGCCTGTCCAATTCATCGCCTGCAGGTTGGTGCAATTCGGACAAGCACGATCATAAGCCCAAAGGCCGTTGAAGTTGGTGGTTCCGATAAAGAGTCCGATGCTATTGCTGGCACCAAGCACATAGCTGGAATAGTTTTCGAGGTCGGTGCTGATGATGTTGTCTTCCTGAGGTGTCTTCCCGTCGTTGCTATTCACATAAACGTGGCGGACGCTGTTTTTACCATCGCCCTTAGTGGTCACATACACATAAGTACCAGGATTCTGTGCAGCAGCAAAGAGCAGGCTCGTGGCGTGGTCTTTATAGCTGAAGACGAAGCGGCAGACATATTTCCGGCTCACAGGTGCCTCAGCTTCGCAGGCTATCAACCATACCCCCAGCAACAAAATCAGCAGCCGTTTCATCCGATGAGTTTTTTCTCGGCTTCTGTCATGTGCTCGAAATGGAAACCATCGAATGTCTGCTGCATCAGAGCCTGAATCTGATCGTTGCAGAGGTTACCGATGGAACCCTCATGGGTGTGATGGATATCATGATTGGCCTTGAAGTTGCCGGCCTCGATGTCGAGTCCAACCTTCTTATAGGCATCGCGGAAAGGCATGCCGTTGGCAGCCAGACGATTCACCTCTTCTACCGAGAACATCGGATCATACATCGGGTTGTCGAGGATATGTTCGTTCACCTCTATTTTATTAATAATGTATGCCGCCATTTGCAGACAGTCCTTCAATTCGCCAAAGGCTGGCAGAAAGACTTCCTTGATAATCTGCAAGTCGCGGAAGTAGCCTACAGGCAGATTGTTCATAATCAGCGTCACCTGCTGTGGCAGACTCTGTAGTTTATTACACTTGGCACGAATCAGTTCGAACACATCGGGATTCTTCTTATGTGGCATTATCGACGAACCTGTGGTACACTCTTTAGGCAACTTCACAAACGAGAAGTTCTGCGAGTTGAACAGGCAGGCATCGAAGGCCATCTTGGCGATGGTACCTGCGATGGTAGCGATGGCGAAGCCCACGTTGCGCTCCATCTTGCCACGTCCCATCTGGGCATACACCACATTGTAATCCATCGAGTCGAAGCCCAACAATTCCGTCGTCATCGTACGGTTCAGGGGGAACGACGACCCATAGCCGGCAGCGGAACCAAGCGGATTGCGGTTGGTCATCTTATAGGCGGCTTGCAGGAACAGCATATCGTCGGTCAGGCTCTCGGCATAGGCACCGAACCACAGACCGAAGCTCGACGGCATCGCAATCTGCAGATGGGTGTAGCCGGGCATCAGTACATCCTTATACTGATTGCTCTTTTGGATGAGTTCGTCGAAAAGGATTTTCACCTCATCGGCAATCTCCATCAACTCATGACGGGTGAAGAGCTTGAGATCGACGAGTACCTGATCATTGCGCGAACGGCCGGAGTGGATTTTCTTACCCATATCGCCGAGTTTGCGGGTGAGCAGCATCTCCACTTGAGAGTGGACATCTTCCACATCATCCTCGATTACAAACTCACCGCGTTCAGCCAGGTGATAGATATTCTTCAATTCGGCCAATAGAGCTGTCAGTTCGTCTTTCTCCAACAGGCCGATGCTCTCCAACATGGTGATGTGAGCCATCGAACCTAGCACGTCGTATTTAGCCAAATAAAGATCCATCTCGCGGTCTCTGCCTACGGTGAACCGCTCTATCTCTTTGTTAATCTCAAAGTTCTTCTCCCAAAGTTTCATGTCCTTCTCTCCTTACTCCTTCTCTCCTAAACATAGTGTACTTGTGCAAGGGCATCGGCAATCTTCTCGATACCATCCTGCAAGGGTTTCTCTACCATTCCTTTGATAAAGGGGGGAAGCTCAGCCTTCAGTGTCAATTTCATCTTTGAGTTCTGCTCATCAACGGGCAGAACCTGAATCCAAAGGTTGAAAGGCACTGGAGATTGTACTGTCTCAAATTTCACACACTTCGGCTCCTCGCGATCGCAGATACGCAGTTTCAGTTCACCCACGGGGGCGACGTTGAGGCTGACGGTATCCTCGTCGAACTTGAAGTCATTGACCTTGTCTTCTGGCACACGGTCCTGCACTTTATTCAGGTTGCGCAGGTCGCTGATGTTGTCATAAACAGCCTGCTGAGGGTAGGGGATCTGCTTCACGCTACTCTCGAACTTGCTTTCACTTCCGAATAATCCCATAATGCCTTTATTTTATTGTTTCCACGTCTCTGGACTCTTGCGCCATTCGGCAAGCACAGCCTTGTCTTCTTCCTTGATATAACCGGTCTTTGCAGCCTCTTCGACCACAGCATCGTAGTTGCTTAGCGTAATAAGTTTCACACCAGCCTCCTCGAAAGCCTTCTCAGCTACAGGGAAACCATAGGTGAACGAAGCCACCATGCCAATTACCTCAACACCGTACTCGCGAAGCGCAGCAACAGCCTTCAGCGAAGAACCGCCGGTAGAAATCAGATCTTCTACCACCACGACCTTGGCACCTTTTTCAATTTCACCTTCAATCTGATTGCCCATACCATGATCCTTCGGCTTCGGACGGACATAGCTGAATGGCAATCCCAACTGATCGGCCACGAGAGCTCCTTGTGCGATGGCGCCAGTGGCGACACCAGCCACGGCCTCAGCCTCAGGGAAGTTCTCCTGAATGGCGTGACAGAGCTCAAGTTTCACAAACGAACGCACATCAGTAAACGATAAAGTTTTGCGATTGTCGGTATAGATGGGTGATTTCCAACCTGAGGCCCAGGTAAACGGGTCGTTCGGCTGCAACTTGATGGCCTTGATATCCATCAGTTTTCGTGCTAATTGATGCTTGATTTCCATAATAAATTGTTTATTTTGCGTGCAAAGGTACAAAAAAACTATCAACAATCGACTATAAACTATAAACTTTTTGTATCTTTGCATCCAGATATAGATAACCATAACTTATTATTTGCAATTATGAAAAGGATTTTGTTTCTAACAACGTTGTTCTGTGCAGCACTGATGGTGCAGGCGCAGAGACCGCAAATGATGCGGACGGCAGAGCCTGGAAAGACCGACCAGACCGCGCGGAAGTTCACACTCAATCTGACGGAAGACGGGAAGGCGCAGATGGTGTGTTTCCTCCCCACGAAACCCTCTGGCAAGGCCATTGTGGGCATTCCTGGCGGTGGTTATTCCGTATTGTCTAACACTCACGAGGGCACGATGGCTGCCGACTGGCTCAACCAGAAGGGCATCGCCTATTTTGTGGTGAACTATCGTCTGCCCGAAGGCAATCGTATGATTCCGATGAGTGATGTGTGGCAGGGATTCCGCATCGTACGCGACTCCGCAGCAGTCTGGGGCATCAACCCTCGCGATGTGGGTATTATGGGTTTCTCGGCTGGTGGTCACTTGGCATCGGTCATCTCCACCCATTCCGAATATGATGTGCGCCCCGACTTCTCCATCCTCTTTTATCCCGTTATCTCAATGGACGAGAAAGTGTCGCATGTATGGTCGTGCCGCAACTTCCTTGGCGAGGATCAGAAGGACCCGAAGATGGTGCGTGAGTTCTCTACCAACAATGCTGTGCGTCGTCACATCACACCACCTGCTTGTATCATCATGTCGGGCGACGACAATCTGGTGCCGCCACTTACCAATGGTCTGACTTACTATACCGCCATGCGCAATGCCGGTAATGACTGCATGCTGTTGCTCTATCCTACTGGCGGTCACGGCTATGGCTTTGGCACTTGGTTCCCGTATCATAATGAGATGCTCGCTACACTCGGCAAATGGCTCGATCAGCTGAAGGCACCCAAGCAGGATGCTATCCGCGTGGCTTGCATCGGCAACAGCATCACCGACGGTCACGGCATCGACCTCGCACCTCGCAACGGTTATCCCGCTCAGCTACAACGACTCCTGGGCAACGACTATTGTGTGAAGAACTTTGGTGTGAGCGCACGTACCATGCTCAACAAGGGCGACTATCCCTATATGAACGAGCAGGCTTGGCGTGATGCCCTCGCTTTCAAGCCCGACATCGTTATCATCAAGCTCGGCACTAACGACTCGAAACCAGAGAACTGGCAATACAATGCTGAGTTCCGTCAGGACCTTGAGCAGATGATTACCACCCTCTGTCCTTCACTGGCTCAGCCCGCCAAGAAGGGCAAGAAAGCCAAAAAAGGTCAGGCAGCTGAGCCCGTGAAGCCACAGATCTATCTCTGCACACCTATTCCTGCTTTCAAGTCTACATGGAACATCAACGATTCTGTGATTGTCAACGGCATTATCCCTATTCAGAAAGAGGTGGCTGCGAAGTACGGTCTGAAGGTCATCGACCTCCATACCCTCTATGCCAACGATGGCGACAAGATGCTGGCCGACGGTATCCATCCCGACGATAAGGGTGCACGCCGCATGGCACAAATCATTGCAGAGGAACTCAAGAAGTAAGAGAGCTTCCTCTTTACGACTTTGCGAAACCGAGGGCGAGCACGCTGATTCTGACGTTGCTCGCCTTCTGCATTTCTTTGGCACAGGCGATGATGGTAGCACCTGTAGTCACCACATCGTCGATCAGTAGCAGATGCTTTCCGCTGATGCTGTCAGCGTCCTGAAGTTCGAACACATCCTCCACGTTTTCATTACGCTCCCAGCGGCCCCGTCGCGTCTGACTTCCTGCAAATCGCGTGCGTCTGACAACTCGGTTAGCGATAGGCAGACCTGTCACTTCACTCACCCCTTTCGCCAGCATCATACTCTGGTTGTACCCACGTTCGCGTTCGCGTTTCTTCGCTAACGGCACGGGCACAAGGGCGTCGATGTCGTCAAACAAGCCGTTGCGCATCAGTTCCTTGGCCATCATGCGCCCCATTACCTCACCAATCTCAGGATGGTTCTTGTATTTCAGTTCATAGAGAATATTGGCTGTTTCGGCATGCGGCTCGTAGTAGAATAGGGCGGTGGCTTTCTCGATGGCGATTTGTCCCCAGAACAATTTGGCCATCACGTTCTCATAGAGGTCACGGCCGAAGTCTGTGCGCGGCAGATGCAGATAGCATTTGCTGCATAGTGTTTCCTCAGTCACGGCAAGTCGTTCGCCGCAGACAACACACAGTCGAGGCGATATCAGGTCGAGCAGACGACTCCAGAAACTAATCTTCATCTGCTTCGAACTCGTCTTCGTTAATGTTGCTGGTATTCACACACTGACGGATGAGGTCGAAGGTAAAACCGCGCCCGAGGGCGAAGCGAACCAGTTTCTGGTTGCGCTCGTAGTCGCTTTCTGCCTTAATGCTCTTACTTTTTTGTTTTAGCAGGGGTTTGAGCACTTTCAGGTATTCCTCGTCGCTGATCTCATCGAGCACCATTTGTTGGACGTCGTCGTCGATGCGTTTCAGCCAGAGGGCCTGCTGCACCTTCCTGCGACCCCATTTGTTGTAGCGGATCTTGTCCTTCACAAAAGCGCGGGCATAACGTTCGTCGTCGACATAGCGCTCCTTCACGAGTCGTGCCATCACACGAGCCTGTACAGCCTCTGTCAGTTCCCATTTCCGCATCTTCTCGAGCATTTCGTGCTGACAATGCTCAGCATTGGCACACAGCGAGGCCAGTTGCAGGAAAGCCTCCTGTTCGGTCATTTCTTTTTTCATATCTTTTTAGCTTTAAGGAATCGTTGTTTACCAAACATATCCAGTTTGATTTCTGTCTCTGCATAGCCCAGCTCGCGAACCATCGACTCTGTCTCGCTGGCGTAGAGCGGGTTCAGTTCAAAAAAGAGCAGGCCATTAGGTTTCAGCGTCTTCTGACCATATTTAGCGATGGCGCGATAAAAGCGCAATGGGTCGTCGTCAGGCACAAACAATGCTAGGTGCGGTTCGTGCTCCAGCACATGTCTCTCCATCGTCGCAGCCTCCTTCTGACACACATACGGCGGATTGCTCACGATCGCGTCCCACTGCTGAATCATGGGGACAGGATGAATCATGGGGACTGGCTCAATGATCGTAGCGCAGCGGAGATCAGAGTGCCTGTCCCCGTGATTCAACCCGTGATTCAAGGCGTCCCGTTTTTCGAAGGTCACCTCAGCCCCCAGTGCTTCTGCATTCTTCTTTGCGATGCGGAGGGCATCATCGGAGATATCCCATGCCGTCACCTTTGCTTGAGGCATCTCCAGCGCCAGCGTAATCGCGATACACCCGCTTCCTGTCCCCACATCGAGCACCTGGTATTCTCCTTCTCTCCTTCTCTCCTCAACCATCCATCGACATAGTTCCCCTGTTTCCGGCCTTGGAATCAGCACACCTGGCTCTACATGAAAAGTCCGTCCGCAGAATTCGGCTACGCCCACCACATACTGCACAGGCTCAGCCTTTTCCAAACGTTGCATCATCCCTTCCAGTTCCAACTGCTCTGTTTCACTCATTTCGTCGATCTTCCCGCAGACGATATCCGTCAGCGAGAGACCGAACCTCACGTCCAGCGCCCAACGGACGATGGCCTTTGCCTCGTCTGTATCATAGATGCCCGTTAGTCTGTGCCAGAGTGTTTCGTATTTCATATCGACGACAAAGGTACGAATAAGTGAGTAGAAAACAAAATTTTTTAGTTTTTTTATTCTTTGGTTTTTCTAGCAGATTTCCCAAACAGAACAATTTGTGCGTATTTTAGGGAAGATGGTGTTAAATTACACTAAATGCTTGGTGACTTAATGACCATTCCGATAAAAAACAAGTACTTTTGCACGTGAAATTCTGGAGTTTGTATAGTCTGAGTGATTCAGACGAGCGCTCCTAATCAACATTTTCATTGACAATTTTTTTAACCAATTTAAAGCTTTTCATATGCGTAAAAATTTAGTAAAGGGAATGGCAGCATTGTGTATGTGTGCTGCATTCGCAAGTTGCTCACATGACACAGACTTCGAGGCTGCTCATCAGAGTGCAGTTTTTGACAATCTGAAAAATCAGTACAGTGCCAACTTCATTAAAATGTATGGCGAAATTAATCCTAACCAGTCTTGGGACTTCACAAGTAATGTAAATGCTTCTCAGGCAAGAACCCGTACAAGTAATGCTGTAGAAAGTGAGCGTTACGACGTAGGTAACACCTACTTTTCTTACTGCAAGACAGACGAAGATGCAATCAAGGCTTTAAAAAATAGTGAGAGCTGCGACTTAACAGTTACAGAAAAGATTAATTGGAGACAAAGCGTTAGTCATAGTGTGAAGGGTACAGCTAAGATGATAGATTGGAACAATTTTTTCTCAGCAAAATTGACCCCAAGTTTTGCAAGTATTGAAAAATGCAACAAGACAACTTATCGTTATTATCATTTAGGCTTTAGCTATAATAATGGCGAACCTCAGGATATGATTGCCAACATTAGAGTTGTAGGTCGTACCTCTGATTATTGGTATGATGCACTGTCAGGTACTGCTATCCATCACTCTTACAGAATGGTAAATACGATAGGTGCTGTAGGAAATGGTTTCTGGAGCGCATATTATGCTGATGGTAACAACCAAGGTAAATATCATTACACACCGATTTCACAGGTCAGAGAATTTACGGTGACAGTGGATGGAAATGTCGAGCGTATTTACTGGGGCTTTGACTGTGACGGTGATGGAATCTTTACTGATGTCGTTTGCCTTGTTGAGAATTATGCGATTCCCGAGCCTATCGAGAAGCGTTATATGATTGAAGACCTTGGTACTACCGATGACTATGACTTCAACGATATTGTTGTTGATTTTGTTGACAATCAAATGGGTAGTAAGAAGGCATACATCCGTGCAATGGGTGGTACGCTTGACTTCACTCTGAATGTTGCTGGTCAGGCAATATGGACCAAGAGCATTGACGGTCCGAAATTGGCTGATCCAATCAATGTGGGTGATATGGTTAACACCAATCCTATTGATTACTCAAAGGTTTATGCAGAGATTGATGTTCCTGGCTGGATTCCTGCTCAGAACAATATTTCTGTAACCGTTACATATAAAGATGCAACATCTTCAACGGGTACTGAGACTTATACAATCCCCTTCCCAGAGGTGGGTCAGGTTCCTATGATGTTTGCAACATATGTAAATGTTCCTTGGATGAAGGAGCGTATTAATTTCCCCGAATGGTGGGTTGATTATAGCAAAATCTTAAATCCAGACGAGGATCCAGAAGAATAAGATATTTCATTAGATTCTTTAATATCAATCCCCGATGCCTTTCGGCACCGGGGATTTTGTTTTTGTTCGAGCGCTCGCTTGCGACGGTTCAGGATGATTTCATTTTCTTTCTACCCATATTTTATGCGAGTGCTCTCCGCGAGTCATGATGCCGGAATCGGGATCGGCCACTATTTGTTTAAGATCCCTCGATGCTGCACTTTTTGACTGTCCCGTTGCCACTGCATAGTCGGTCAGCGTCATGTAACTATATGAGCGAATAATCGCTTTGGCCTTTGCCAGGCGCTCTGCGCGACTGTACGGGCTTTTCTCTTGCACTTCAACGTCTACGCCAACGCGGTCGAAAGTAGCCTGTCTGTTCATTTCTTTTAGCAAATCTGGGTCGGGTTTGAAATTGATGCCCTTGATGCACACATGTCTGTATTTCAGCTTGGGATCTGCATCCTCATCGAACGCCTGTTCCTGCAAAACGGCTTTTTCTGAAGCTGTAGACGTATCGAATCCCAATGATAGGGAGAATACTCCCAATCCGTCAATCTTCATGGTATGCCCCAGAGGCATCCAACTTGTCATCGCCTCCGTCAGCGCATCGAAAACAGCCCGGATAATCCCTTCACCAATGCCGTTGGCATAAACCCGCATGTCGCGGATAACCATCTCATAATCATGCAGCGAGTAGGTCTGCATCTTCGGATAGACGACTGTCCTGCCTTCTGTCATCTCGCCAGGAAGTTCCTTTAAAATGTAATTTGCCATCTTCTTAATTATTTTGAATTGATTACTATTCTATTTATTGTTTCTTTCTGCCCTGCTTTTCTTTCCTCTCAGTCCGGCTTTTCTTTCCTGTCTGCCTTACAAATGTTTCCGCCATGCGTATGTTTTTATGTTCCAGCACGGGAAACTTATATTTCTCGGCCTGAAACATGAGTTTCTCGGCGTGCAATTTGTGTTCCTCGACGTGGAACATAATTTCTTTCGCCACAAAGATACATTTTATTTTCGATTCCACCAAATTAATCGGGCGGAATTCAATAAAAAGTGAACTTATTTGGAATCATTTCGTTAATTGACGGCTTGGGGCGTCCAGTTTTTGAAGAATCGCAGAACTTTCTCCTGATTGTAGCCCTGTCCCTCTTCCAAAAAACTCGAATCCTGAATGTGAATCACCTGACCTGTCTCATCGAGGATGACGAACACGGGGAAGCCGAAGCGACCGCAATTATCCAGTCGTTTCATCAAGGCAGCAGCCTGTTTTTCTTTCTCCTCACCACTTGATTTGCGGGGATTGTAGTTTACATGGATATACTCGAAGTTGTCGTTGATGACCTTGCTGATGGCTGTGTCGTTAGTAATGAAGTCGGCAAAACGTAGGCACCAAATGCACCAGTTGCCGCCCACCTGACAGACGACGAACTTTCCGTTAGCTTTGGCCTTGACGACAGCTTGGTCAATCTGTTCGAGGGGATTGATTTCTTCGTTATACACCTTCTTCAGGGTAGTCTGGGCCTGAACGGATAATGATATAATCAAGGCCATAAAGCCAAACAACATCTTTCTTTTCATCATGATAATCTTTAATTTATGTGCAAAGATAATCAATTATTACTAATAAATACCATTTATTTGAAAAAAAACACTACCTTTGCAAAAAAGAAGCAGAATGGAGAAAGACAATGTAAAACAACTTCACGAGGAATTGCAAAGATTGCGCGAGGACTATGAAGCCCTGAAACACAACTTCGACATTATGTCGGAGGGCTATCAGGAATCGCTCCTGCTTTACGACAAGTTGATGGACACCTACCGCGAACTGGAGGAAACCAACAAGCAATTGGACATTGCCCGTCATCGTGCAGAAGAGGCCTCGCGTATGAAGACCTATTTCATCCAGCAGATATCGCACGAGATCAGGACACCACTCAACATCTTGAGCGGATTCACACAAGTGCTCACTATGCCAGGAATGGAACTGGACGAGGCTACGAAAGAAGAGTTGGCCAAGGGCATCGGCGACAATACTGAGCGCATTACGTCGCTGGTGAACAAGATGTTGGAACTGGCCGACGCCAAAAGCAATGACGAACTGGAGCGCAACGACGACGTGCTGGCTGTACAGATTGCTGCACAGGCAGCCGATGAGAGCCGCATCACTCTGGCCTCACACCTTACTTTCGACCTCGATATGGCTGAAGGTACCGATATGATCATGCTCCACACCAATCTGCAACAGGCCACCCGAGCCCTTTCGCTCCTTCTGGATAATGCCATGAAGTTCACCCATCCTGCCGAAGCTGCCGGAGGGGCCGCTGCTATGACTGAAAAGGCCCATGTGGTGCTACGGCTTTCTCAGATAACGGAACAGCAGATAGCCTTCACCGTCGAAGATACGGGTATCGGCGTACCCCCAAAGGAGGCAGAACATATCTTCGAAGAATTCGTACAGCTTGACGATTATTACGACGGTACCGGTATCGGCCTCACCGTAGCCCGCAGCATCGCCCGCCGCTTAGGAGGCGATATCGTGCTCGATACTGACTATACCGACGGGGCGCGCTTTGTGTTCACGTTGCCCGTTTGATTAATTATCGGATTCCCAATTATTCCATTTGTCGGTTTTCTGCACTCACTTGTGGCAGTTCAATCGTGCAGAATCATGGCCGATTGGGGGGCTATCTGAGCACGATGGCCGGAGAGTTTGTCGGTGGAAGTCTCGTTGATCGCGCCGTTCTGACAGACGATGGTGTATGTGGCCTTAGGTAGGCTGACGGCAACTTGTTCGCGATTGGCATTGAGGATGACAACGATGTTGCGCCAATCGTCGCGACCCGCATAATCCTTCAGGCGGAAAGCCACCACACCCTTAGGTGCATCGAGGAATTCCAGATGCTTCCTGACTAAATGTGCATCGCCTAAGCGAAAGGCTGGATGGTGATGGCGCAAGGCTATCAAGTCCTGATAATATTTAAACACCTGCGGATAACGCGCGAGACGAGTCCAATCGAGCTGGTTGATGCTGTCTGGCGACTCAAAACTGTTGTGTACTCCCATCTTACTACGGAGCAGCTCTTCGCCAGAGAGCATAAAGGGTACGCCCTGTGAAGTGAAGACAGCAGTCTGTGCCAGCAGGTCGAGACGAATCAGTTCATCGTCGCTGATACCAGGAATGCTGGACTTCAGACGGTCGACGAGACACATATCATCGTGACAACTGACGTAGGACATCATCTGTGTGGGTTCTGTGGCCCAAGGTGTCTTAGAATAGTTAACCTTCGACATGTCAACTTGCGGATGAGCGATAGCCCCCGCGATACCAAACTTCAGGCTTTCCTCACAGTCGGGCACACCAGCCAGGAAGCCCCCCTTTGTATCGTCGTCGAAAGGACCACGCAAGGCATCACGGATTTCATCGGAGAAGGCTGCGATACGCGGCATCTTGGCGATGTTTGCCTTGACACCCAACTGTTCGGTAGGCAGAGCACACTGACCTGCACTCCAACCTTCGCCATAGATAAAGATGGTGGGATCGATGGCATCGACGGCCTTGCGGATTTCGTTCATTGTCTCGATATCATGACAACCCATCAGGTCGAAGCGGAAGCCGTCGATATGGTATTCGTTGATCCAATGCTTCACCGACTCAATCATGAACTTCCGCATCATCGGCTGGTCGGAAGCAGTCTCGTTGCCACAGCCGGAGCCGTTGGAATATTTGCCATCCACCTTTCTATAATAATAGTCGGGGTAGGTGCGCTGGAAGTTGGAGTGGTCGATGTCGTAGGTATGGTTGTAGACCACATCGAGGATGATGGCGATGCCAGCCTTGTGAAGAGCCTGCACCATCTGCTTGAACTCACGAATACGGCACGTGGGATCATATGGATTTGTAGAATAGCCACCCTCTGGCACGTTGTAGTTCACAGGATCATAGCCCCAGTTGTATTGTGGGGTATTAAGGCGGGTCTCATCCACAGAGCCATAATCATAGCTGGGCAGGATATGAATGGCATTCACACCCAATGCCTTTAGGTGGTCGATGGCCCAGGGTTCCGTCAGCGCGAGGAATTTTCCCGGATATTTGGCATCCTTACGGGCGATGGAGAAGTCGCGATGGTGCATCTCATAGACCACAAGGTCGGCTGGCGACTTGATGACGGGATGTGCATCGCAGCACCAGTCTTCAGGATCGGTCTTCAACAGATTGACGATGGCACCGCGCTGGCCGTTCACACCCACTGCTTTGGCAAACACACCCGGACACTCGCCCTTGCCCATGTCGAAGGTATAGAATTTGCCCATGAGGTTGCCCTTGATCTCTGCCTGCCACATCTCAGCCTGTTCGGTGCGCTTCATCTTCACGGTCTTGATGGGTTTACCACCCATACCGTCGTTATAGATGCGGACGACGACGCGCTTGGCCGTAGCAGGGGCAAAGAGTTGGAACGTTGTAGCTTCTGGGTTACAAACGACTTCGTTGAAGTCAAAACCTTGAGCATGGGTTATTACTGTAGTCATTGCCAATAGAATTGCGAATAAGATTCTTCTCATTTCATCAGAATATTTATGATTATGGCCACAAAGATAAAAAAAAAAGTTGAATATATATCCCTTTTCAGAAATTTTTCGTATCTTTGCACAGTGCAAACAATAGAAAATGATGATTAAGCAGCTGCTAACTCTCTTCTTGGTACTCTTTCCAACTGTTCTTTGCGCCCAGCAAGTGGACTTGGAGTCACGTTACAGGCAGATTGACAAGGCTATTGCCGAGTCGCCCCGCTATGTGGCCCAGCGCGAAGCCAAGATCACAGCTGCGCGTAATGCCTTTGAGCAGTCCAGCGGACAGCAGAAATATGAAGAGGGCTATCGTCTTTACGAGCTCTATCGCCCCTTTGTAAGTGATTCAGCTATTTATTTCCTTCGTCAATGCATCGAGCTGGCCGAACAGCAGGGCGATCACGCATCATCGGTGCGCTGTCGTTCGCAACTGGCCATTCGCTGTTCAAATATCGGTCTCTACGACGAGGCACTGAATATCTTAGACTCCATCCGTCTGGGCAGCGGTCTCGACAAGCTGGTGCTCGGTACTTATTACGAGGCCTATAACAATATATATGGTGAACTGAGTTACTACACCCGCCTTGATGATATGCGCAAGATCTATCAGGAGAAGGAGCAATACTATAAACAATTGATGTTCGACAATCTGCCGGCTACCAGCGAGTCGTGTTTCCTGCGCCGTGAGCAGGCAGCGCAGGGTGAAGGCAACCTGAAGGAAGCCATGTCTATCAACGATGAATGGATGAAGACCGTAGAGCCGGGCAGTCATCCCTACGCTTTGGTGGCTCTTTACCGCTATATCGAATACAAATTGCAGCGCGATACCATCCAGATGTTATATTGGTTGACAGAGTCGGTGCTGGCCGATATCCGTAATGCCGCTATGGATCAGGGTTCGATGTGGGAACTGGCCAATGAACTGATGCTTAGTGGTGATGTGGACCGAGCTTCGCGCTATATCAGCTATACCAGTGACTGCGCCAACCGCTATGGCTCCCGTC
>JAEEGG010005496.1_pt1 | contig 30076 bp, 26 predicted proteins | sample 9134161 | NCBI WGS metagenome assembly JAEEGG01 (sample SAMN16246543, study PRJNA631951) | gut metagenome | biome: gut microbiome; feature: rumen; material: CR-attached | host: Bos | place: Iran: Karaj | collected 2018-10
GCGATGCATCAATTAGGATGTGCCCTTTTTAACAGGTGGAAAACTTCGCACGGACGGGAGGATTTAGATAGAGCTATTGATAGCTATTCGGATTGTTGGCATGGAGAATCGACTACTCTGAAGTATGAAGAATACTTGGATATGGGGGCTGCCTTCTTCGCTCGATATAGTTTGGACAGCAATCGCGAAGACCTTGATCTTGCTATCTATAACTTAACCCTTGCTCTTGATCGAATAAAGAAGGCCGGGGATGAAAGGGCTGCATACTTTGAGATCCTTACTGGCTCGCGATTAGCAAGTGCTTATTTGAGACGCTATTATCTCGATCGTGCTAGTTCGGATCTTGACAAGTCAATTTCGTTTTCTCAAAAGATATGTGATTTTTTGGATAGAACACATTATTCGGAGATTAATCTTAACGTGGATAAATATCTATATTATTATGATTTGGGTGTAGCTCTTTATGAAAGATGGATATTGAAACGAGATCGTAGAGATGAGAAGAAAGCGAAAGAGGCTCTTTTATCTTCCCTGGAGGAGAGTGATCTTTTCCATGAAACTTATCTGGTTCTAAGAGCATTGTTCTTTACGGAAGGTCAAGTTGGTGACGGTAATCAATGCGTCAATACAGCTCTATACTTGTTTTTAAAGGGTATATCCAAATGGCAGTATCAATACAGCAACATCATTGACCGGATTCCGCCCGATCAATTGTATGACAAGCTGAAGTATATGCAACTCATTCAGAAGCGGGGGGGATTGGACATAAATGAAGTTGAGCAGTTCTTTCCAAAAATGGATTTTCTATTCTTATTGCAGTATATGTGTCCAAACATGCAGGTCGAGAATAGAGTGCGTACCATACCGGTGTTATTGTTTTATTTGGGAGGTTTAGTCTCTTCCTATATCATCTTTGATGATGATATTGATCAGGATACCAGCTTGAAGATGACTCCCAGGGAGCAATACTATTATGTCCGTTCGGCTATGTGTTTTTATGACCATACAAATAAACTGTTCAGTGCAGACTCTATTCTTGATTTCTCGATTTCATCTATCTTAGAGCGGAATCGTATGTCTTCCGAAGAATGGTATTACTTGGGGCAACTGTATTACTTGCGGGCTCTTAGTTCTAACAATAAGGGAGATTTAGAGAATGCCTCACATGCTTTTTTTCGCAGCAATAGCATATGGGCTAAAGCTATGCTGGCAGTGATAAATGATTCAAATACGGACATCTCGAGGATAAGCGCTTATATTCTAAGTCATTGCAACCAGGTATATACTATTTCAAGCAACATCTCTGACGGTCCTTTTTTCTTGGATCAGTTCAAGGATTACTTCCACTTCAATGAAGTCCATTTCGCTTGCCCCGAGTTTTTCACCCGTGATTGCCGTATAGGACCCGATTTGATGTTTTTCAGACCCATTTGGGAGGTTTTCCATTTATCTCAAATGGAATTAGTGTCGATAACTACAGGATTGAGACGTTCCATTGGAGAGGCAATTCTGAAAGAGAAAGCTCATGAATTAGCCATTACCGTTGAGTCCGTTGGACATGTAGAGTGCGAAAGGATTCAAAGAGAAGTATCTCTGTTTTCTAATGACAAGACTTGTGAAGAAGTTGAAAACCGGGCACAGTCTTTTATTCGAGATACGCAAATGGATCGCAAGGATGTAGTTATTCTTTTAAGATATCTTTTTAAGGCTCAGAAGATTGATGAAAATCAATATTTTGCCTTGGTGAAGTATAATGAGTATTGTGGGTCCAGCAAGAAGGCTAATCATGTATTATCAGTAGCAGGTACGCTTATTGGCCCGGCCGCATCATATCTGCTTAAAGATGGAGGATTCTTCGGGATGATTACAGATATAATCGTTCTGGCCTTGACATCAAAATTGGTTACAGTGGACAGTTATGATGACCTAAAAAGCAATCTGTGGGCAATCATGAACAACAAATACCTGAATGAAGATACTATCCTTTTCCCGTATTAATGCGTGGGCGGTCGATATCGAACGATTTATCGGTTTGATTTATTGGTCATGTTTAGGGTCCGAAACAACCTCAGGAAATAGATCTACCCATTCGGGATTTTGTGCGAGGAGCCTTCAGGTATATCCAGGGGGAGTGCTATCGCATAGCAGCGGAAGAGTATGCTAAATATGCTCGTGCGATAATGTCGCAATAATCTGAATTGTTTTAGGAAACCGTGCCGGAATCCAAGTGCCGAGGATGCGTGCCCCGGTCATGGGCCGATGTTCAAATATATTCGCAGATGGTCAAATCTTATACAAATTAGTGCCTTTGTGAAGGTTAGGAGTATGGATTTGCCGAAAAGTATGCGTATATTTGCACATTAAACTTACGCGTGCGTGCGTGAACCCCGCCCCAAGGCCGATCTCCTGGACAGGAAAGGCCGGTGCGGGCGTATTCTCTGTCGATGGAAAAGTCGGCGGGGAATGGAAGATATATATCCAAGTGAATCACAGGCCCAATACTCCCAAAGCTATCCTAATCACCGGCTCCGCCGGCTTCATAGGCTCCAACCTCGTGCTGCGGCTCCTGGATTCCCAAGAGCCTCTCAGCATAGTCGGCCTCGATAACCTCAATGACTACTATGATCCTTCGCTCAAGGAGTATCGCCTGGGCGAGATCCAAAAGAAGGCCGCGGAGGCCAAAAGGCATACCCACAAGTTCATCAAGGGCGACCTCGCCGACAAGGCCCTCATCGACAGCCTCTTCGAGGAAAACCACTTCGATATCGTCGTGAACCTTGCAGCTCAGGCGGGCGTCCGTTATAGCATCCAGAACCCGGATGCGTACATCCAGAGCAACATGATCGGGTTCTACAACATCCTGGAGGCTTGCCGGCATCATCCGGTGCAGCATCTGGTCTATGCCAGTTCCAGCAGCGTTTACGGCGGCAACAAGAAAGTCCCTTTCAGCACGGACGACAGGGTGGATAATCCGGTGAGCCTGTATGCGGCGACCAAGAAGAGCAACGAGCTCTTTGCACATTGCTATTCCAAGCTTTACAATATCCCGTCTACGGGCCTCCGCTTCTTCACCGTCTATGGTCCTGCCGGCCGTCCGGACATGGCCTATTTCGGATTCACGAACAAACTGCTGAAAGGCCAGACTATCCAGATCTACAACTACGGCAAATGCCGCCGCGACTTCACCTATGTCGATGACATCGTGGAAGGCATCGTCCGGGTCATGCGCAAAGCCCCGGAAAAGAAGAACGGCGAGGACGGGCTTCCCATCCCTCCGTATGCGGTCTACAACATCGGCGGCGGCCAGCCCGAGAACCTGCTTGACTTTGTCCATATCCTCCAGGAGGAACTCGTGCGAGCTGGAGTCCTTCCCAAGGACTACGACTTCGAGGCGCATAAGCAGCTCGTGCCTATGCAGCCGGGAGACGTTCCCACCACCTATGCCGATGCATCCGCGCTTGAACGGGATTTCGGGTTTAAGCCGAAGATTACGCTGAGGGAGGGATTGAGGAAGTTTGCAGAGTGGTACAAAGAATACTATCAGTAATTCATTTCACACCAGCCTTTGATTGTTGAGTAAATCCAATAATATGAAAGGCCTTGTCGTTGCTGATTGCTCCGGCACACGGCTTTTCCCCATTACCATGGGTCTCTCGCCAACTATCTTATTCTAATTATCCCAAATAATGGGGGTGGCTATACAAAATAGAGATAGAACACTTGATGTTGCAAAAGGGGTCGCGATTACGTTGGTCGTTTTCGGGCACGCCCTTCAATATTCGTTTGGAGCGGAGTGGGAACAATCTTTCTTGTTCTTTTCGAATATTGTTTTCAAAATCATTTATTCTTTTCATATGCCACTATTAATGATGATTAGTGGTTATCTGTTTTATCATAGTAATCAAAAAGAATTTAGACCCCTTGTTTATTCAAAGGTGAAGAGTATCGGCATTCCTATGGTCACTTTTATGTTCTTATGCAACATTTTGACATACATAAGGTATTTAGCCAAAGGAGATATAATTCATTTCCTACTTAGTCTTCTAGACAATTGTTGTCATGGTATGGCGATGTGGTTCCTGTTTTCCGTACTCCTTAATATGCTGATAGTCTCGATAATAACAAGACTATTTAAGAGGAAGTCAACTCGCTATCTGTTGTTTTTCATTGTTTTTCTCTCTAGCCTCTTTATTCCAGATTCAATTCTCCTGAGTGTACATAAGTATATGTTTCCATTCTTCTGTATCGGATATGTTCTTAAGGAGAATAACATAAATCTATATCACCACTCTAGCAATAGAGTCCTGATGGTTATCGCTACTCTGCTTTCCATTTGTGCATTGTTTTGGTTTGACGAGGATACTTACATCTACACAAGTGGTTTCTGTGTTTTAGGAGATTTTGCTCGACAACTATACATTGATTCAAAGAGGTTAGTTATCGCACTTATTGTCTCATTCACGTTCATTCAGTATGTCCATTTGTTTACTGAAAAGTATACATCAGCCCCATTCTCCTGTTTAGGTAGGATATCTTTGTTTATCTATGGATCGAGTGTTTTTATAGATACTGTTTACTCAAAAGTATTCTCATGGAAAGGCTGGAATCTGAGTTTTAATTATATTATTCCTGCACTATTCACCTTAGGCGTACTATTCATTGCCACCATATTGTATAAGTTGATAAGCAAAAATAAGATAACGAGTTTGTTGTTACTAGGGAAATAACAAGAAATGGCTAATCTAAAACAGAAAGCGTTTTACGGGGCAATATGGAGTTCTGTGCAAAGGTTTGGCACTATGGTAATAACCTTTGTATCTAATATCGTGCTTGCCCGTTTACTTTCTCTAGACGACTTTGGGTGCATTGGGATGTTGATGATCTTCATCTCATTGGCGAACACATTTATTGATGGTGGCTTTGGTTCGGCATTGATTCAGAAAAAAGAACCGACACAAGATGACTATTCGACTATTTTTTATTGGAACATCATACTCTCGGTGATTCTTTACCTCGTTCTTTTTATTTGTTCACCACTTATTGCGAAGTTTTATCGGATACCACTACTTTCTCCTGTATTGCGCATACAAGGTTTAGTTTTATTTTTCAATGCGCTGAGTATTATACATCAGAATCAATTGAAGAAGCAGCTTCAATTCAAAAAGCTTTCGATTGTCTATATCACTTCTGCCACTGTGTCACTTGGTGTAGCTATCTTTCTTGCTTATCGTGGATGGGGGGTTTGGAGCCTTGTTATACAGCAAATATGCATTTCGGGGTTGAATAGTGTTCTTTTTTGGGTAGTGAGCCATTGGCACCCCAGACTCGTTTTTAGCCGCAAATCGTTTAAAGAGTTATTCCATTTCGGGGGATATATACTATTGGCTAATTTATTCGGAACTTTCAGCAACGAGATACAGGGACTTCTTGTTGGGCGTATGTTCAATCCCGCCACACTAGGTCTATATAATCAGGCATACCGTCTTGAAGGTTCTGCTTCCACAGCGACAAGTAGTATCATTGACCAAGTTACATACCCTGTTTTATCACAGATGCAAGATGATAAAATAGCGTTACAAGCTGCGTTAAAACGATTTATTCAGGTCCCTGCTTATGTGTGCAGCCTCATATTAATGATTCTTGTTGTTATTGCAGAGCCACTTATTATATTACTTTATTCTGAAAAATGGATAGATTGCGTCCCCTTTTTTCGTATCCTATGTACTGCTGGATTAGCAGTCTGTCTTCAAGGATCAGCGAATAATAGTATCGCTGCCATTGGTAGGGGTAAAGAGTTTTTTGGTTGGACATTAATAAAAAGATCACTTACAATTATCATATGTATTGCTGGTATTCTTTTGGCGGGGATGCCTGGATTATTATGGGGGTGTGTAATAGGGGCATGGGTCGTCTACTTTATCAACGGTTATTTAGTTGACAAATATGTTGGATATCCATTTTTTAAGCAACTACTAGACATTCTCCCTTCTCTATTACTTGCGGTTTCTGTCGGGGTATTGGCATTCTATCTTGGTGGTCTACTCCCTGTGAGTATGTATTTCCGAGCAACCATTCAAGTGGTTTTTTGTGTGATAATATATGTGTTGCTTTCACTTATATTTCGTATTGACGCTTTTATGTATTTAGTTGGTTTTATCAAAAGGAAGCTTCCCCTTCAGTCTATATAACCAAAGAATGAAAAAAATCCTTTTTTTATCCTTTAATTATCCCAACGGCGACTTCGGTCCAAGCACAAATTGCTCATTTAGAATAATGAAAAAACTGTGTGAGACCGGAAGGTATGAAGTTCATTGTGTTTCATATTTGAAAAGTGATCATTTATTATATGAGAATCATCCAGCAATTAAACTTCATCAGATACCGATAGAAGGTAGAAGCTCCCGATTACCATATTGGCTGTCTCGCGTTTTTATTCTACTAGATCTTCCTTTCTACCCATGGTCAAACCTTTTGGGGTGCTACAGAAGGTATAAAGCTACGCGTAAGGCTATAATTAATGATAGGTATGATCTTGTGATTTGCCAATGTTACCCCTTTGATAGCTTATTAACAGGTATTTGGTTAAAAAAGAAAGGATTCATTAGTAAATTATTAGTTATTTTTTGGGACAATATATATGGAATGGTTCCGCAAAGGTTTATTCCTCATTCCTTTGCTTTGCGTCGCCAGATTAAAGCCGAATCATTTGTAGCGAAATATGCTGACCGCTTAATCTCTTTATATCCATTGAGAGCATTTCATGAAAAGTATGGAGATATCCCTCTAGCAAAAAACAAACGCTCTTATCTGGGGATTCCATCAATTATCGCACCTCAAAACACGTGTATCGAGCCACGTATTGTGGGTGCACTTTCTAATGATAAAATTAATTTTCTTTATTCCGGTACTATATTTAGAGAAGAATATGTTGTCGCATTAGTTAGCATACTAAATCAGACTTCGTTTGCAAGGAATATCAATTTAATCCTCTTTCAAAAGGGTATTTCTCTAGATTCAATTGAAAGAATTAGAATGCATTTTAACGGCTCTGTATTCAACTCTGATTGGGTCCCACTCTGCGATTTACTATCGTTATATCCGAGAATCGATTTTTTTCTTTCGTTTCCTGGAAGTCCAACAGCCATTCGTTCGAAAGTTTTCGAATATATGTCTTATGGGAAGCCTTTAATTCTTCTGTTTGACAATGAAAATGATGTTAATTTGATAACTTTTAAAAAGTACCCGGCTTTCTTTGCGATTGATACTCGGGCCTCTGTAGAATTAGGGGCACAATCGTTAGAGCCTTTTATTGTTAAGAATCGAGATATCAAAGTCTCATTTGAGGAAGTTGAATCCCTGTTTAAGAAAGACTCACCGGCAGCATATGTTGAGTTAATTGATAGTATGATAGATGGCAAATATGAAACAGTCGAAAGTTCCATTTAATATTCATGATCTCAACTTCGTGTTGACGTTTGTGGGGTTCGCTTTTTTCACCTCGTTTTTCTCTTTTATTCCTAGTGTTACTTATCGAGCATTTGCATTGGGCGTTGCTTTGATTTGCCTACTTTCAAATCGTTTGCATCTAGGCCACCTTTCGGGAGCATTAAAGGCATTTCTGATAGTGTTTATTTTAATGGCGTGTAAAACGACGGCGCACTTACTTTTAGAATGGCAGCCATTTATTCAGACTCGTAATCTTGTATTACTGTTTATATGGGGTGTAACGTTGCTCCCAGTAATTGCCTTTATTTCAGGGCATGAGAAAATACATTGGGACTTAGTAGTCGTGATTCTTGAAATACTTCTTGTGGCTTTGATATTGAAAGGACTTCTGTCGTCTGCAGCTATTACTGATGATGTGCGCATATCTCTTAACAATAGGCAAAGTACATTGGCTTTTGGAGATAATGCGGGATATCTTTCTGTATTGAGCTGCTGTCTGTTCAGGAAAATCTCACGTATTAAAAACAAGTTATTACGATTATTAGTTTCAGTTCTCTTAATTGGGGCGTTTGTTCTTGGTGTCCTAGGAATGGCAAGAGCAGCTAGCCGTGGTCCAGTTGTTGCCGGTATTGTTGGCTGCTCGTTTGTTTTTTTCACGCTTAGATTCAGTAAAAAACTTGTGGGGATAATTACGGCAATTATTGTGATTTCTTTAGGTGGTATAACTATCGCATCAATTGAAAGGTTAGCCCCCGTGTTGTTTCTTAGGATGTCCAATACAATTAATGAAGGTGATATGAGCGGCAGAGAGGTATTATTTGAACAAGCCATTGAACAAATTAAAGCTCATCCTATAACCGGCAATAATCCTGTCATCCTGTATTCCTCTGGTTTCACTTCTTGCCACAACGGATACCTTGAGGTTGGTGTCGGGTTAGGTATATTTGGATTTGCAGCGTTTGTAGTGTTGAATCTCTGGATTCTTTTTGTCTTTATCCGAAATCGGAGGAATATTATTGAGCTGAAGCAATTGTTGTTTTCTTCTATGTTCTTTCTTTCCGCCACCCGCGCAATGACCGGAGCTAGCCTATTGGACAATCCTAATTATACTGTATGTATAGCAGGAGCTTGCATTGTTTCTTCGACATTATTCCATTATCAGCGACAAAACCTGTCCTAATACTGGCTTATCATTTTTCATTTAGTAGTGAATCCCCTATTTTATGATATGAAAGATTCTATTGCCCGTCTATTCCGTTTTATTCTTTCATATATTTCACCTCGCCTTAATACGGAGGTAACATACTTCATGAAGTTTAAGAGAAGGCTTAATCTTAAACATCCACGTTCTTTCAACGAAAAGCTCCTCTGGCTTAAGCTTAACACCTATGCCAATAACCCGCTTGTTAAGCAAAGTGCAGATAAATTGCGAGTTAGAGATGTGATTAAGATGAAAGGTTTAGACAACTTGCTTAATCCATTAGTAGCTGTATACGACAATCCCGAAATAATAGATTGGGGTAAGCTTCCCAATTCTTTTGCTATGAAGCTAAATGTCGGATGTGGTTGTAATTTAATAGTTCGAGATAAAACCAAGCTTAATACTATTGAAGCTCAAAAGATAATACGCAAGTGGTTTAGGAAAAATCTTTGGGCTGGATACTCCGAGTTACAATATAAAGACGTTAAAAGATATGTCCTCGTTGAAGACTTCATTGGCGATCCGTCATCATCAAGTCTTCCGACAGATTATAAGTTTTATTGTATGAATGGTACTTGTGAGTATATTTTAGTGTGTATAGAAAGGGGGACCGAAACTGGAAGGGCTCATCATGCAGTTAAGTATTTTTTCTTAGACAGGCAATGGAGACTTTTACCTTATACACCCGAAGCATTACAATATCATGATGTGGCAATAAAAAAACCGTCATGTATAGATGAAGCTATTATCATGGCCGAACAGATAGCGGCCGATTTCACATTCGTAAGGGTTGATTTTTATATTGAAGACGATTCTATTGTTTTTGGTGAACTTACATTTACTCCTGCTGGGGCGATGGATACAGAGCTTAGTATGATTCCTCCAGGAGAAAAAAGAACTGTTGATGAAATTTTTGGCGAAAAAATAGTCATACCTTGTTGAAAATGCGAATACTTCAAGTCTATAATTCTGCCGCACATTATCGTGAGAGCGTTTTTTTACTCATTGACGAGCACTATGATTGCGATTATGTATTTGGTAGGCAGTTTGGTGATATCAAGCAAATGGACACGTCTAAGCTTCATGGACGGGTTATGATAACAGAGAATAAGTTTCTCGGACGGCATTTTTATTGGCAACCCGGTGTACAGGATTTTCTTCGAAGAGATTACGATGCCTTCTTGCTGTTAGGGGATACTCATTGTTTAAGTACATGGATCTTTTGTTTTAGGGCCTATCTCTTAGGCTTGAGAAATAAAGTTTATTTCTGGACCCATGGATGGTACGGCAAAGAGACTAGAATTGAACGTCTTTTGAAGAAGGTCTTTTTCCATTTTGCGGGAGGCGGAATCTTTCTTTACGGGAATTATGCGCGAGGATTAATGATTAATGAGGGCTTCAGCCCACAGAAACTATATGTGATTCATAATTCTCTTGCTTATAATGAACAGATTCGTTTGCGCAATAATCTTGTTTTAAAACCAATCTTTCAGAATCATTTTAACAATAACGATAAGAACCTAATATTTGTCGGTCGATTGACTAAAGTGAAGCATCTTGACTTGGTTCTCGATGCTATGAGATTTTTAAGAGAAAAGGGCAAGAGCTACAACTTTACTTTAATTGGAGGAGGTGTCATGCTAGAGGCATTAAGAGAGCATACTTTTGAATTGGGATTAGAAGATCATGTTTGGTTTTATGGCCCGTGCTATGATGAAATAGTTCTCAGTTCTTTGATATACAATGCTGATTTGTGTGTCTCTCCTGGTAATGTCGGATTGACTGCAATGCATGTAATGGTTTTTGGGACGCCTGTTTTGACACATAACGATTATGCTTGGCAGATGCCTGAATTTGAAGCAATTAAAGAAGGAGCCACTGGACTTTTTTTTGAGAAGGGGAATGCTTATGATCTTGCCGAGTCAATTGATAAGTGGTTTGGAACCAAAGATTATGATCGTGACCGAGTCCGTCATTCTTGTTTTGATGAGATAGACAGTCAATGGACACCAGTTTTTCAATTGAATGTACTCAAGGAGAACTTGAAGTAGTTGATACCTAATGTAGTAATCAAGCATATGAGATTTGTTTTAAAGATATTCGCATTGTTCGCTAATTGTTGCTCTCGTTTTTGGGTGAAGTATATCCTTCGCCCCCTCTTCCGTAGCTGCTTAGGTCATTGTGGAAAGAATGTCGATATCCGTTTCTATAGGAATCCTGGCTCATTGTCGCGCGTGTTCCTTTATGATAACACTAACATATATCATGACTTTCGCTTTATAAGTGTTTCTGGTCGTTTCATAATGAAAGAGAACTCTGGTGCCGCTACAGGTCTAACGGTCATTACTGGAAACCATCAGCGTAAAAATGGCTTTTATTTCAAACAGCTTTCTATGTCGCATGAGATTGATGTTGAGAAGGACGTTATTGTGGAAGAAGATGTTTGGTTGGGAGCAAATGTAACTTTATTATCAGGTGTTACTATTGGTAGAGGGGCTACCGTAGCCGCCGGTTCTGTTTGTATAAAGAGTGTCCCTCCATATGCCATAGTTCTAGGTAATCCAGCAAAAGTAATTGGCTTTAATTATGGTCCTCAGGAAATAATTGAACACGAGAAGTCTCTATATTCTGAACATGATAGGTTACCCCTTGATTTGTTGGAAAGGAATTATAAAAGGTACTTTTTAGAAAGGGCAGAAGAAATAAAGCACTTGATTAAATGAATAATTCACTATTTATATTTTCATTATGGATAAAAAAGAATTTTTAGCATGTTTTGCCGATCAATTTGAGGATACTGACCCCAATGAGATTCAATTGTCAACAAAGTTTCATGACTTGGATGAGTGGAGTTCCCTTGTTGGTATGATGCTCATAGCAATGGCGAAAGTGAATTATAATAAGGATATCTCTGCCATGGAACTCAAAATGTGCTCCACCGTAGAAGATGTTTATAATCTTATAAATAACAAATAATGGTTTTTAATCCATTCTCTTTAGAAGGTAAGAATATCCTTGTCACGGGTGCATCTTCAGGAATCGGACGCTCGATTGCCATCACTGTATCAAAGATGGGAGCTTCAGTTATCATAAGCGGAAGAAAGGAAGCAAAGTTACAGGAAACGCTTTCTATGATGGTTGGTGGGCATAATTCGATAGTTAAGGCAGACTTAACGGTGTCAGATGATATCCATAATCTTGTGAGCAGTCTCCCTATCCTTGATGGTGTTGTCCATAGTGCTGGAATTGGCCATCGCGTGCCTGCTAAGTTGATTTCGGAAAGTGATATTGACATGGTTATGGATTCAAACTTCAGTGGTGCTGTTCTTTTACAAGCGTCGTTGCTGAAGAATAAAAAGATTAACAAGAATTCATCAATAGTTTTTATCGCATCAAAAGCAGCGGACTATCCGAGCCTTGGTAATGCTATTTATAGTGCATCTAAAGGTGCTATTATAGCTTATTCCAGATGTCTAGCCCTGGAATTGGCCCCGCGTGGTATTCGTGTCAATTGTATTTGTCCGACTATGGTCTGGACAGATCTGATTAAGCAAAACGAGGTTACAGAGGAAGAGTTACGGAATTCGGAAAAGCAGTATCCGCTCAAGCGTTTTGGTCGACCTGAAGACATAGCATATCTATCTATTTATCTATTATCTGATGCTTCTGCCTGGATGACAAGTAGTTGTATAGATATTACGGGAGGGAGCAATTGTTTATGAAAAAGGCGTTCATAAAGGCTATTGAGTATTACTTGCCTTCACGTATTGTTTCAAACGATGACTTAATTAGGGATTTTCCGGAGTGGAGTGTTGATAAAGTTGCCGAAAAAGTTGGTGTAAATCAAAGGCATCTCGCTTCCTTGTCTGAAACTGCCGGGGACATGGCAGAGCTGGCTGCTAGAAAGCTATTTCTGGAGAATAGTATTTCTCCCTCTGAAATCGACTTTATAATGTTATGCACTCAAAGTCCGGATTATTTACTTCCGTCAACCGCTTGTATTCTTCAAGACCGACTGGGGATTCCAACTTCGGCTGGCGCTTTTGATTACAATCTTGGTTGTTCAGGATGTGTTTATGGTTTAGCTTTAGCAAAAGGATTAGTTTTAACCGGACTCGCAAATAATGTATTATTGTTAACAGCTGAGACGTATAATAAATACATCCATCCAAACGATAAAAGTAACAGATCCATTTTTGGTGATGGTGCTGCTGCCTGCGTGGTTTCCTCGTCTGGTTTTGCTGAAATATCTGATTTTGAGTTTGGTACAGATGGAAGCGGTGCGGATGATTTAATTGTTAGGACGGGCGGTTCTCGTCAGAAATCAACAACGGGATTATTCGAAGAAGATATAGAAGGACATGTTAGAAGAGACGATTATTTGTATATGAATGGAGGAAAAATCTTCAATTTTACACTTAACGCAGTTCCCGCTTTACTGAATAAACTATTGGAGAAGAACAACTTAAGCAAAAAAGATATCGACTATTATGTCTTCCATCAAGCTAATAAGTTTATGCTTAATACTATTAGGAAAGTTTGTAGTATTCCCAAAGATAAGTTTTATATTGATTTAACAAATGTGGGGAATACTGTCTCATCAACAATATTAATTGCACTTAAGGAGAGCATAAACAATGGGACGATTAAAGATGGGATGAGAATAATGATTTGTGGTTTTGGCGTTGGGCTAAGTTGGGGAGGGACCGTGTTAGTTTTCAACTCATAGTAAACTCTTTTATTTGTACGCTGTTTTGATGGTTTCATTGTTGTATTAGGATAGAATGAATATCATTTTCCTTACAATGTCTCGAATCGTAGATGTATCTAAGAGAGGCATTTATGCTGATCTTCTACGAAGATTTCGTAACAGAGGGCATAATCTTTACATTGTGACACCCCACGAACGATCTTTTGGGAAGCCGACTGAACTGATTAATAATAACGGGGTTCATATCCTCGGCGTAAGGACTTTGAATCTTCAGAAGACAAGTATTATCGAGAAAGGATTAGGGCAGGTTTTGGTTGAATCCCAGTTTAGATCCGCAATTAGATACTACTTAAAGGGGATAAAGTTTGATCTTATATTATACTCGACCCCTCCTATTACATTTCCGAGAGTTATATCTTATTTAAAGAGTTGCAACCCTTCGGCAAAAACATATCTTCTTCTTAAAGATATTTTCCCACAAAATGCAGTAGATCTGGGGATGATTAGTAAGACAGGAATCAAAGGACTACTGTATCGTTATTTTCGTCGGAAAGAGAAGAGACTATACCGTCTTTCTGATCATATCGGTTGTATGTCTCCTTCAAATGTGGATTATTTATTGAAACACAACCAAGAGATAGAAAAAGATAAGGTTGAGGTTGCCCCTAATTGTGTGGAACTCACGTGTCCCGGAACCATTGATACTGTTTCTATTCGTCAGAGATACAACCTCCCTCAAGATCGCCCAGTTTTCATTTATGGCGGAAATCTTGGCAAACCCCAAGGTGTTCCATTTCTTATTAGTTGCCTTGAATCAAATGCAAATCGCCCTGATTGTCATTTTGTTGTTGTGGGGACTGGGACAGAACTTCCTAGACTAAAGTCATGGTATAATAACAACTCTCCATCATCAGTTACTGTACTTGACGGGCTTCCGAAATCGGATTATGATGAACTTGTTTGCTCCTGTGATGTTGGTCTTATTTTCCTCGATCATCGTTTTACTATTCCGAACTATCCGTCTCGCCTTTTGAGCTACCTAGAGAATAAGATGCCGATTATTTCTGCTACAGATCCCAATACAGATATCGGTAAAATATCCGAAGAGAATGGTTTTGGATACTGGTGTGAGAGTAATTCAGTCGAAGCTTTTAATTCGGTGTTGGAAAAAATGATTGCTTCTGATATCAAATCGATGGGAGAAAAGGGGTTCCGTTTCCTAATGGATCATTATCTAGTAGATCAAACGTATGAAACAATAATGAAACATGTATAAGTCTTTTTTGAAACGACTAATTGATTTTTCAATATCACTTGTCGCCTTGCTTTTACTCGGCTGGTTTTTGCTTATTATTGCTGTTTTACTTCATTTTACAAATAAAGGAGATGGTGCATTTTTCTTGCAGAATCGTCCTGGAAAAGATGAGAAGATATTCAAGGTTATCAAATTTAAGTCAATGACTGAAAAACGGGACAGTGACGGTAATCTTTTGCCTGATAAAGAAAGAATAACGCCCATCGGCAGGTTTGTCCGCAAAACATCGATAGACGAGTTACCGCAACTGATTAATGTTCTGAAGGGCGATATGGCTTTGATTGGCCCTCGTCCGCTACTTCCAGAGTATCTTCCATATTACTCGGAAAAAGAAAGACTGCGCCATACAGTTAGACCTGGAATCTCCGGCTGGGCACAAGTAAATGGTAGGAATAATTTATCATGGGATGAAAAACTTGCCCTTGATGTATTCTATGTTGAACATCTGAGTTTTAGGATGGATTTGCGCGTAGTTTTAGCAACTATAAGGAATGTTTTGAGCGGTAAAGATGTTAATGTTGTACCAAGCGCAGCAAAGGGTGCCGGGAAATTAAATGTCGAACGTGCAGAACGAAGAATGCCATGTATGTAAGAAGACTAGATGAAAAAGACTTACAATTACGCGTTAAATGGATGAATGACCCTATTGTGTATTGTAGTATGCACTATGATATCCCTATAACAATGGATAAGACAGTGCAATGGTTTCATAACAATCTCGGCAACAATAGACGCGTCGATTTGACTGTTGTTGAGGATGATATTACTGTGGCATTCGGAGGATTAACAAACATTGATCGTGATGTGAATAAAGCAGAGCTTTACATTTTTGTCAACCCCAAAGTACAAAAATGCGGATTTGGTAGTAGGGCTACATTGCTTTTGTGCAAATATGGATTTGAGGAGTTGGGGCTCAACAAAATATACCTAGAAACAAATGAAGACAATGTTGTAGCTCGACATGTATATGAAAAGTGTGGCTTTAGATTAGAGGGGACTCTACGAGAAGAGTATAAGACGAAAGATAGTCGCTTATTAAGTAGGATGTATTACGGATTAATTAAAAGTGACATAGATGGATAGCTCTTTCTTATTTCTGGACCAGTGTGAAATCGATGGGGTAACGTTGCACGTAGTGCGTGACGATGCGTTTCCATTTGTTGGAGGTGGAGGAAAGGCTCGTAAGGCATTAGAGTATGAATCAATGCTACGGCAAGGCGGATATAATGCTGTCGTTACATGCGGTGGTGTTCAGAGCAACCATAATCGCGCCATCGCACTAATGGCCGCTCGTAATGGTTGGAAATGCCACCTATGCATACAAGGGTCCGTCGAGCGATTCAAAAACGAAAAGGGTAATGCGTTGCTTGATCGTTTGAGTGGAGCCGAGTGTGAATTAATTCTTACGGAAAACACAGCTGAGGCTATGGATAGGGCTATGGACTCTTTTATCGCACAAGGTTTAAAACCATATTATATACACGGGGGCGGTCATGATTTGCCTGGGGGTATTTCATTCGTAAAAGCCGTTGAAGAATTAAAGCATCAATGTGATAATGAAGGTTTTAAGCCAGACTACATCTTCCATGCTTCTGGCACTGGATCCACTCAGGCAGGAATTGTTGTGGGGTTAGAGAGAGTTGGATGGAGTAGTATTAAGGTCGTTGGAATTTCTGTTGCTCGTCAGCAAGAGCGTGGTCGCAGGGTTATTGTTGATTTTGCCAATATGCTTGGTAAGTACTATGGCATAGAGAAGGATTTTTCAAATGATATCTTCTTTTGCACTGATTATCTTTATGGAGGATATGAGAAGTACACTTCAGACATGTCTATATTTCTAAAGCGTGTCATGAGAGATACAGGGTTATTATTCGATACAACCTATTCAGGCAAAGGATTATGGGGGATGATGGATTATGTCAAGAAAAATAATCTACAGCAGAGCAAACTAATCTTCTGGCATACCGGTGGTCTAATGAATTTAATGAAATAATACGATTTCTATGAATATCCTTTTTACTTGCGCTGGGCGGCGGACATATTTACTGAAGTATTTCAGAGATAACTTGTTAGATGATGATAGAATTGTGGCGACCGATATGCAGTTAACAGCTCCGGCCTTACAATCTGCAGATGTTAAGATTCAAGTTCCACCCGTGTATGATCCTTCTTACATAGATATCAATCTAAGCATTTGCAAAAAATATAGCATTAGAGCTATTATCAGTCTGAATGATTTGGAATTACCCATTCTTGCACAAAATAAGACAAAATTTGAAGCGATCGGTGTAACTGTTATTGTTAGTAACCCAGAGGTCATTGATATTTCCTTTGATAAGTATAAAACAGCACAATGGGTGCAAACACTAGGACTTTGTTCTCCCAAAACATATATTAGTCTGCCCGATGCTAAATCTGCCTTGGCAGCGGGTGAGATTTGTTTCCCATTGTTTTTGAAGCCTCGTTGGGGGTCAGGTTCCATTGGTCTGGAGACGGTTGACGACATGGATGAACTTGAAGTATATTATAGTCTCTTAATGAAAAGAATCAAGAAATCCATTTTAGCGAAGGCATCAGTGGGCAATGAATATATAATTATACAAGAAAAGTTGACCGGAAAAGAGTATGGTTTAGATATCATGAATGACCTCGACGGTAACTATGTTGCTGTATCGGTCAAGCAGAAGCTATCAATGCGAGCAGGAGAGACCGATAAGGCTCTTACAGTTGACAACCCGGATTTGCGTGAAATTGGTATTAGAATAGGCCGCCATCTCGGCCATATTGGAAATCTTGACGTGGATATTATGCAACGTGCCAATGGCGAGAACTGCGTGCTTGAACTGAATCCCCGGTTCGGTGGTGGTTTTCCTTTCTCGTATGAGGCTGGAGTAAATATGCCTTTAGCCATCATAAAATGGCTCCGCGGAGAAAGGGTTGATTCTTCTGTCTTACAGCCAGAATACGGAAGGATGTTTGCTAAAAATGATTATTTAACTGAAATTAGATAATACAAGGACGCACTATATGGCAAGGAATCGAATTTATCTTTGTTTGGCACATATGTCAGAAGCCGGACAGGAACAGAAATACATAAAAGAAGCATTTGACACCAACTGGGTTGTTCCTTTGGGACCAAATGTTAATGGATTCGAAGCGGATCTGGAAACGTTTGTTGGTAGAGGGAAGCGAGTCGTAGCGCTTTCGAGCGGTACTGCAGCGGTTCACCTCGGTTTGCTAGCCTGCGGTGTTGAGCAAGGGGATGAGGTGCTGGTGCAGAGTTTCACTTTCTGCGCTTCTACCCATCCGATTACGTATCTTGGTGCCACGCCGGTAATGATAGACTCTGAGCCGGATACTTGGAACATGGACCCCGGACTGCTAGAGAAGGCCATTCTTGACCGTATTGAGAAGACTGGGAAGAAGCCGAAAGCGATTGTTCCTGTGGCGTTGTATGGGATGCCGTACAAGGCTGACCGGATTATGGCAATTGCAAACAAATACGGTATTCCCGTGGTTGAAGATGCGGCGGAGGGCTTTGGCTCAAAATATAAGGATCAGGTATTGGGAACCTTCGGCAAGTTTGGCGTGCTTTCGTTCAACGGCAACAAGATGATCACGACCTCGGGTGGAGGTGCATTAATTTGCCCGGATGCGGATCTTTGGCAGAAGATTATGTGGTATGCCACTCAGGCACGCGAGAGTTATCCGTATTATCAGCACGAGGCTATTGGCTATAATTATCGTCTGAGTAATATCTGCGCTGGTATCGGTCGTGGTCAGATGACTGTAATTGAGGAACATCTTGCCCATCACAAACATGTTCAGGCGCTCTACGAGGATCTTTTGGCTGATGTCTCAGGTATCAAGGTACATTCTCAGCCTGCCGGTGGAGATTATGATTCCAACTACTGGTTGTGCACGATTACCATTGATCCGTCCGTGATGATTAAGGGGCAGGAGAATGCATATAAGACAATTGTCAAAGGGGCCGTGGGTGGCGCCGCCGGTGTAATCCATTTGTCCGAATCTGCCCATACTGATTGCGAACCCAACGACAATGTTGAGGCCCTGCGTGTTTATTTGGACGCAGCAGGTATTGAAGCTCGACCCGTATGGAAGCCGATGCATAAGCAGCCAGTATACAGGGATGTCCCCGCATATGTGAACGGAGTGTCCGAGGCAATTTTCAAAGTTGGCATGTGCCTTCCTGCTGGTCCGTGCGTTAGCGATGAGGATGTGAAATATATAGTAGAGAAGATTAAGGAGGCGATTTGCTAATCATTATTATGACAGACTCGGCGTTGAAGGGGTATGATTGTAGAACGTGACTTCCTCCTGAATTTGCTTCGTGCCAGTGTCGTTGGCGTTACGGGGTTTTCCGTCCCGGAATCCTTGGATTGGCCCCTATTGATTGAGGAGGCTAGTCGGCAGAACGTCTCAGTCATTGCGAGTGATGGACTGCAGAAGTTGTTTGATGCGGGCGTATATAAGGTTTCGGGAGATAAGGAGGAAAAGAGGGCTAAGGCCCGGTGGTTCGCTAAGACGATGAAGTATGAACAGCGGTATGCTGGCCAACTTGCTGCAGCGAAGAGAATGGGGAAGTGGTTCGCTGATGAAGGAATCCAAACCGTTGTCTTGAAGGGCTTTACGATATCGGAGTGCTATCCGGTTCCATCGCATCGATATAGTGCTGACCTGGATTGTTATTTGATTAAGGATGGAGAGCATCTTGATACTTATGAGGTAGGGAACCAAGTGGCGGAGAAACATGGTGTGAAGGTATCCCGTGACTATTACAAGAATAGCTCATTCAATATCTCAGGTCTTCATGTTGAGAACCATAAGTTCTGCACTCCTTTCCGCGGAAATGATACTCTGCGCCGGCTTGAGCGTTTACTTCAGGAGATGATTCTGAAAGGGCCGTTGACTGATTTCGAAGATACGGGACTGTTAATGCCGCCCGTGCTTGCATCGGCCTTGTTCCTGACGGAGCATGCGTACTCGCATTTCCTGCATGAGGGCTTGAATCTGCGGCATATCCTGGATTGGGCGCTTTTCCATCAGCGGCATCAGTCCGATGTGGACTGGGCTGAGTTTGAGCGATATGTCGATGAGTTCGAATTTCGGCGCTTTTACAAAGCGTTCTCCCATGTCGGCGATTTTGTGTTGGGCGAGCGGGAGTATTCCTTGCTGACGGTTCCGGAGCAAAAGATGATAGATTCCGTATGGGCAGGGCTGGATTTACATGAGGATATCCGTGGATTTATGGGCAAGATGAGGTTGGCAGGGAATACTTTCCGGGCAGGGTGGAAATATCAGGAGTTTGCACCAATCTCCATGGTGAAAGCATTGGCGATTCAGGTGAAAGGGTTCTTGTTTGAGAGAAACCCAGTGCTCTATTGACATGTTTTTCTCGACTTTACAGACATATATTCGCGGAATGCTCTCCAGTATCCCCTGGGCTCACTGGACTGTCATAGGCATCTTGTCGTTGGTGATAACCCTCTTGGTTCGGAAGAAGTCCTCGGGGTATGGAGCCGTCGCCTTGGGCATTTCGGCTTTCATCGGCCTGTTTTTGTTGGATTCGGCGGTCATAATCCGATATTTCGGGTTCTACCCGCATTGTTCTGGATCTGATTTCACGATGGACCTAAACCGCATCTTTCATAGTAGCGGATCAAGTAGGGTTGAAGTTTTCTCCAATTTCGCCGTCTATGTCCCATTCGGTTTCTTCCTATCCGAGATTATTGCCACGACAAAACACTCCGGTGCCTGGCGGTGGATTGGGCTCGCCACACTGGCAGCCTTCGGCCTCTCCCTCTGCATTGAGCTCCTTCAGTTGGTCCTCCATGTGGGTTTTTTCGAGTTGACGGACTTGGTGATGAATACGCTGGGGGCGTTCGTTGGGGCGGGAGTGAGTATTGGGTGGAAGAGGGGCACGAAGGCTATCATGGGTAAGTTGCCGGAAAGAAAGAACGATTGAGCACATAAAACTAGTTTTCCAAATACTATGAGATATCTTGAACTATGTACTTTGAGCGATTCCCAGATCGCTGATCTGCTGGGACTTATGAAGGAGTTGAATGCCGAGCTGAATGTCACGCCGCTGCAGCAGCAGCGTTCGGTGGCGTCGCCTGGAACGCGGATTTTCATCGCGGAGAACGATGAAAAGCACATCGTCGGCTGCGCCACGCTGTGTGTCTTTGAGTCGCCCACGGGGCGGAAGGCGAGTGTGGAGGATGTCGTGGTCCTGCCCGCTTATCGGGGCCAGGGAATTGGGTGCACGCTCATGCAGCGCATCATCGACTTCGCCGGAAGCAAACTGGCTCCTATCGACCTTCGCCTTACCTCGAATTCCTCTCGCACGGAGGCTATTGTGCTCTATGAGGCATTGGGCTTCAAGAAGAGGGATACGAATGTGTATAGGATGGTGATTGAGTAAGATTGATTATCTTTGTCAAGTTCTAGATTTCTCCACGCGCTTCGCTTGGTCGAAATGACATAAAAAAGACAACATAAATGAGTTTATTCAAAGACAAAACCCTGTTGATCACAGGCGGTACGGGAAGTTTCGGCAATGCGGTTTTGAACCGCTTTTTGCGTACGGACATCGGCGAAATCCGCATCTTCTCCCGCGACGAGAAGAAGCAGGATGATATGCGGCACGATTTCCAGGCGCGGATGCCGGAGGTTGCGCACAAGGTGAAGTTCTACATTGGCGATGTGCGGAACCGGAGCACGCTGAAATATGCGATGATGGGCGTGGACTATGTGTTCCATGCGGCGGCGCTGAAGCAGGTGCCGAGCTGCGAATTCTTCCCGATGGAGGCCGTGAAGACCAATGTCATCGGCACGGACAATGTGCTGGATGCCGCCATCGACGCGGGCGTGAAGTGCGTGATTTGTCTTTCCACGGACAAGGCGGCGTACCCGATCAATGCGATGGGCATCACGAAGGCCATCGAGGAGAAGATCGCGGTGGCGAAGAGCCGCCTGAGCGGCGATACGAAGATCTGCTGCACCCGCTACGGCAACGTGATGTGCAGCCGCGGGTCGGTGATTCCGCTTTGGATTGACCAGATCCGGAAGGGGAATCCGATCACGTTGACGGAGCCCAAGATGACGCGGTTCATCATGAGCCTGGAGGAGGCTGTCGACCTGGTCCTGTTCGCGTTCGAGCATGGCAAGAACGGCGACATCCTGGTCCAGAAGGCGCCCGCCTGCACGATCCAGACGCAGGCCGAGGCCGTCTGCGAGCTGTTCGGCGGCAAGAAAGAGGACATCAAGGTAATCGGCATCCGGCACGGCGAGAAGATGTACGAGACCCTCCTGACGAAGGAGGAGGCGGCGAAGGCCATCGACATGGGCAACTTCTACGCCGTACCCGCCGACAACCGCGACCTGAACTACGACAAGTACTTTGTTGAGGGCGACGTGAAGCGCGCGACGATCGAGGAGTTCAACTCCGACAATACTTATCGCTTGAACTTGGAGGAGACGAAGGCGAAGATTGCCTCTCTGGAGTACATCCAGAACGAGCTGAACGGGATTCCGAATATTGTGAAATAACGAGTGGAGTAGCTTTCTCTGCTTACTTTGCACGATTTAGTGACACGGGACCATGGACATCCGCACGTTCTGCAAACGTTTCATGATATGGACGGCTATTGTTGTTGCCGCCATCATTGTTACGCTTGGCCTGCTCTTCGGTAAAGTAGTTGAGGCGACGCTTGCAGAGGAGATCGGGAAGTGGGTGGTCATGGGCATCTTCATCGTCGGAATCTTTGAGGTATTCGCATACATCCTGGCGCCGTTCTTCTATCATATGATCTATGACAAGCGGAAATGACAGATCCCCGAGATTACACCGTTTCCTCGACCAACATCCACTTGGAATCGTCCTTTCAGGTCAGTAAGAACGATTTCGAACGGGAATTGCTAGCGATGCGCGAGCGGCATCCGGAGAGCCAGGTTTGGAACCGGTCCATCGAATCGCTCAAGCGTGAATGGGCTACGCACAACGCCTTCCATGCGATGGGCATCTTCCCGAACCGGACTGGCCACATGGACCTAAATTGGCCGCAGCCTTGGTTCGTCCGGCTCGGGTATGCAATCTTCGGCAGGCTTGTCTGGCCGTTTATTAAGTAAAGTCAGTCAATTAGAGGCCAAAGTGAGTATGATTATTGACCAGCACCTATTGTCAAGCTTGATAAGAGTTTGAATGAGAATCATTCACTGGAATATTAGTTATAACGCCGATAAGGAGCTTGTTGCCGCCAAGTTGTCGAATGATCTTCTAGGAGAAGACACGATAGCTTGCCTACTGGAGGTGACAAAGTCAACGTATGCATTCCTTAAAGAGAGGTTTCGCGACAATTATCGACTCGTATATTCTCTGGATTACCGTCTTCCGGGGGATTATGATTCAAAAGTCCGCAAACTTGGCGTTCTAATCATCGTTCCATCAAAGTATAAGATTCTCCATTGTGGCGTAGCACGCCGTGTTCCGTACCCTGACAGGACAGCATTTGTCATCCTTCAGGATGAAAAAGGCCGTTACCTCAGATTTCTTGGTCTGCATTCTGTGGCGGGATGTAACTTTCTGCGTGGGAAGTCCGTGCAATTTGACTCATTCGCCGAGGTCGTCAAGACTTTAGCCCCCGACATAGTGACTGTCGATGCCAATGAGCCCAAGACTGACCACTGGGACATCACTCAGATGGAATTCTTTGACAATCGGGATAAGGGTAACGGAGCCAGAAACTTCTTTACATCCATTGCCGATAATGGGATGAAGGATGCATACGCATGTGTGTACGACAAGGGCTCATTTGTCCCTGGAGAGTACCTGGCCACATCGCATCTCGTTGCCCGTGGGAAAAAGCGTGACAGGCGATATGATTTTATCTTCGTTCATTCGGGGACTTTCGAAGTGAAGGGATGCTCCTATTCCTATGAAGAAGCGAGGCAGGCATCGGCAGATCATGCTATTGTCAGGGCTGAATTGGAGATAATCAAGAAAGAGGGCGAACTCTATCATGAGGTGTCTTCCAAGGAAACAATAATCCAAGAACGAATGTCTGTTTGCCGTTACTGGCATGGTGAAGATAAGTGTGACACATTGCTGGCTTCGTATGAACGACTGTGGGTGAATATGATTGATGAGGATCCGGAATATTTACACTACCTCATCAATGGCTATATTCAACGGGGACTTGAATTGTTCAGTTTGGATGATGGTGTCCCTATAGGGCTGAAGGCCCTTCTCTTTAACCGTTATGAGCATTGGTCTTCCGGATACGAAGATATTGTTGGCGGGTTCAAGAAGTGGTATTTCAGTGATTATCTTTGCCAAAATTTTCGATGATACTCGAAGTGCTGTAAATATTATATGAAGATACTTGTCACCGGCGCCAAAGGCTTCGTAGGCAGAAACCTTTGCGCTCAACTCAAAAACATCAAAGACGGAAAGGCCCGCAACTATGGCGTTACCGTCACGGAGGTGTATGAATACGACCTTGATTCCACGCCCGAGGAATTGGACCGTTGGTGCGCGGAGGCGGACTTCGTGTTCAATCTCGCGGGGGTGAACCGGCCGAAGGATACTTCGGAGTTCATGGAAGGCAATTTCGGATTCGCCAGCACGCTTCTCGACACGCTCAAGAAGCACAACAACATCTGCCCGGTGATGCTCTCCAGCAGCCAGCAGGCGTCGCTCGCAGGCCGTTTCGGGAACTCGGAGTACGGCCGCAGCAAGAAGGCGGGGGAGGAGCTGTTCCTCGACTATGGCATCGACACGGGTGCTAAGGTGCTGGTTTACAGGTTCCCGAACCTGTTCGGGAAGTGGTGCCGGCCCAACTACAATTCCGCGGTGGCGACGTTCTGCAACGCGGTGGCGAACGACCTGCCGTATACGGTCAATGACCCGTCGGTGGAGCTGGAGCTGCTGTATATCGACGATCTCGTGGACGAGATGATCGCCTGCCTGCGCGGGGAGGAGCACCGCTGCGAGTTCGACGGTCTCGGGGTGTTCCCGATGAAGGACGGCCGCTATTGCTATGTGCCCACGACGCACCGGGCGACGCTGGGCGAGATTGTCGACCTGCTCGACAAGTTCGCCGCGCAGCCCCGGACGCTGATGATCCCGGACATCCCGGAGGGCTCGTTCGCGAAGAAGCTGTATTCGACCTACCTGAGCTATCTCCCGCCCTCGAAGGTGGCGTTCCCGCTCAAGATGAATGTCGATGACCGCGGCTCGTTCACGGAGCTCGTGCATACGCTGAACGCCGGCCAGGTGTCCATCAACATCTCCAAGCCGGGCATCACGAAGGGGCAGCATTGGCATAACACCAAATGGGAGTTCTTCATCGTGGTCTCCGGGCATGGGCTCATCCAGGAGCGCCGGCTGGACTCGGACGAGGTCATCGAGTTCGAGGTCTCCGGCGACCACATCCAGGCCGTCCACATGCTCCCTGGCTACACCCACAACATCATCAACCTCTCCGACACCGAGAACCTCGTAACGGTGATGTACTGCAACGAAATCTTCAATCCGAATAAACCTGATACCTATTTTGAACCTGTAAAATAGATATGGCAGAATTCAAGAATAACGGGAAGCTCAAGCTTCTGATCATCGTGGGGACGCGGCCGGAGATCATCCGGCTGGCGGCGGTCATCAACAAGTGCCGCCGGTATTTCGACTGCCTGCTGGCGCACACGGGGCAGAATTATGACTACAACCTGAACGGCGTGTTCTTCAAGGACTTGAAGCTCGACGACCCGGATGTGTACATGGACGCCGTGGGCGTGGACCTGGGCGAGACCATGGGCAACATCATCGCGAAGAGCTACCAGCTGATGGTGCAGGTGAAGCCCGATGCCGTGCTGGTGCTGGGGGATACGAACTCGTGCCTTTCGGTCATCGGCGCGAAACGGCTGCATATCCCGATCTTCCACATGGAGGCCGGCAACCGCTGCAAGGACGAGTGCCTGCCGGAGGAGACGAACCGGAGGATTGTCGACATCATCTCCGATGTCAATCTCGCGTACTCCGAGCACGCGCGCCGATACCTGGCCGAGTGCGGGCTTCCGAAGGAGCGCACCTACGTCACCGGCTCGCCGATGGCGGAGGTCCTGCACGAGAACCTGGCGGAGATCGAGGCGTCCGACATCCACGCCCGCTTGGGCCTCGAAAAGGGTCGATACATCCTGCTGAGCGCCCACCGCGAGGAGAACATCGACACGGAGAAGAACTTCCTCTCTTTGTTCAACGCGATCAACGCGATGGCGGAGAAGTATGATATGCCCATTTTGTACTCCTGCCACCCCCGCTCCCGGAAGCGGCTGGAGGCCTCCGGCTTCGTGCTCGACCCGCGCGTAATCCGGCACGAGCCCTTAGGGTTCCATGACTATAACTGCTTGCAGATGAACGCTTTTGCGGTTGTCTCCGACTCCGGGACGCTGCCCGAAGAAAGCTCGTTCTTCACTTCGGTGGGGCACCCCTTCCCGGCGGTTTGTATTAGGACTTCCACCGAGCGCCCCGAAGCCCTCGACAAGGCCTGCTTCATCCTGGCGGGTATCGACGCCGGCTCCCTGCTCCAGGCCGTCGACACGGCCGTCGCCATGAACGCCGCCGGCGACCACGGCATCCCCGTCCCCACCTACGTCGACGAGAACGTCTCCACCAAAGTCGTCAAGATCATCCAGTCCTACACCGGCGTGGTCAATAAGATGGTCTGGAGGAAGTTTTAAGGGGCGGAATTACGTACTTTGATTATGATGAGGCGCACCGGTCGGTGTGCCTCATTTTTATCTTTTGCCTTTTTTAGTAGGAAACCTCCCCACAAATGCGTAACTTTGAAAGTTTGGAAACAACGCGCGCATAACGCTGACCAACGCTGAAGTAACGAAAACAACCATAACAAAATGAAAACCAAATCTTTCTACGAAGCTCCCGAATCGGAGCTCCTGCTCGTAAATTTCGAGGAGGCCTTTTTGCAAGGGACGTACAACACTCCCGGAAATAATTACGGGGACAACGATCTGGGTGATCTGGATGATGATGACGAATAATGACTCGGATGATGAAAAAGCTGATGAAACCTTTTGTGCTGGCCGTAGCAGCTATGGCCGCGCTTTCCGCTTGCAACAAGGAAGCGGACGTCACCCCGGAGGAGAACGTCAAAGACATCGTTCTTAATTTCGTCTCCGAGAAACCGGACCTTATCGATCCGGAAACCAGAACCGTTTACAATCCTACGTCCGGTTCCATCGACTGGTCGGCGGGTGACCAGATCAAGGTCGGCATTACCGTCGATGACGTCTGGATGGCCGCAGCCGGCGCTCCCGGTGAAGGAGAATCTGCAAAATTGTTTACGTCTACCGAGCTGGCCGCAGGCGGGGCAACGGGCGTTTTCAAGGTGCCGACGGGTTTCACCGTCGCTGCGCAGGGAACCTACAAGTTCTATGGCCTTTATCCTGCATCGGCCGTTACGAGCAATGATGCCGGTTACATCCCTTCCGTGACCTTCAACATTCCCGACACGCAGGTTCCCACCGCCGCCAGCTTCGACACTGCTGCCGATATCCTGGTGGCCGTATCCGATGAATATGAGGGGATTCCTTCTGACAGGAACATCGACCTTGCCTGGACCCGCGTGGTTGCCCATGGCGACATCACGCTGAAGAAGCTTCCTGCATCTGTCGCCAATGAAACCATTCAGGGCCTGACCATTTCCGCCCAGGAAGGTGCCGACCTGGTGGGAAGGCATTACATCGACATTACGACGGGAGCGGTGACTCTCCCGAGCAGTGCGACTGCGGTCAACGAGATTGGAATTGACACGCGGAATCTGACTCGCAATACCACCGACAACACGTTCGAGTTCTGGTTCTCTTCCCTTCCTTTCACGGCCACGTCTCTTAAAGTGGTCCTGACTACCAACAAGAAGGTTTACACCAAGGAATATATGGGTATCAACCTCGCTTTCCTTGCGAATCGTCGTAACACACTGAGTATCAGCATGAAGGGTGCCACGGTGGTCGAAAAGAGTCAGCTGATTGCCGATGGCGAGTATGTAGTTTCGTATGATCCGGAAAATAAAATGATGGGTGTTGGCAGTGAAAGTGATTATCGTGAAGGCTTGTCCCTTGATTACGAGCACCCTGCTGACGAAGCGATTTGGACGATTACTTATGATGAAGCTAACGATGCCTATCGGATTTATAATTCGGAGGTTGGGTTGTATCTGTTCGGCGCAACGGGAAACCAGAGTGATGAAAGAAATCTCGAGCTGCATGAATCTTCATACTCAAGTAGCGCCCTAACGGATCTTTTCAAGATTACGGAATCAACCAAGGTTTCTGGTACCTACAATATTGTTCCGTTGGGCAATATTGTCCGTACTTTGGGCTATAATAGGAGATCGCCCTATTGTTTCGCCCTTTATAAGGGGAGCGTCGATCAATTCTTTGATCTCAGTCTACACAGCGTTTCCTTTGACACTACGCCGCGTATTGAGGTCGTTAATACCTCTGTGAATATGGCCAAGAGTGCCATCACCGAGGCTCGTACGATCAATACCATCAAGCGCAAGTACTACGACGGTGCCATTACGGCTACCTCTTCTGCCGACTGGGTGGTTGTCAGCAACCTGGCCGCCGGCGAGACTGAGGTCAAGGCGACGATTGCCGCGAACACCGGCGAACAGAGACAGGCAACTGTCACGCTGTCCGCTACGGGCATTGAAAGCCAGACCTTTACCGTGGTTCAGGCTACGGGCGCGTCCAGCGTTACCGACGTGATTGACCGGCCGCTGACGGGAGTTTCTGGAACTGGTTATTCAACTTGGTCTGGCAAGACTTCCAATTCTTCGGCGGTGTATGCGGGTAAAACTGCTGGAGGAAATGGTGCAGTACAGTTCAAGAACGGCGAGTATACTGGTATTGTAACTACTGCTTCTGGAGGTAACGTTAAGAAAATTGTCGTAACCTGGAATAGTAATACGGCGACAAATAACCGTAGTCTTGACATTTATGGTAAGAGTACCGCCTATGAGGGGCCTGCCGATTTGTTCGACAATTCTAAGCAGGGGACCAAGATAGGTTCAATTGCAAGAAACGCTACAACCTTAGAGGTAACCGGCGATTATGAATACTTCGGCATTCGTGCTATCGGCGGCGCGGTTTATCTTGACCAGATCGAGATTACCTGGGGCGATGCCAAGCAGGAAGCTCCGATTTCCTGGTCCGCTGAAACCGCTGAAGCAACCCTTTCGAATTCCGGAACTTCGTTCAATGCTCCTACTCTGAATGGTGCTTCGGGTCTGGACATCACTTATCAGTCTACGGTTCCTGCGGTCGCATCCGTCGATGCCAACAATGGCACGGTAACTCCGCTTGCCGCCGGTACGACCGAAATCAAGGCGATCTTTGAAGGTGACGATGCGTACAAGCCCAAGACCGTCAGCTACACCCTGACAGTGGTGGACAACCGCACGTTCACCATCACGGTCAATCAGCCCGCTCAAGGCGGAACCATCTCCGTCAGCCCTTCCAGCGCCCAAAAGGCCGGTACGGTGATTACCCTTACTGCGAATCCTGCAACGGGTTATCAGCTTGCCGAATGGACCGTCACCACCGCCACCGGCTCCGTATCCGTGGCCAACAACCAGTTCACGATGCCCGCGGCCAATGTGACTGTGACGGCGAGCTTTGCCGAGGAAGGTGGAAAACCGGCAGTGAACACAGTAATGTGGTCTGAGACATGGACGGGATCAACCACTGCCACTAGCGCTAATGCTTCGGCGACCCCTTCTGCTAATTATGGACATGGAACAACTGTTTATAACGGAGGTTCGGTTGTCTATTCTCAATCTGCCAATTCGGTATATGTTCGTAATGAAAACCTGGCGGAAGGTGATAAACCCGAATTGATGCTTACTTCCGGACAGACGTGGACAATCTCCGACATTCCTACTGGAGGTGTTTCAGAGCTCTCATTGACATATAAGTCAAATAATACAAAGTCATCAGTGACATGTAGCACAAGTGGTTCTAGCATTTCTGGAAGTTCCAAATCTTATACGATTTCTACAGGAGGTGCGTCGACAATAACTCTTGTGTTCACTTGCTCTGGCAATACTCGTATTGACGATGTGTCGGTAACCGTTAAGACGCTATAATTCAATTAGGGGCTCCTCGGAGCCCCTTTCTCATTATTTTACGCTCGCTGGCGCTCGGCCGAAATGCCAAGGGGGAGATTCCCGGTCGGGCTGGGAATGACGGGAGGTGAAGTAGGGCGAAATGGTGGGGAGGTGTGGCTGGTGGTCCTAAGATGGGGACACCGGGCGCGAAAAGGGTGGGAAAGTGTGCCTGGTGGTGTCAGGGAGGGGACACC
>JAEEGG010005499.1_pt1 | contig 30067 bp, 25 predicted proteins | sample 9134161 | NCBI WGS metagenome assembly JAEEGG01 (sample SAMN16246543, study PRJNA631951) | gut metagenome | biome: gut microbiome; feature: rumen; material: CR-attached | host: Bos | place: Iran: Karaj | collected 2018-10
TTGTCGTCCAGATGGTCGCGGAGAATGCTTTGGATTTTGTTCACGGGATAACCGATGCTGTCCAGCCGGACGGCGCGGCTCCAATCCGGAGCCTTGACGGAAATATGCTCATAGCTGTCTCCCCGAACAATGGTGTAGCCCTTCTGCCGCAGACGCTGCAGGAAATCGTCCATCCGGTAAACGTAGGCGAGGCACTCCTCCACGTCCTGCTTCAGAATGTCCCGGTGGGTCAGCTTTCCGGCCTTGTGGACCCAGTAAGCACCTTTTTCGGACTGATAAATCTTTGATTTGTTCAGCACGGACAGTTCGTAATCCTGACACAGAGCGTCAGATAGCTCCCGCAGCCGCACATGGTCCCGGATCTTGTTTTGGAACTTTTCGCCGGTTTTATAGCTGACGAAATTGACAACAAAGTGGTTGTGGAGCGAATCCGTGTTCAGATGCGTCGTGACCACCACCTCGTAATCCGGCCACATACGGCGGGCGGTCTCAATTCCGATCTCGTGGCAGGTCTCCGGCGTCAGCTCGCCGGGACGGAAGCTCTGATAGCCGTGGTAGGCGACGTTTCCCTTCAGCTTGCCGAAGCGCCGTTTGGTCTCCATCATGGACCGACAGGCAGTTTCCAGCGGACAGTTCAGCGCCGTGACGTACATGCGTTGGTCGGTCTTTTCCGCGTTGGCGGCGTATTCCAGGGTGCGGTACAGGTCTTCGTCCAGATACTTCCGGTCAATGGTTTTGTCCGGGTTCTCCGCGTAATCAATGACGTCCTTCAAGCGGCCCTTGACGGGCCAGAAGCCTGTGGTTGCCATGGTTATCCTCCCGTAAGCTCCGCCCGGATTTCTACCGGCGTCTGTTTTCCGGGCAGGAAACAGGTCTCCCGGAGCATCTGATATGCCGCCTCATAACGGGCAGCATATTCCGGCGACGGCGCATGGTTCATGAGCCAGAGCAGATCGCTGTGGATGCGCCAGTAGCCGTCTCCAGGCGGGAAGGCCCTGGGCGAGTAGCCCAACGCCCTCTGACGCAGGTATTCTCCCTGGGAAAGGCCGCAAGCCTCCGCCAGCTTTTCGATTTGCTTCTTCTCCGCCGCCGTGACGGTGAAGTTGACTTGGTTTTGTTTCAAGATGATTTCTCCCTTCTGGTTATGATTTGTGTTTGAAATAGTCGGTCGGGCAAGGGGGGGCTTGGGGATCACCCCAAAAGGCAGGACGGTTTGCCCGGCCTGTTCGGAAAAACTATGGTTTTTCCCTGCTTGTTCCGGCATGAGACATAGCCCACGCAGGGCTATTCCCTTCGGTCTGGCTTTGTCCCATGCCGCTGCCGTCTCTTGCTGTCCTCTCGTGGAGCGTCTTTTGGACCTTGCGGCGCTGACATCAAATTGATGTCACTCATTGTCGAAGCAAAGAAAAAATGACGTCATATTGACGTCATCCAAACAGCTCCAGATCATCCAACACACTCTGGTCTTCCTGTTCTTCGGCTGGTAAAGCCGGTACGGTGATTTCTTGGGTCGGCGGCAGCGTCCGCATTTCCTCCCGGAAGATCCGGCGAATGCTGTCCAACAAAGTGGGATCGACCTCTTTTGCGTCGTGAGCCCGGATGCGGGCCAGCACGGCGCTTACCACAAAGCGGTTGCAGTCTCCGTGCTTCAAGCCCTGCAAATACTCCGCCGCGCCGCGTTCCTTTGCGTCTTCGAGGTTGAAGCGCAGGGTCATGCGATAGACGCTCATCCCGTCCGCCCTGCCTTGATCTGGATGCCGGCCAGGTATTCATAGCCCTTGGCCGCAGCGCAGATGTCCTCCACAAAGCGGACGCGCTGTGGATCGGTCTTGCCGAAGTGCTTCACCAGGCAGCCTCCGCCGCCCGTGATCCAGAGGGTCATGGTGCGCTCATCGTAGCCGTGCTCCCGCAGCCTGCGGAAGAGTTCTTCCACGTAAGCTGCGGCGGTGGTGCGGATGATGGATAGATCGTCTTCGTCAATCCCTGCAGTTCCGGTGCAAAGCACCTCATCAATGATGGCGTCGTTGAGCTCTCGCCGCGTTTGCCGCAGGAAGGCCTCCCGCACCGCCAGCGTACACTGGTAGACGCCGATTTTCTCCGTGAACATCTTTCCCGACTGGGGCTTGCCGTTGATCAGGTAGAAGATATTCATGGTGCCGTTCCCGACGTCGGCAATCATGTTGACGCCGGTCATCTGGCCCTTGATCTGCGCGATTGCGGCGTAGCCCTGCGGATAGACGCTGACGCCCACGATGCGAACGCGGTAATCTGTTTTTCGGAAGGTAAAGGCCACCTCAGAATACCGGCTGAGATAGGCGGCAAAGGCCTCCTTCTGCCCGGCGGTCCAGGTCAGGGGCAGGCCTACCGCCAGATAGACGCTTGCTTCCTGCAAGCCCTCGTCGGCCAGCTCCATGGCAATAGCCGCCAGGGTCAGCACATAGTAGTCCTCATCGAGGCTCTTGTCCGGCAGGAACTCCTTGTGTCCCTCTCCGATGAGATAGTACCCTCCGTCATAGACCAGCAGGTCCTTGGTAAACAAGGGCTCGCTGTCATAACGCAGGAGGCCGGTGGGGAAACAGTGGTTGGCAGTCTTCATATTGCCGAAGCCGTGATCCACACCGATGATTTTGAATCCATTGCAATCTTTCATAGTGTTTTTACTCCTTTTTTGAATTGGTTTGCCTGCCCCGGAACTGTAGCGTTTCGGGGCGGATTTCGCGTTTTCCTTTGTCGCTGCGTGACGTTCCTGCCGGGGGGAAGGCTACTACCCGCTGTCATGATAAGCCTGCTTCTGCATGGTTTGTGCATCTCCTTTCGACGATTGTAATTTGGAGAGAAATAGAAAAAGCCGTCAGGGATCAACGCCAAACGGCGCGGTCTCTGACGGCTTTCTCCTGCCCTCACTAATATAATAGTCGAAAAGTTGATTTTCCCAACATATTCAGCAACACATGAAAATCAATAATCGCAACATTCAAAAAACGTTGAAAAATTAGGGCTTGTAATTGATTTTGAATTATCGTACAATGTATTCGCAACATGAAAAGCGAGATTTTTCAAAAAATATTTTATTTGTACTGCTTTTAGGCCAGCAAATACTGTAGAATTTGTTCAGGCCTCAGTGGAGGTGCGGAGCATGAACACGACGAGCTGTTTTTTCACAGCAGACTACCGGGACGGCCAGGTTTATTACGCCGGAAAAAAGTACCCCGCTGGGCACTTCACCGTGCAGCTTATGAACCAGTATTATAAAAACGATACCGCAGCACGAATCGCTGTTTTCAGCGGCTTCGTTTTCCGAATTCTGGGGCAGCTCCGGGATGGGTTTCTGAACGTTCGCGAGCTCCACAAGGTTGGTGAAAACCTTCATTGGGCGGTAAAAGCCCTTCCCCGTCTGACTCCTTTTGACCAGATCGATCAGGATGTCATGCAGGCTGAGGTCTCCGATCTTTTCACGGAGGAGAGCGGCCAGGAGGTCTGTGAATACTTTTGCTATCGCGGAACGATTGCAAACGTGGAGGAAGACGAGGTCATTGTCGGAACGGTGGATCGGATGATCAATCGTGATTACATGCAGTGCATGGAGAAACGGATCAATCGAATCAAAGAGCTTCTCCAGTTTTTCGACAGGCTGTCTGATGATCTGTACCGCACACACCGATTTCTTTCTGAATTTGTTGACCGTTTGGACGGAGCAGAGCGCCTGGATGAAGTGCACTTACTTCCCCTGGCGTTGGAAATCTTCGGGACGCCTGAGATGCCCTTTTCCACGCAGTACGTTTCCACTCCCAAAAACAGCCGAAGCAAGGGCGGCTCCATTACCCGCCGCCTGTCCTTTGACCGCTTTGCCAGCTTCATCGTCACGGATTTCTTTGAGGGCTTGCACTTCGGTCATTATCTCCGGCAGTGTCCAATCTGCGGGCAGTATTTCCTGATGCAAAGCGCACGGCGGCAAATCTATTGCTCCACGGGCTATGCCCCGGAGAAATATCGCGGCAAGCGCCTGCCCTGCCGGAAATATGCGGCGGCCATTGGGCGCAAGGAGTTGGCAGAGGCTGATCCGATTGCGGACCTTTACAACCGCCGTTGCGCCGCGATCCGAGCGGAGCAAAGCCGGGGCGTCATTACCCCAGAGTTTGCAGAGAAGGCAAAAAAGCTGGCAAAGGATCGGAAATTCAGGGCAATTCAAGACGAAAACTACGCCAACGCGGGTTATGAAACGGATTTGTCAAAAGAAAAGCTTTATGCGGACGTATCCGAGAGGTACAAGCTATGAACAGAGACGACTATTTGGAAGATGAATGGCCGGAGGAAATCCCAGCTGAGCCGGAATCACCCGCCGAAGAAGAGGAATCCGATCGCGGTCTGTATACATACGACACGGCTCCCTCCGAAGAGAAAGAAGATAAGAACGCGAAAGCGAGTCCAGATGAAGCAGACTTTCAGAACGCGGAGCATTTCACTTTCCGGCTCATGGACGACCATCGAATCTATAAAATGGAAGAACCGCCAAAGATCGAATCCAAAACAAAATGGTACGAAAAGGCGGAGGCCTGCTTCCAAATCTATTTTGAGAGCCATGATCTCTACTATTTTCAAGGTTTTCTGCACTATATCGAACCTACCCTGAACCGGATTGCATCCGGCTTTATGCTTCGTTATGCCATGGTGGGCCATTTTGCCGATCTGAAGCAGGAAGCGGTGCTGGGTCTGCTGGAAGCGGAGCAGCAATATGATCCACAAAAAGGCACCCACTTCCTGCAATACAGCAAGGATTACATGAAAAACCGGATGCACTATTATATCCGTAAAATGCGCCGGGGTTGTACGGTTACAACGGCCTATGCCGACAAGAAGCTCCGTACTGTTATGCGAAAGTTTTATGATCACGGAGGGCACAATGATCTGGAAACCATCTGCAAGGTGGCAGAGGAGATGAAAATCCCGCAGGAGGAAGCAATCGAGCTCATCCAGTGTGCCCTTCTCAATGCCCTCTGCGCGGGAACGGACCGTCAGTTCGGCACCGCTGACGGCGAGTGGGAGGAGAGCAGTGAGGAACGCACCGTCAGCCCATACCCGGAGCCCTATGAGGCGTTGCTGAAAGAGTATCAGGCAAAAGCCATCAGCTTTGCATGGGAAAGCCTGGATTACCGGGAGCAGGAAATGCTTGCCGCCCACCTGGGCTTCTGCCCGGAGTGCTTCGGCACACTGGAGCGCACTGGCGAAAGCAGCACTTGGTACGACTGCACTCCCCGAAAACACATCCTATATGCAGACCTCGCCATTGACTTTGGGCTCTCCAGCCCGGATTCTGCCCGGCGGGTCTGTGAGCATGCAATCAAGAAACTGCGGATTTCCTTTGAAAACTATTACGCATGCCTGCTTGATTAGCTAGACTGAGCGTATCACATAAAACGACACTATGAGGATCATCGCCGTCTTCATCATTACGTTGCTTTCGAAATATCAGGAAAAACTTGTTACAAGAGTGTAAGCTGAAGCTTTCCTTGTGAACAGATCATCCTTCGCTGCTTTCTATAAGCAGCAGCTTGACATTTGCGTCTACTTGTTATAGCCTATATAAAGAAAGTATTTTCCGGAGGGATTGATATGGCGGAATACCAGCTTGGAGCTATGGAGTCGAAATTCGCCGATCTGGTTTGGGATCACGCGCCGGTTTCGACGACGGAGCTTGTGAAACTCTGCGGGGCGGAGCTGAACTGGAAGCGCACCACGACCTATACGGTGCTCAAACGTCTTTGCGAGAAAGGCTTGTTTGAAGCCCAAAACGGGACCGTCACCGTCTTGCTGGGACGGAAGGAATTCTACGCCCGGCAAAGCCGGCAGTACGTGGACAGGTCCTTTCAGGGCTCGCTGCCTGCTTTCCTGGCGGCTTTCACCGGAGGACGCAGGCTGACAGCGTCGGAGGCTGCCGAGCTGCGCGCCATGATTGAAAACGCGGAGGAGGAAAAGCCGTGACAGACCTGTTTCAAGTCCTGGCGGTCAACAGCCTGCGGGGCGCGGTACTGATCCTGGCGGTCCTGGTCCTGCGGACGCTCCTGCGCAAAACGCCCCGGCGCGTGATCTGTCTGCTCTGGAGCGTTGTCGCCCTACGCCTGCTGCTGCCGATTCGCTTGACTGCTTTTTTCGGCCTGCTTCCCGGGCAGCGCACGTCAACGCCAATTTTTCCGGAATCCACCGCCTCATACTCTCAGAATGCGCTTGTTTCTGCTGCACAAATAACAAAAGCGACTGCCGGAACCGTGCTCTCCGTGGTGCCCCGTCTTTGGCTGGTTGGTGCTGTCTTGCTGTTGCTGTGGACGATTTTTCGTGCGAAGCTGCTTTGCAGGAGGCTCTCCGATGCGAAGCCGGGGGACGGCGTGTGGACCTCAGACCGGATTTCCACGCCCTTTGCCTTTGGCCTACTTCGGCCCCGGATCTATTTGCCCACAGGCCTGCCGGAGGAGGACCTGCCTTGGGTGCTGGCCCATGAACATGCCCATATTCGGCGCCGCGACACCTGCAGAAAAGCCCTGGGCCTCCTCCTGCTGGCGGTCTACTGGTTTCAGCCTCTGTGCTGGCTTGGCTGGCGCGCCTTCTGCCGGGATCTGGAGCTGGCCTGTGATGAGCGTGCGACGGAGGGTCTTACGCTGACGGAGCGGAAAGCCTACGCCCTGGCCCTGCTGCGCTGCAGCGCGCCTGTGGGCGTGATCGGCGCTGCAGGGTTTGGGGAAAAGCCGATCCGCGTCCGCATTCGGACCATCCTCCAGAAGCGTTCTCAGCCCCGCTGGGTCAGCCTCCTGCTCGGAACGGCTTGTGCTCTGCTGTTGATCTGCCTCTGTTTCGAGGCCCCCGCCGCCGCTCAGAGCCCCGCGGCTTCCACGGCGACGTTGTCCAAAAGCGCAGCAAGCGCGTCTGCCGTGCCGGAGGACAAAGCGGCGGATTGGGATTCCGCTGCCCCGGAGGCGAGAGCTCCTGCTTCCCCGGAGTATCCGAATGAAAACCCGGACGCACGCCCGGCTGAGAACGCGATCCGCTGGGATTTTTCTGGGCCGTTGTTTCCTGATGAGGCGTCTGGAAGCAATCATGCTGTCGTACGCACAGGCAGCGAATCCGACCGTTTTTCCGTGCATGAAAGCGCATCCTCCGGCGAGCAGACCGTCACGATCACGCTGCGAGACGTGGGCGGTCTGCAAGGCCTCAACACGGTAAAACACAGCCGGGAAGAATTGGAACAGCCGGATGCCTGCTGCGTCTGGCATACCGAAGACGAGGAATTTGTGATCTATTGGGAGATTCAGACAACACCGTGACATTGCTTGAACAAAAAAGTGTAGAAAATCCGCAGGCGCTTCGTCTGCGGATTTCTTCTTGACAAAACTGTCTATATATTGTAAACTAATTATGGTCTACAAAATATAGACAAGGAGGCTTTGAAATGCGGACAAGATTATTACGCTTCGTCCCGGCCCTTTTGCTGCTGCTTGCGTTGCTGGCGGGCTGTGGAAGCATGCCGGAGCAGAGCGCTTCCAACGAAGGATCCGATCAGGCGGCACAGGCTTCGGGATCCCCGTCCGATCCGGCGCAGGAAGCCCGCGGCGACGACGCTCTGACGGAGCAGAACCGTTTTTTGCACAGCGTGGAACAGCGCGCTGTGCGAATCGGTGACGTCCTCTACTTCACAGACTGCGGCGCAAATCACATGCCGATGATCCTGGCGGTTGATCTGAAAACCATGGAGTGCTTCCCACTCTGCGGAAAGCCTGAATGTGAACACAAGAACAGCAGCTGCGGCGCGTACGCGGGAAATGCCGGACCGGTTTCTCTGACGGCGTCGCAAGGGAAGCTCTATTATCTGGACACGGTTTTTGCGCCAATTACAAGCGCAGTCTGTCGGATGGAGCCGGATGGCTCCGGACGTACCGAGATCACCCGCTTGAACAGAGACCTGGAAAGCACATCGTATGGAAAATCCTATTCCTGGTTCGGCATTTACGCGGACAAGGTCTATCGCGTTTTCTGCGGGGACTACATGGAGGATGCAGACCCCCATGAAACAGCGGTTTTCTATTCCCAGCCGCTGGAAGCGGATTCCGAAGACCGGGTAGAGGAGCTGCTGCGGGTGGAAAACGCCGTCGGAGCGGCCGCCTGCATCGACGGACATGATCTGTATCTCTGCGTAAGTACCGTACAGGATCAGGAAAACCGGTTCTCTGTATATGCCTATGATATGGATGCGGAGACGATGGAGACCCTCTACAGCGGATTGGGTCCCTGCGTTCCGAGTACGATTGCTCGCGTCGAAGACGAACTGCTGTTCGGCTACAGCGCACCGGTGTTTCAATTATCCCTGAGCGATCACAGCCTTGCAGAGCTTCCTATTTCCACGAACCATGATGATGTGGTCATGATCGGGCCAAACGTCGTTTTTATTCACAGCTCTCCTTACGAATGCCGCTGTGTGGATTACAGCGGGAAACTCCTGTATGAAGGATTCTATGTTCCGGACGAGCTCCGTGACGCCGATCTTACTTGCCTGCCCATAGGCTTCACGGACGGATGCTTCTTCTTCCTGATGGAGTCCTACACGGAAGAATCTGCGATCTATCACATGACTGCCTTCCGACCGGAGGATCATAGCGCAAAGCTGCTGTACAGTATGACCGTACAGAACGGGAATCTGTTCGGAGACTGATATCATGGAACTGGAAATCAAACACCTGACAAAAAAATACGGCGACAAGCTGGCGCTGGACAGTTTTTCTTACAGCTTCCACGAGGGCATCTACGGCATCCTCGGCGCCAACGGAGCGGGGAAGTCCACGCTGATGCACCTGATCACGGAAAACGTGAGCAGGACGGCGGGAGAGATCCTGCTGGACGGGACCGACGTGCTGAAGCTGGGGGACGAATTTCGGAAAATCCTGGGCTTCATGCCCCAGCAACAGGGGCTCTACGAGGGCTTGACCTGCGAGAGCTTTCTGGCCTATATGGCCCGCCTCAAGGGCATCCCCCGCAGACAGCTCCGCCCCGAGCTGGACCGGGTGCTGGCGCTGACGAACCTAACGGATCAGCGCCACGTGAAAATCGGCGCCTTCTCCGGCGGCATGAAGCAGCGGACCCTGCTGGCTCAGGCCATGCTGGGGGAGCCGAAGGTCCTGAACTTGGACGAGCCCACAGCGGGACTGGACCCCAAGGAGCGCATCCGCCTGCGGAACTACATCCGGGATCTGGGGCAAAACCGGATCGTCCTGCTGGCGACCCACATTGTCAGCGACATCGAGGCCATCGCCGACGATATTCTCCTGATGAAGCAGGGCCACATCCTCCGCTCCGGTTCTCCCGAGTCGCTGATTGCCTCTCTGCCTGAAGAGCTTACGCCCTTGCTGGGCGGCGTCTTCTCCCTGGATGACGTGTACCTCCACTACCTGGGAAAGGACGACGAATCCGTAGCGGCGCACAGTGTGCGCCACGAAAACGACCACGCTCCTGTAGCGGCGCACAGTGTGCGCCAAGGAAGCGATCCGGAGGCCCGGCCATGAGCGAGCTGCACCGCATTCTTAAGGACCGCAGGCGGCTTACCCTGCTGCTGGTTCTGCCCTTCCTTTGCCTGGGCCTCTACCTGTTGGAGCGCATGGGCGGCGAGGTGCGGGGCGGCGTGGACTATTTGAAAGCGGAGATCTCCGCTTACCGGGAGAACGTACCTCGCTTCGCCGTCATGTCCGCAGCGGAGGCTGAGGCGGATCAAAGCGAAAGCTACTGGTTCGACAAAGAAGGAAGCAGCACCCTGCGGACAACCAAGCTCCATGTGACAGGCTATGCCGACTATTTGGCAAGAGTCCAGACCCAGGCGAAACGCATGGCATCCTCCAGCATTTTCGGCAAGGACAAAGACAGCTTCACCTATCGAAACATCCAGAAGACCGCAAGGGACTTCCTAACGCTTGACGGAATCCGGGTGGAATTTGGCGGCAATCGGGCTTTGGAGACCTGGATTGGCTTCCGGGGCGGGGACCTGCTCTTTTTGCTGGCGATCTTAGTGCTGGTACTGACCTTCTTCGAGGACAAACGCTACGGTTTGCTTCCCCTGGTCCGGGCCTGTCCGAAGGGACGGCGCGTCCTGGCCCTGGAACGGCTTGGAATCCTGCTTCTTGCGTCCTTTGTGCTGACGCTCCTGCTCTGCCTTCTTCCGCTTGTTATGGCCCTTTTCCTGTATGGCGGCACGGACACACTTGGACACACGATCCAATCTGTGGAAGGCTTCCGTACCTGTACGCTGCATGTAACCGTCGGCCAGTGGATCGGACTCTATCTGCTGGTCAAGGTTCTCTGCGGTTTTCTGCTTGGTCTGCTGTTCTGGTTTGTCCTCAGCTTCCTGTCTCAAATGCAGCTGGCCTGGCTGGTGCTCCTTGGCATTTTGGGCGCGGAGTATGCTGCCTGGGCCCTGATCGCGCCGCAGATGGCGATCTCGGTGATACGTTATGTAAACTTGTTCGCCTACGTCTTCCCTGCGGAGACCTTGTCAGGCTATGGCAACATGAACTTCTTCGGCTATCCGGTGGGGACCCTGGTCCTGCTGCTCTGGATCTTTACGCTGCTCACGGTCTCCCTTTCGGCATGGGTGGTCTTCGGTGCAGCCCGGCGGCGGCCCCTCGGAAATCGGAACGTGTTGGGGCGGCTTGTATCCCTTTGGAACCGGGCCTTCGACCTCCTGCGCAGCCGCTTCTCCCTGCTGACCATGGAGGGCTATAAGCTGTTAATCATAAGCGGGACCGTCCTTTTTCTGCTGGCGGCGATCTGGTATGCGCCGAAGCTTCGGTATTTCGGCTATCGCTTCGGCAACGCGGAAGACGCATCCTATAACAGCTACGTTCGGGAAGCTGCCGGGCCGATCACAGCCGAAACGGACGCCTATCTCGCCCGGGCCCGGGAAAACCTGGCCGATTACTACGGCGACTCCGATGCGTATGAGGCAGCCCTGGATCGCTTGGAAGCGGAACTGGAAACACTGCGGGAGCAGGCTGCAGTCGGCGGCTATACGCCTTGGCTGACAGAGCAGGTGCGGATCAACAACGTGCTTGGGCCAGACGCCCGAAGCATTCACCGCTGGTCCGGTCTCGTCGCGCTTCTCACCTTACTGCTGGTCTGCGCTCCTGTCTTTTCGTTTGAACGGAAAGCGGGGACGGAAAAACTGCTGCGGACCGCACCGAAGGGCCGAGGCCCGGTGCTGCCGCTGAAGTACGCCGCCGTTTGTTTGGAAGCCCTGGCAATTTGGGCGATCCTGTACCTTCGGCAGTGGACCGGAACACTGGACTACATCGGTTCGGCCTCCCTGGACGCACCGATTCAAAACGTCCGGCTGTTGTCCGATTCTCCTTTACGCGTGACGCTGAAACAGTTTCTTGCCCTGGCCTTTGCCCTGCGGCTGACCGCCATGCTGGTCGTCGGTCTGCTGGTCGCCTGGATCAGCTTCCGGGCAAAAAGCTGGGAACAGGCGGTTCTGGCAGGTGCCGTACTGCTTCTTTTGCCAGGTGTGATTTATTATTTTGATCAGCCTTGGGGGGGTTATATCTCCGTTCTTCCCATGCTCACCGGCATTGAGCTATTGATCCCCGGCAGAACAACTGTTCTCTATGCGCTCGCTTCTCTTTGTTGGCTTGCAATCGTTGTTTATGGTTCCATATTGATTCATACAAAATGGATTGGAAGACGGACTACCACATGATTATCTCTTTGATAACTGTTTTCTTGCGCGTTGCTATAGGTATAAAACGTTTGCACAAGCGTTGTTCTGATCTCATCATGAAAGGTGGCGCAGAGGATTCTACGCCACCTTTCATGATGCTTTATGCATAAATCAGATCGTTGAGAACAATCTCCTCTGCCCGGTTTATAATACTGTTCATGGTCTGTACCCAAGCCATTTGGTCGTGAGCTTTGAGGGCCTCGGTGACGCCTTCTTGCTGGGCTATTTGGATGGTAAGGAGCTCCATCATCTCGTTGGCCTGACGGTCCACTTCTTCCAGGTGGGCGTTCAGCGTGCCGGACAGCAGCATCCCGTCGAAGACACCTCTATGATAGTCACGCAGATAGTTGTGCCGCATCATGCCGTACTTGCCAATCCGCGGCGCCTCCGGCGGGTCCAGATCCGGGATCAAATAGCCGCCTTCCCAATGATAAGTCAATTCCAGCATTTCTTTTTCCTCCAATCATTGTAATTCAGTTTGGCTTTTCTCTACATGGCGTACAATGTGCTCCGCTACGGGAACGATCTTCGGGGGCGACGTTTTGCTTTTGCCTTCATCAGTTTGATCAGCAGGGCGTTCACATCCTCCGTGGGCTTTCCGGTTCGGATCAGACAATTTCGGAAGTGGTTCATCCCCGCGATTGCCAACCGGTGCTCGAAGTCGTCCAGGTACAAGTATCGTTTCTCTTTTTTCATAGAAATCGCCTCCTTCGACCACATCATAGCCGAAGGAGGCGAGCTTTGCAAATGTGCGAATATCGTTGATTAATTTACAAAATAGTTACAAAAATTGCCGGAACTATGGTATAATACTGTCGTTGAAAACATGAACCTAATGGAAGAGAGGCATGCAGCATGGATTGGAAACAACTAATTTGTAACGAAAGATTGGGGTGTGAAGGGACGGATTATCACGATAACCGGAACTCTTATTATCGTGATTTTGATAGAATTGTGTTTTCAAAAGAATTTCGTTTATTACAGTCGAAAACTCAAGTCGTTCCTTTCCCCGAGAAAGATGCTACACATACAAGGCTAACTCATAGTATTGAAACAGCTTCTGTTGGCCGCTCACTTGGAACAATTGCTGCTGAAAGGCTTAATCTTAAGGAAAACGGAATAACACCAGAAGATGTTGGTGCAATAGTAGCAGCTGCATGCTTATGTCATGACATTGGCAACCCTCCGTTAGGCCATTCTGGGGAGGACGCAATATCTCAGTTTTTCCTTGACGAAAAAGGTCAGCGCTTGCTTGACCGATATGTTACCCAAGATTACCGATATGATTTTGAGCACTTTGAAGGTAATGCAATGGGTTTTCACATCTTGACACATTCCAACAAGGAGAAAACAACTGTAGAAGGTGGTTTAGGCCTAACATATTCTACATTGGCCGCTTTCTCAAAGTATCCAAATCGGTTCACCGAACAAAAAGAAGGTGAAAAATACCCAACGTATTGTAAAAAGGCAGGGCTCTTGCGGTGTGACATTGAGCAGTACCAGAGAATTGCTACCCGGTTAGGCATTGACGGAGTTTCGGGGAAAAACTACACATGGGTTAGGCATCCGCTTGCGTACTTAACAGAAGCCGCTGACGATATTTGTTATGCAGTCGTAGACTTGGAAGACGGTTATAGAAATGGAAGTGTAACCTTTGAGGAAGCACGTGATCATTTGCTGGCTATAATTGAGGCTGACGGAGATACACATTTTGATGACAGCCGTATTATTGATAATTCGGAAAAAATAGGTTACTACCGAGCTAAAGCCATTAATGCGCTAATAAACCTTTGCGTAAAAATTTTTACAAATAATATCCAATCAATCCTTGAGGGCTCCTTTGAAAGTACACTGATTAAGTCTCTTCCGGAAAATGCAAGAGCAGCGTACAAAAGTTTGATCGACATTTCTGTAAACAAGGTTTATTCTCACCCTGACATTCTTCTAACTGAGGCGGCAGGCTTCGTCGTTCTTCCCGGTCTGCTGGATATTCTTACTCGCGCAGCATTTGAGGAAGGAATGCGAAGTGAAAAGGTGAGGAAAACCTTATTAAAAGGTCGTATTTGCAATGACACGAACTTAACATTTGAGCAGCGTAATTACTATACAATTCTGAATATAGTTAAGTATATCGCATTTATGACAGATTCTTATGCCGTAAAGTTATATCGAGAGTTAACAGGAATACAATTACCAAATTATTAAGTTGCATGGAATAAATGCCCGGCTGCTCGTTCTGTTTCATCAAATCCGTTATAAACACTCGGACCAAGAAAGACAGGTATGACAAGTACCTGCCTTTCTTTTTTTGCCAGCGCCTGTGAACCGGCGGCCTCTTGTATTTCAATCTCGCCGCACGGGCGGCCCGGCGAAGCCGTAGGCCGGCCGCTGGTTCGAATCCAGTCACTCGGACCAAGAAAGACAGGTATGACAAGTACCTGCCTTTCTTTTTTTGCCAGCGCCCTTGAACCGGCGGGTTCTTGGATTTCAATTTCTGACCCGGCGTCCCGTTCATCCGAACAGCATCCCGCGGATCTCGGCAGCGTACGCCTCTTTTTTTGCGTCCATGTCTTCGCCGCCGTTGTTGATGCAATACGCGGGAAGATAGCTTGAGATCGGATTCTGCCAAGGAACGATATAGACCGCGTCTTCCGAAACGGCATTGGTCGCGAGGATCTCCCGCATCTGCTCCGCACTGACGCCCTTTAAGTCCATCAGCTCCTTGCTGACCCACTCGCGCTGCGTTTCGGAATGCTCCAGCAGGCCGAAGGAGTAATCGGAAGGAGCCATTTGCCAGACGATCACGTCCAGGCCCTTCGACGCGTCCAGCCCAAAGTATTCCGGGAAAAGCTCCATGAGTTCCGTCTGTGCGCTGCTCATGCCGTTTTGCCCGGCTGAATCATCATTTCTGTCCGCGTAAGATGCTGCAAGGGTAAAAACCATTCCGTCAGTCCACGCGGTTTGGCCTTTCGGAATCTTTGACTGTTCGAGCTCAAAGCGAAGCTCGTCATTTGCGATCAGGGTGAACGAGTAGCGGTAGTCCGCGTCTCCGTACCACCCCTCAAGCGTGATCCTGTCGCCGTCTCTTTGAATCATTCCTCCCGGCTGATAGGATACGGCAACGTCCAGGACGACCGTGTAAAACCCACCTCCGATCACGAGATAAGGTGTACGGTCAGCGGACGGCTCCGATGCAGTGTACATGCCATCCTGAAAGGAATAGGTTTCAGCAGCAGTCTCACGCTCAGAAGGTTCGTCGCGCCCGCCGCATCCGGAAAGAAGCAGCAGAGCAGCAAGCAAAAACAAAATTCTTATTTTCATAACAGCCTCCATTCTTTTACAAAATTGAAAATGCAGCACAGACTATTTCTATCGTTTAGACTATCACAATAGTCTGCAAATGTCAAGACCGTATCGAAATGATTGCTTATCTTTTTTGAAAGGACTGTTTGGCTTGCCCTGCAAGTAAAAAAGGGGACGATTAAACGTCCCCGTGATTGACGCCCCCTGCCACATGCTAAATCATGTGAATGTCTATACTTGTTATAATGCTGTGTTCATCATACGAAATCAAAACAAGATAACCGTCTTTCGTGCAGTGTGTCGATCCGCGCGGTGACTTCACGCCGGTGTAAAGAAACAGATATGACCCGTCAGGATCAAATTCCATCACGTCGGTCAGCGTGTCGCCAATTTGTAACGTCATAAACTCCGCAGAAGTGTGCTTTAAGCCATACTTGTTTGAAATCGCCGACTGATTGCCATTTCGGTCGAAATATACGAACACAATGTTGTGCTCACTCAGATAAACCACAGACTTCATTGTCTCTGTAACACGCAGGCATTCGACTGGATACTTCTGATTTAATTCAGATAGGGAGCCTTTGAACCTCCAGATATCTGTCAACTCAGCATCAGAATAAATATGCTCAATCAGTTCAGTTATGTTTTGGATTTGTTCGTTATTCACGTTTTCCTCCTTATTGTGAAAAACACAACCGACAAGTTGACAGACTACAAAAAGGAAAATAGCAATCGCCGTTATTCTTTTTGTTTTCACGCTAATTTCCTCCCAGTATCTTTTTCTCATTTTCCTCTTGACTTTCTTTTTACAGACTGTCATACGTGCTGCCTACGAAACAGTCCAGTTAAAGTATTTCAGAAACAGATGATAGCAATCTTCACAAATCCAGCTTTGGCTTTCGCATTCAAAATAGCCTTGCTTTAAGTCTCCTGCGTAGGCTCCGAATCTGGCCCAGCATAGCTCACAATGTTCATGCGAATCGTTCACCGGGTATTCTTTTTTTACAAGCTTTTTGTCGTACAGATAGCCCTTGTTCTTTCTTTCCCATTCGATCCATTTTGATATTTGCTCTGCATGATCCATCTCAATCATTCCTTTCGAAAAGCTATCGAATGAACAAATTCAATCCAGTCAATCAGGGGAAGGTTGATTCTGCTCCATTTGTCAACAAAGAAAACCGTCCGTGTTTCTGAACAGATATACGAAAAAAGAACTGAGAGTTGATGCTGATTCCATCAGACATGGGTTGAACGGAGATCTTCGCAGACACATGACGAATGCAAGAATCGGCAGCGTGATCTGGGAGGTTGTTCAGAACGCAATTCCGTTAAATGCGCTTCATAATACCGGGAAGGATGTAACGGGCACATATGCCATGGGGTGCTACGTTACGGATAGCCTGGGCAGAGAATATGTCGCGATCATTACGGTGGAAGAAAGAACAAACGACGTCGTCGGTCTGCAGATCGAAGACGCCGTACACGCGGTTAGCGGAAGGCAAAAAAAGGCAGGCGGGCGGACACGTAGTCCTCAGGGAGTTTACCCTTCCTCGACTGCCGCTATCAATATAGCAGATTTTCTAAACATTGTCAATAGCACACACCAGAGTCTTATGTCAAAGTTACTGGAAAAAGGTCGGAAATCGGTTGCTTTTCCGGCGGCAATCAATTATAATACGGATCGAAGCTGTTGATTGATCTTTCTCGTCAGTCGGACGCTGCGCTGCGCGTCGAGCCTGCCTGCGCGGGAAAGCGTCTGCGCGAGCCGATCCCCTGTTCCACGATCATCTGAACCAGAAATCTATGAGGTATTTGCCATGATTAAGCCGAAGCATCTTTGTCCGGGCGACACGGTCGCCATTGTGAGTCTTTCCGCCGGAACGCTGGGCGAGAGCTGGGCGATCCACAAGTATTACATTGCCAAGGAGCGGCTGGAGCGGGACTACGGTCTGAAGGTCAAGGCCATGCCCAACGCCCTGAAGGGGCGGCAATTCGTCTACGAGCATCCGGAGGCCCGCGCTGCCGACTGGATGGACGCCTTCCGCGATTCGGAGATCAAGGCGATTTTCAACGCCATCGGCGGAGACGACACCATTCGCCTGCTGCCCTATATCGACTTCGGCGTGATTCGTCAGAACCCGAAAATCTTTACCGGCTTCTCCGACACGACGTCCAACCACTTTATGATGTTCAAGGCCGGCGTCATATCCTACTACGGGGCAAGCATCATGACCAACTTTTCCGAGTACGTCAGGATCAACGACTATACCGCCGCAGCGATCCGCGACACCCTCTTTGCGCCGAAGCCGGTGCTGGAGATCCCCTCTGCCCCCTACTGGTACGACGGCGAGGACGAGAAGATCTGGTGGAAGGAAGAAAACGTCAACGTGCTGCAGCAGTATCACCCGGAGGAGATCGGGTACGAGATCCTTCAGGGCAGAGGCATCGTGGAGGGCGAGCTGCTGGGCGGCTGCATTGACGTCTTTCCGGAGCTCATGGGCTGCCCCATCTGGCCCGCGCGGGAGCAGTGGCGGGGCAAGCTGCTGTTTCTGGAGACCAGCGAGGCGGACATGGAGCCGCACATGCTGACCTGGCTGCTGCGGGGTCTGGCGGCGCAGGGGATCTTTGACGAGATCTGCGGCATCCTGGTCGGTAAGCCTGCCCGCCGGAGCAAATACGAGCCCTACAAGGAGGTCTACCGGAAGGTGGTCGGCTTTGAGGCCGGGCGGCCCGATCTGCCGATCCTCTGCAACGTGAACTTCGGTCACGCGGACCCGATCGGCATTCTTCCGATCGGCGCACGCTGCCGCCTGGACGCGGATCAAAAGACGCTGACCCTCCTGGAGCCGGCAACGGAATAAGGGAAGCAAATGATAATCGGACGAAGCGCCCGCCGCAATTTGCGGCGGGCGCTGGTTTTATTGGATGCGTTTTGCGATTTCGTATGAATCAGCCGGTGGTGAAGTAGGTGGTGCCGGAGCCGCCCGTGGTGGTCTCCTTCCAGAAGTAGAGGCCGGTGGGCACGGAGGAGCCGACCATGAAGTATTTGCTGGAGGAGAAGCTCAGGTAAGGATAGCTGGTGCTGCGGGTGCTCTTGACGGTCATGTTGCCGCTGCTGTCCATGGAGAGGTTCCAGCGGCAGTAGGTGGAGCTGTAGGAGCTGCGGCTGTAGAGGTAGCTGCTGTAGTTGCCCAGGTAGGCGCCGGTGGAGGCGTTCTGGAGGGTGTAGTAGCTGCCCGTGGCCGAGACCTTCCAGACGTAGGCGCTGCTGACGCCGGTCAGATAACCGTCGGCATAGGTCATGCCCGTGTTGCTGTACAGGACGGAGCCGCCGGCGGAGGTGGACTCATAGGACTTGGTGCCGGACAGGCCCTTCAGCGCGTAGAGGCTGGAGGTGGAGGTGCCGTAGGTGATGACGTAGTTGCCTTCCCAGTTGGACGGCGCGGAGCCCAGGAGGACGTAGGCCGTCTCACCGGTGCCGGAGCCGGAGGTGTAGGAGTAGAGAGCGTACAGCGTGACGCTGCCGTTGACGGTCACAGCGCCGGAGTAGGTGGTGGGCTGCTCCGTGGCGTTGCTCACGGTGGAGGTGACCCAGCCGAGGAAGGTGTAGCCGGAGGGAGCGCCGGCCGTGGGCAGGGTGATCGTGCCGCCGGCTTCCACGGTCATGGGGCTGATGGCGGACACGCCGGAGGGTACGGAGAAGGTCACGGTGTAGTAGGTGGTGCTGCCGGTGGCGGGCAGGGTGGTATGCTCGCGGCTCAGCTCGGCATTGCAGCGCGTGCAGTAGACCACGGTGTCATAGCCGCCGTCGGTGGTGGCGGTGGGCTCAACGTAGTTTTCCTGGACGGCGGAACCGGCGCTGTGGCCCAGGGCCGCGACGGTCTTTGCGGTACGGCTCAGTTCTGCGCCGCAGGTGGTGCAGTAGACGACCTCGTCATAGTGACCGGCGGTGGTGCAGGTGGCAGCAGTCTCGTTCTCCCGGACGGCGGAGCCGGCGGTATGGGTGTGGGTGGTTTCCCCAATGACGGTGGTGTAATAGGTGGTGCCGCTGCTCGTGCCCTTCCACAGACGGATGCTGGTGTTGACGGAGCTGTTGGTCCAGAAGTACTTGCTGCTGGTGTTGAAGCCGAAGTAGGGGTAGCTGCCGCTGTAGGCGCACTTCAGGCTGCTGGCGTTGGTGCCCGTGCCGGGCGTCCAGTCGCAGTAGGAAGCCGTGTAGGTGCTGTAGCCGCCCATGTAAGAGTTGGAGGCCAGGCCCATGTAGACGCCGGTCTTGACGCTCCGGAGGGTGTAGTAGCTGCCCTTGGGAGCCAGGGTGAAGACGTAATCCTCCGCGACGTTGGACAGGACGGAGCCGGACAGGCTGGCGCCGGAGTTGGCGTAGGAGGCGGCGTTGGCGGTGCTTTCGATCTGTGCGCCGTTGGAGCTGACGGTGACGCCCTTCAGCAGATACATGGAGCTGGAGGCGGTGCCGTAGGTGATGACGTAGTTACCGCTCCAGTCGGAGGGCGCGGAGGAGACAAGCTCGTAGGTCACGGTGCCGCCGCTGCCCTCGGTGTAGGAATACAGGGCGTAGAGGGTCAGATTGGAGGCGGGGGTGTAGGAGCCGGTCAGGACGGTGGGCTTGGCGGTTGCGTTTTCAACGGATGCGGTGACCCAGCCGACGAAGGTGTAGCCGGAGGGAGCGCCGGCGGTGGGCAGGGTGACGGAGCTGCCGGCAGCGGCGGACAGAGCGGCGGGGGCGGTCACGCCGTTGGGCACGGAGAAGGTCACGGTGTAGTAGACGGTGGGGCCGGTGGCAGGCAGGGTGGTATGGACGCGGCTGAGCTCCGCATTGCAGCGGGTGCAGTAGGTCACGGTGTCGTAGCCGCCGTCGGTGGTGGCGGTGGGAGCGACGTAGTTCTCCTGGACGGGAGAACCGGCATTGTGACCCAGGGCCGCGACGGTCTTATGGGTGCGGCTCATCTCCTCGCCGCAGGTGGCGCAGTAGACGACCTCGTCATAGCTGCCGGCAGCGGTGCAGGTGGGAGCCGTATAGTTCTCCTGCACAGCGGAGGCCGCGGTATGGGTGTGGGTGGCGGAGGGGTTGGTGTTGTAATAGGTGGTGGAGGCGGTGGTCTGCTTCCAGAGCTGGGTCTTGTTGGTGGTGTAGCTGCTGTTGATGACGAAGTAGGCGTTGGAGCCCTTCACCATGTAGGGATAATTGGAGCTGGCGGAGTTGCTTACCTTCATGCAGATGTTGTAGGTATCGTACTCCAGGCCCCAGACGCAGTAGCTGGAGGAGTAGGAGGAGCGGCTGTAGAGGTAGCTGTTGTAGCTGCCCAGATAGGTGCCGGTGGAGGCGTTCTTCAGGCTGTAGCCGGTGCCGGCCGCTTCCGCCTGGAAGACGTAGGCGCTGCCGACGTTCTTCAGCACGCCGTTATCCAGGGTCATGCCGGAGCTGGCGAAGGTCACGGTGCCGCCGGCGGAGGCGCTCTCATAGGAGGTATTGCCGGACAGGCCCTTCAGCACGTACATACCGGTATCCTTGCCGCTGGTGATGACGTAGTTGCCGGTCCAGTCGGTGATGGGCTCTGCCACGACCTCATAGATGACCTCGCTGCTGCCCTCGGTGCGGGTGTAGAGGGCGTAGAGGGTGGCGTTGCCGGTGACGGTGTAGGTCGCGCCGGGCGCGTAGTAGGCGGGCTTCGCGGTGGTCTCAGCGACCTGGGTCTCGGCCCAGCCGACGAAGCTGTAGCCGTCCACCGCGGTGGCAGTGGCGGGCAGGGTGACGGTATCCTGAACGTAGGCGGTGGCGGTGCTCAGCGTAGAGCCCAGCGCCTTGTAGGTCACGGTGTACTGGGGCTTGACCGCGAAGATGACCTTGACGGTGCAGTTGGAGGAGGCGTTAACCGTGATGACGTTGCCGTTGATCGTGCAGGTGGCGGTACCGGAGGTCACCTGGGCATCGGAGACGTAGTAGCCGCTCTTGGGCGAGGCGGTGATCTTGTTGCCGTTGACGGAGACCGTGCCGTAGGAGGTGTTGTTGGAGACGGCGGTCACGGTGTAGCTGGCGTCGTTGGTGTAGGCCTTGATGCGGAAGTCGCCGTTGTTGGGCACGTTGGTCCAGGAGCCGTTGGCTTCCTTATAGAAGGAGGTGTTGCCGTGGTTGGCATGGGTGAAGGTGACCCAGCTCACGTCGCTGCTGGTGGCGTCGTAGGGGATGTGGACGTAGGTGTTGTTCTCATTGGGATCGGGCTGCGGGGTGCTGAGCTTGAAGACGATGGAGAACTTCTCGCCGTTGGTCAGAGACACGCTCTGATCCAGGGGGATCGTGAAGTAGCCGGAGTAGGGCAGGTAGCCGGTCTGGGTGGCAGCCAGGGTGCCGGAGGTGGGGTTGGTATCGGAGGTCAGACCCGTGTAAACGTACAGGGTGTAGGTGGTGGCCTCATCCCAGGGGGAGAGGGCAACGGCCTGGAGGCTCTGGGTGCCCTTGGCGGTGAAGATATTGGCGATCTGGCAGTTGTTGCCCATGCTCTGATAGTTCACCACGTTGCCGGTGCCGTCGTACTGGTAGCAGTGCTGATAGTTGTCCTCCGCAGCGACCTTGTAGAAGCAGCAGGCGGTGTTCACGACGGAGGTGTCCTCATAGGAGATGTAGAAGTAGCCGTTATTGCCCCAGGAGCTGCCCCAGGAGTTCTTGATGATCCATGCGCCGGGGTTGGAGGGGCGCTTGCCGGACTTGAAGTTGGAAACGGCGTAGTTGTCGTCCCAGCCGACCACGGTAACGGCGTGGTTGGAGGAGGTGCCGGCGTTATAGTAGTAGGCGTAGGTGGAGGTGTTCAGGTAGCTGTCGCTGTGGTAGTAGCTGATGGTGCCCGCGCCGTACTCCATGATGGCTTCCTTGACCGCCTGCTGATCCGAGACGTTGATCCAGGTGGCGTCGGTGATATGGGCCACGTTATAGTTGTAAGCGTACTGGGAATTCAGACCGGAGGTGGAGGAGCTGGCCTTGCTGTAGGCCAGAGCGGAGGTGGTCTCGGAGGCCGCGCCCGCCCAGCGCATCAGGGTGTAGGTTGCCAGAGCGTAGTTGCCGCCCCGGTCGAGATAGGTGGAAGCGCTGCTGTCGGTGACGGCGGTGGTCTTGTCGCCGGTGAGCATTCCCTCGGCGTCATAGGCGTTGGTGTAGGTGAACCAGGCCAGATGCAGCTCGGAGAGGTCCATGCTGGTGGTTGCAGCGGCGCCGGTATCTTTATTGATGATCCCGTGCTTGATCATGTAGGTCTCCACAGGAGCCATGGTGCCGAAGGTCCAGCAGGTGCCGTAGGGGTTCTGGTTCTTGACGGAGGTGATGTAGCCGTAATTGCGGCTGTCGTAGCTGGAGGGGATGGTGGCGCGGGTACTGGTGCGGCCGGAGAGGCTTCTGTAGGTCGCCATGTCGCCGCGCGCATAGGCGTCGCTGACGGCGCTGCTGCCATGCCGCTCAAAGGGGATGTAGTCGTTGACGCGTCTGTCGATCCGGGATTCGTTCTGGGGGCTTCCGGCGAGGGCGACGGTCGGGAACATCGTGATCACCAGAAGGAGGGTAAGTGTCAGCGCGAGGATTCTTTTCAGCGAGTGTTTCATAAAAACTCTCCCCATCAAATAAAATTTGCACCGCGATTGCAGCACGGTCATATTATAAAGGATGCCAAAAGAATAATCAATACTTTCTCCAATTTTTGTTAAAATTGCATGAAAAGGTATGGCGGTATTTTGTAAAAGATGAAGGACAGTTCCAGGCTTTTCCGTATATTTACCCTGTAACCCTGCATATTGAGCCATACAGGGACAAGAAAAAGGGGCTGCGCCGGGCAGCCCCTTTCAGAGAAGTATGCTGTTTTCGGATCAAGCCTGTGCCTTGAGACCGTAGGATTCCGCGAGCTTGCGGAAGGCGGGAAGGCTGCGCTGGATCATCGCCGGGGAAACGCAGGTGCTGAACCGGGTGAAGCCCGGGCAGCCGAAGCCGTCGCAGGGAACGGTCAGGATATTCAGCGCCTTGGCGCGGTCGGAGAAGGCCATGGAGTCGCCGTCCGGCGCTTCGACCATCATGTAGAACGCGCCCTGCGGCTTGACGCAGCGGAAGCCCATCCTGGTCAGCTCGGTATAGAGGGTAACGCGGTTGGCGTCATAGGTCTTGAGGTCGGGCCGCAGCTCGGTGTTGCGGGCGACGACGAGCTGCCACAGGGACGGCGCGCAGACGTGACCGACGGCACGGGCCGCGCCGGCAACGGCGGCGTAGACCGCTTCGCTGTCCGCGCAGCAATCGGGCACGCAGACGTAGCCGATACGCTCGCCGGGCATGGACAGGATCTTGGAGTAGGAATAGCAGATGATGGTGTTCGGGTAGATCGCCGGGATGTAGGCGGAATCCAGTCCGTCATAGACCAGCTCGCGGTAGGGCTCGTCCGAGACGATATAGATCGGATGGCCGAATTCCTCGCCCTTGCGGGTCAGGATCTCGCCGAGCTTCTGCAGGGTCTCGACGCTGTAGATGACGCCGGAGGGGTTGTTCGGGGAGTTCACGATCACCATCTGGGTGTTCTTCGTGATGCGCTTTTCCAGCTCGTCAAAGCGGATCTGGAAGTTCTCGGTATCGGGCGGGACGACGACGCAGGTCGCGCCGGTGGACTTCGCGTAGGCGGGGTACTCGGAGAAGTACGGGGCCAGAAGGACGAACTCCGCGCCGTCCACGGCGAGGGCGTTCATCACGGAGGTCATCGCGGGAGCAGCGCCGCAGGTGAAGAAGATGTTCTCGGGGCGGATCTTCGTGCCGGTGCGCTTGCAGAGGTCGGCTGCGATGGATTCGCGGGCCTCGGCGCAGCCGCCGGCGGGGGTATAGCCGTGCAGGGTGATGGGATCGACCGTCTCAAGCAGCTCGCGGACGGTATCGGCAACCTTGGCGGGAGCCGGAACCGAGGGGTTGCCGATGGAGAAGTCAAAGACGTTTTCCTTGCCGACGATCTTGGCCTGGGCCATGCCGTACTCAAAAAGCACGCGGATGCGGCTCTTGGCGACGCCCATCTGATGGAACTTTTCTACTACCATATTCTTACATCCTTTCGGGAAAATGATATACGTTTGCCTGCTCCTGGCCGCTCAGGCTGCGCAGACCGCCCTGGGCCAGAGCTTCCATCTCGTTCTCCCCTGCCATGACGACCACGGGGGCAATGAAGCCGACGCGCTCCCGGATCCAGTCGGTCAGCAGCTTGGAATAGGCCATGCCGCCGGTCAGGATGATCGCGTCGTATCGCCCGCCGAGGACGACGGAGAGCATGCCGATGGTCTTGGAGATCTGATAGGCCTCGGCGCGGTAGATCGTCTCCGCCTGCTCGTCGCCCGCCTGGATGCGCTTTTCGATCTCACGGGCGTCGCTGGTGCCGAGATAGGCGTACATGCCGCCCTTGCCGCGGATCTTTTTCAGCAGCTCCTTCTCGGTATACTTGCCGGAGAAGCAGAGCGGAACGAGGGCAAGCGACGGGAAGCTGCCGGCGCGCTCCGGGGAGAAGTGGCCGTCGTCGTCGCCGACCGAATCAATGATGCGGCCGTGCTCCAGGACGCAGGCAGAGCAGCCGCCGCCCAGGTGCATGACGATGAGGTTCATGTCCTCGATGCGCTTGCCCTGCTCCTTGGCGTAACGGAATGCCATTGCGCGGCTGTTGAGCACGTGGCAGAAGCTGCGGCGCTGAATATCCGGCATGCCGGTGATCTTTGCCACGGGGCTGAGGTCGCCGGAGGTCACGGCGTCGTAGATGAAGGCGGGGATGCCTGCCTCGTCGGCGATCTGCTTGGCAAGCAGGCCGCCGAGGTTGGAGGCGTGGGGCTGGCTCCAGCGGTGATCGACCAGGGCCGTGCAGAGGTTATCGTCCACGACGTAGCCGCCGGTGGTCAGACCGAAGACCAGACCGCCGCGCCCGACGACCGCGGAAAGGTCGCTGGGCTTGATCCCGTTCTGCGCCATGAAGTCGCGGATCAGAGCCAGACGGTACGGGACCTGGTCGCCGATATTCTCAAACTTCAGCAGGTCTTCCTTGTTATGATCGAGGCTGTATTGAAGTTTTTTCTCGGTCCCGTCATAGATCGCCAGCTTGGTGCTGGTGGAGCCGGGATTGATGATGAGCTGCAAGCAGGACATGGGAGCCTCCTTATTTGTTGCCGCAGATGCCCGCGCAGGCCATCAGGGAGTAGTACTTCTCCTCGAAGCTGGCGCTGCGGGAATTCAGGGCGATGGGGCACTTTGCGCCGGTGACGACGCCAACCATCCGCGCGCCGCCGTAGAGCAGCAGGGCCTTGACCATGATATTGCCGACGGCCATATAGGGCACGAGCAGAATATCGGTGTTGCCGGAGACCGGGCTTTCGTACTTCTTGATCTTGCAGGATTCAAGATCCATCGCAAGGTCGAGGGAGATGGGGCCTTCGACGCAGCAGTCGCCGAATTCACCGGCCAGAGCAGCCTCCTTGAGGGCGGCGGCGTCTACGGTCTCGATGATCTTGGGGCTGACGGTCTCCGCCGCGCAGACGGCGGCGACCAGCGGACGCTCGTAGCCCAGGCCGCGGAAGGCCTCGACCGCATTGCGGAGGATGCCCTTCTTCTGCTCCAGATCGGGATGGGGCACCATGCCGCCGTCGGCCACGCCAAGCAGCTTGTGGTAGCCGGGGATCTCGATGATGGCGGTGTGGGAGATGATCCCGCCCATGCCGATGCCGGTCTGCTTATTGACCACGGCGCGCAGGATCGTGGAGGTCTGCATATAGCCCTTCTGCAGGAAGTCGGCCTTGTCCTCGCGGATGAGCTGGACGGCCTTGAAGGCGGCGTCCTCGTCGGTGTCGGCGTCGATGATGCAGTCGGCGGGCACGTCGTGACCGAGCTCCTTGCCGATGCGGACGATCTCGTCGCGGTGACCGACCAGGATATAGCGAAGGATGCCCTCGGAGGCCGCGTGGAACACGGCCTCGAGCGTGTGGGCGTCGTGGGCGCAGGCCACGGCAACGGTCTTGGGCGCACCGGAGCCGACGCGCTCACGCAGGGCGTTGAAGTCTTTTAACATGGGCCGCTCCTTACGCCTGCACGGCCTCGTGACCGGCGCGGTAGGCCTTCAGGTTCAGCTCGCGGAACTTTTCGGGAACGGTGCGGGCGATGACGGCTTCCCAGTCCACCACGCCGTCCATCCCCAGGGCCTTGACCATGGAGCCGAACAGGACGATGTTCATGCACTTGCTGGAGCCCAGGCTCTGGGCGATCTCGCCGGCCTTGAGCACGTGGCACTTGAAGTGGGCCTGCATGGCCTCCAGGCAGCCTTCGGGATACTGGGCCAGACCCGCGGCAATGCTGGAGGAAGCCATTTCGTAGTCGTTGATGACGGCGATGCCGTCGGGCTTGAGGTAGTCGGCATAGCGGACCGCTTCCATCTTCTCGAACGCAACGATGATATCAGCCGCGCCCTTGCCGATGACGGGAGAGTTGACCTTCTCGCCCCAGTGGACCTGGGTGGAGACGGAGCCGCCTCTTTGGCTCATGCCGTGGACCTCGGACATTTTCACGTCATAACCGGCCTCCATCAGGCCGTTGACCAGTACCTTCGCGGTGAGGATGGCGCCCTGACCGCCAACGCCGACAAGCAGCGCGCTCTTCGTGTTCGTCATGGTTATTTCTCCTCTCTGCTGATCGCGCCCATCGGGCAGACCTGCGCGCAGACGGTGCAGCCGACGCACTGGGTCGTGTCGATCTTTGCCTTTTTGTTTTCAACCAGGATCGCCGGGCAGCCAACACCGATGCAGCGCTTGCAGCCGATGCACTTGTCGGTATCGACCTTGCACTTGCCGACGTCGTGCTTGATGCGCTTGATCAGCAGGCAGGGACGGCGGGCGATGATGGCTGCGCGCTCGGTGGAATTGAGCGCGTCCTGAATGGCCTGTTCCATGGCCTTGAGATCCTGCGGGTCAACGATGATGACGTTCTTGTAGCCGTAGGAGCGGAGAATATCCTCGATGGCCAGCTTCTCGGCAATGTCGCCCTCCAGGTTGAAGCCGCTGCCGGGGTTGTCCTGGTGGCCGGTCATGCCGGTGATGGAGTTGTCGAGGACGACGGGGATGAGGTTGCCGTTGTTATAGACGATCTCAGCCGCGCCGGTCATGCCGCTGTGGAAGAAGGTGGAGTCGCCGAGGACGCCGAAGACCTTCTTATCGGTCACGCCGGCAGCCTCGAAGGCCTTGGCCATGCCCATCGCAACGGAGAAGCCGCCGCCCATGCAGACCACGCTGTCCAGGGCGTTGAGCGGAGCGGAGCCGCCCAGGGTGTAGCAGCCGATGTCGCCGGCAATGACGAAGTCCTTGTGCTTGGACATGGTGTAGAAGAAGCCTCTGTGCGGGCAGCCCGGGCAGAGAGCGGGGGGACGGGAGACGGCGGTCACGCCGACGTCGGTCGCCTGGGGCTTTTCACCGAAGACGCGCTCTTTGACGATCTGCGGGTTGAGCTCGTACATATTGCCGATGAGCTCCTTGCCGACGCAGTCGATGCCGGCGGCCTTCATCTGATCTTCCATGAAGCCGTCGAGCTCCTCGATGACGTAGAGCTTGTCAACCTTCGCGGCGAATTCGCGGATCAGGTCCATCGGCAGCGGGTTGGTCAGGCCGAGCTTGAGGAAGGAAGCGTCCTCGGGGAAGGCGTCCTTCGCGTAGTAGTAGGCGATGGAGGCGGTGACGACGCCGATCTTGGTGCCGTTGAGCTCCATGCGGTTCAGGGGGCTGGTCATGCCGTACTCGGTCAGCTTGCGGAGGTTTTCCTCGACCTTGGGATGATGACGGTAGGCGTTGGCGGGAGAGGAGATGTACTTGCCGGTGTCGCGCTTGTAGGCCGGGACCGCGTGCTCGGTGCGCTCACCGAAGGCAACGAGGCTCTTGGAGTGCGCGACGCGGGTGGTGGTGCGGACCATGACGGGCATATCGAACTGCTCGGAAAGATCGTAGGCAGCCTTCATGAAGTCTAGGCATTCCTGGGAATCGGAGGGCTCGAGCATGGCGATCTTGGCAGCCTTGGCATAGTAGCGGTTGTCCTGCTCGTTCTGGGAGGAGTGCATACTCGGGTCGTCGGCGGAGATGATGACCATGCCGCCGCTGACGCCGTTGTAGGCAGCGGTGAAGATGGGGTCGGCGGCGACGTTGACGCCGACGTGCTTCATGGCGCAAAGGCTGCGGACGCCGGCGATGCTTGCGCCGTAGGCGACTTCCGTTGCGACCTTTTCGTTCGGGGCCCACTCGCAGTACAGGGAATCCTTGTACTTGGGCAGGTTCTCAAAAATCTCGGTGCTGGGGGTGCCGGGATACGCCGAGCAAACCTTGACGCCGGCCTCATAGGCGCCTCTGGCAATGGCTTCATTGCCGGAAAGCAGTTTTCGATCCAATTGAATGACCACCTTTCTTGTTTTTGGGGGTTGGACGTGGGTAGATTTTGGCATTGTCTACAAGAAAATTATAAAATAAGACTTGCAAACTGTAAAGATTAAACTTATAATAACGGTATAAGTTTTTCTTATTTAACTTTTTCGGGAGGCAGGCGTTATGACGGTACAGCAGGTGCTCTACGTGCTGGAGGTGGCAAAGGTGCGGAGCGTTTCCCGGGCGGCGGAGCGGCTCTATCTTTCGCAGTCCGCGCTCTCGCAGCAGCTTCGCAAGCTGGAGGAGGAGCTGGGCTATCCCCTCTTTTCCCGCACGGCCCACGGTCTGGAGCTGACCGACGGCGGAGCGGTCTTCTGCCGGGAGGGGGCGCAGGTCGCAGAGGTGTGGCGGAGCTTCTGCGGCAAGGTGGAGCAGGATCATTCCAGGGAGCACATCCGCCTGCGCCTGGGCATCGGCTCGCGCGTCTACTCCAACGGACTGTTTCCGCACGTGATGGCCTTTTTTGAGGCCAACCCCAGGCTGGAGGTCACGCTGTACACAGAGGCGGGCCACGACGTGCTGGAGGCCCTGCGCCGGGGCGAGCTCGATCTGGCGCTGGACCGTCTGCCGATGGGCGAGGAATCGGGCGACAACAGCCGCTTCTTCTACGGCCCGCTGATCCGGGAGCGGCAGTGCGTCCTGATGAATCGCTCCGACCCCCGCGCCGGACAGCCCTCGATCACGGTCCCGGAGCTGCAGGGCTGCACGATGATGTCCGGTCTGGAGGACTCCGCAGAGGACCGGAATATGCGCGAGGTCTGCCGCCGCTTCCATATCAAGATCGGGCGGATCTACCGCTCGGACGGTATCGATACGAATATGCGCCTGGTCCGCGAGGGAACCGGCGTGGCCCTCGGCCCGGCCTCCTTTGCCGACTACTACCAGGTGGCAGCCGTGCCGCTGGAGCCGGAGCTCTGGGTCAGCCTGCAGTTCGTCTGTCTGAAAAGCACCCTCAAGCGCCCGGAGGTCCGCCAGTTCCGCGACTACCTGCAGGCGATCTGCAAGCAGCGCGAATCCCTGGCGGGTACGGTATAAGACAAGACCACCGGCTCAGCCGGTGGTCTTGTCTGTTATTCCGCTGCGGCGGTGGGGATCTCGGGGTCGAAGCTCGGCATCATGCGGAGCTTAAAGAGGTTCTGGCGGTGGCGACGGTCGATCTTTGCCTTCGTCTCGGGATCGTCGATCTCGCCGGTGCGGATGTAGCGGTCCAGGACCTCGTAGGTAAAGCCCAGCTTCTCTTCATCGGAGCGGCCGCTCATACCGTCCTCCGGGACCTTCTCCACGAAGAGGGCGGGGAGCCCCAATTCGCGGCCGATCCCGCGGACCTCGGTCTTGGTGAAGGCGCTGAGCACGGCGAAATCGCCCGCGGCGTCGCCGAACTTGGTCGAGTAGCCCACATAGTCCTCGGAAAGATTGCAGGTGTTCGCCACTCTTCCGTTGTGGCTCTGGGATACGGCGTAGAGGGTGGACATGCGAATCCTTGGCGGCAGGTTTATCCTGCTCTGCTCGGAAAGATCAAAAGGAATAGCCTCCTTTATGCCGTCGGTTCCGCCTTTTATATTC
>JAEEGG010005500.1_pt1 | contig 30065 bp, 32 predicted proteins | sample 9134161 | NCBI WGS metagenome assembly JAEEGG01 (sample SAMN16246543, study PRJNA631951) | gut metagenome | biome: gut microbiome; feature: rumen; material: CR-attached | host: Bos | place: Iran: Karaj | collected 2018-10
GGTTTGCGATGTCGTTCATGAAACTGATGCGGGTCGCGAGCATGGAGTTCGCGGCGTACTTGATCATTTCTGCGCTCGGGATGTCCGTGAAAATCACGCGGAAGTTGTTGAGCATCATCGGGCGGTAGAGGCGGGTCATGAGTTCCTTCGCCTGTTCGCTTTCGACACCCACGACAACGCGGTCCGGCTTCATGAAGTCCGTGATGGCGGAACCTTCTTTAAGGAATTCCGGGTTGCTGGCGACATCGAACGGGACATTCACGCCGCGCTTGTCGAGTTCTTCCTGAATGGCGGCCTTGACCTTCTTGGCTGTGCCGACCGGAACCGTCGATTTCGTTACGAGGACTGTATATTTCTTGATGTTCTGGCCGAACGTGCGGGCTACGGCGAGCACATACTGCAAGTCTGCGGAACCATCTTCGTCTGGAGGCGTGCCCACGGCGCTGAAAACCATTTCCACATCGTCAAGGATGCTAGCGAGGTCGGTCGTGAACTTCAAGCGGCCTTCGCGCTGGTTCCTAAGAACCATTTCGTCGAGGCCCGGTTCGTATATGGGAATTTCACCTTTCTGGAGCGATTCAATCTTTGCCTGATTCACATCGACGCAAGTGACGTTTACACCCATTTCGGCAAAGCACGTGCCACTCACGAGACCTACATAACCGGTTCCGACGATTGCAATATTCATAATTTTTCCTTCCTACTAGATGATAAAATTTTTTCAAAAAAATTTTAATTTTAACAACGATACTCAGCCTATAAAAGCCATAGCCTTCAATTATACTTAGAACTTCAGCATCGTTCCGCCCCAACTAAGGCCTACACCAAAACCAGATATCATCACATTCATGCCTGGTTTAATTGTTCCATTTTCAAGGCAATCTTTCAAGCCGATTAACACCGTTGAAGATACAGTATTCCCGGTATTTTCTAAATTGATATAAAATTTGTCCTTTGGAAGTATGCACATTTTACGAATTGTTGAAAGCATAAACTTGTTCGCTTGATGGAATACGTAATAATTCACATCATCTTTTGACAATTTATTTTTTGCAAGAATTTGCTGCATCATTGGAGGAACAACATCCAAAGTAAAATTGAATACAGCCCCCCCCCCCATATAGAGATAGTCATCGCGGCGAACATGTCCATCGTCATCTTCTTCCTCGTGACCATTAGCTTCCGGTTGTCGAGCCCCCCCTTTCTTGAGGATCAAATTTTCAGCACCATTCCCGTCTGTACCAAGAACAAACTCGCCTATTTCTGCGAGTCCCTCACTCGATATCAAACAGGCTGCAGCGCCATCACCAAAAATAGACCTATTACTTTTGTCTAAAGGATGCAAATATTTATTGTACGTTTCTGCAGTCAGCAACAAAACATTCTTTGCAATGCCTGCAGAAATCAAACCCTTAGCAATAGCCATTCCATACACACAGCCGGAACAGCCTAAATTATAATCAAATGCTCCCGCTGACGTTGGGATTCCCAATTTATCTTGTAAAATACATGCTGTAGAAGGCAAAAAATAGTCTGGACTCTGTGTACACAAAAGCAAAAAATCAATAGATTTTGGGTCTATTGAATACTCCGCAAACAACTTCTTTGCAGCTTTTTCTGCCATATCGCCTGCAGTTTCGTCCTTGGCAGCAATATGCCTTGAATCCACGCCCACTTTTGCGGCGACTTTTTCCACACTCCATTCAGGAAACTCTTTAACAAGTTCTTCGTTAGTAAGAACCTGTTCAGGAAGATAATATGAAATTGCTTTAATGTACACCATATTTATACCAAAGTTCCTTCACCACCGCCACTAAGGTCTATGTTGCTTCCTGTCATCCAAGAAGAAGCGTCAGAAAGTAAATACAGAGCCAAGTTAGCAACATCACCCGGTTGGCCAAACCTCTTTAACGGATACTTCAATTGAGCCACTTCCATTTCCTCTTTAGAAAGGCCATCTCTTAAGATGAGATCAGTCCATATCATGGCCGGGCAGATGCAGTTCACACGAATTTGCTTGGATGATAACTCTAATGCCAAACATTTTGCATAAGACATGATAGCACCCTTAGAAGCACTATAAACAGCATTTCCCATACTTGGACAAAGCGCGGCTCTAGATGCAATAAAAACTATTGAAGCGCCCTTATTAATCTTTTTCTGAGAAAGAACTGCAGCTTGTAACAAAACAGGGGCCTCAAAATTTGGTTTCATCACAGAATCAATTGAATTTTGGTCAAGAGATTTGCAAGGGACACGGCTGCCAACTCCAGCGCAATGCACAATGCCATCCAATTTGGGTAATTTTGCCACTAGACTTTCTCGATTTTCACTCTCAGTCAGTTCTGCAGCCACTATCAAGTGTTCTCCTGACGACATTTGAGCAAGCGTTGATTCAAGACGAGATTGATTTCGTCCCGTAATAACCACCATAGCCCCCATTCTGGAGCAAGCAACAGCTATTGCCTGCCCGATACCAGAAGAAGCACCAGTAACAAGGATTTTTTTTCCCGTCAAATTGAATGGTGACATATCCATTATTTAGCACTCACCAGATTAAACAAATCATCTACCGTTTCGCACGAACGTATTTCTTTCGTGGTTATTGCTTTATTAAATTGAGTTCTAACCATAGCGATAACACTCATGGCCGTCAAAGAACTCCAATCTTCAAGTTCCTGAAACTTGGTTTCGCTCTTGATATCGGAGGCATCCGTATCATCAAACTGCTCGGCAAAGGCCGCAATGAATTCTTCTTTATTCATGTGACTATCCTTATTTATTGATTTTTTCTAGGAAATCTCTTTTTAACAGAGATGTGGAAATTAAATTTTGATACTTGCCGTCTTTATAAACTCGTTCTCGCAAAACACCTTCCACCTGGAAACCGAGACGTTTTTGGAGATTAAGTGAAAATGCATTTTCTTCTAAAGTTAGTCCCTCAATGCAATTCAACCTTAAATATTGAAAAGCATACAAATACAAAGCAACACAAGCGTCCAATGTATCATGCTTCATTCGGTCTTCAAATGGACATCCAATCTTGAAACCGGTATGAGCGGTACCGTTTTTATAGTCAATGGAGGTCAACGAAATCATACCGATGGTTTTTCCATTGGCAAGTTCAATCATCAGTCGAATATTTTTGTCATCATTCTTGTAACTAGCCACCCATTGGTTCTGCTGATTTGCACTAACAGGGGCATGCTCACCGACTGTATTCATTTCAATTTCAGGGTCATTCATCATTTTGAGCAATAGTTCGCTATCGCCCGGTTCAATTGCACGCAATGTGGCACACCCATATTTCAGCAGCATTTCTCGATTTCCTTTATTATAAATTTCATTTCTTCCACACCATACCTTTGGTCAATCGGAATGCACACGACGTTGTTCGCCAATTCGTATTCCAGGTCAGCAGATGCTGCCCACTCGAAGACATTCGGCCAGTAGGTGGCAACAAACACGCCCTGTCCAATCAGTTTCTTCTTGAGCTCGCTACCGTTATCAACCCAATACGGGTAAACCAGCGGACATTCGAATGAATCAATGGACGGGATTGAAAGCCTGCTTGTGGCGGCAAGCACCTCATGCAGAATCCTGAAATTTCCTACACGGCGGGACCGAACAAAGTCCAAGTCAACCGATTCAAAGATTCTTCGCGAAAGATTGCTCATCCGACTTAACGGGGCCGCACCTATTTTCTTGCTGTTGGCCTTGAAATCGCCATAGCCCTCAATAGGAGGCATATCTATGCGCTTCAGGAGATGCAAGCAACGATCAAACGAACATTCTTGCGGCAAGCCGGCAGAATAGTCGTTCAAAGAGGTTACCGCAAACCCGCCATCGGGCATTCCCATGAACTTGCGTGGACTATAAAACTGGTGTTGTGCAACCGCAGTGCAATAAAGAGCCTGGGCATTGTCGATAATGACACGTTCGCCATATTTTTTTACGACCTCCCGCACGTAAGCATCTTTTATGCCGTAATAGTTCGTATAGAGCAGGTACTCGCCTTCTTGCAAGTCAATGGAGCACGCAATTTCCAGGTTCTCGTCAATATGGTAAAATTCACTAAGAATGCCAAGCCTTGAGAGCGGCTCCAGTACGACATCACAGGTAAAGTACGGAATCCACAAACGTCGAACATTACCTATCCCACACAGGATATATTCAAGGGAGTGACGACCGCTATTCAGATACACGGAGCCATCGTGCAGGTCCGAATTACGGGTTACGGGAAATTCCCATCCAAAATATCCGCCGATTGAATCCATAGCCAATACCAAACTACCGTAACCTGATGGACACCCAGGACGCAGCTACGCCTAGCATCTCGTCCAGTTCTTCCCTGGAATCGAACCGCAGGAAAAGCGTACCGAGTGAAGTATTCGCCCCCGTAAAGGGAACAATGTGGTCACCGGGCTTGACAATCAGCCCGATGTCGCGAACATATTTCTTCTTGAATTCGGGATCAATGTCGATTGAGACTAGAATCCCCTCCGCAGAGGAATGCAGAATGTAGTTGCACCACACGCCATCATATTCGGGAATCGAGATATTGTCCAGCGGCATTCCCAACGCCTTCTTGATTTCGTTACGGATCAGGCCCTGCCCGGTCGCCATGTCCTGGAGTTCGGCAATACGGTTTCCGCCACCGCGCGGACTGACTTCCATAATGTAAGCCTTGCCGTCAGAGCAGACGCGGCTTTCCACATTGTAGATACCCGACTTAACATCCAACAGTGTAAAGAGCCGTTGCAATTGCTCCGTCAAGTCATCCTGATATTTCTGCTCCATGGAAGCAGGCCAGATTTCAATGGCAGGCGTATAGGGGTTCGCCGCATCCGCATCAAAAAGCTGGTCGGAATAAGCCGGGTAAACGAGCTTGCCATCTACAGTAAAAATGTCCGCACTGGATTGAGCCCCGACCTTGTCCAAAAATTCTTCAATAACAAAGTTCTTGGAAAGCGATGCCGCAAGTGCCGTTTCTATAGCCCGACGAAGATTCGCCTTGTCCTCGACCTTCGAGACCCCCTTGCTCCCCGCGGAATCGACAGGCTTCACGATAATGGGCCAGTTAAAGTAATCGACATCTTTCAAGGCTCCTTCGACATTGTTGTAGCCTTTGGCCTTGGGGCAATTGAAACCGTTTTCTGCAAGGAACCTGCGGAACAGCGATTTGTCCTGCAATATACAGGCCGCCACGTAACTGCATTGGAACGGAAGTCCCATTTTCTCGGCGACATAGGCGGCAGAAACTACGCCGGGGTCTACTGCATGCGACAGGATTCCGTCAATCTGCAATTCCTGTGCCGCCTTGAGTACCGCATCCCTATCAATAATGCTCACATTGCAGTATTCATCAGAATACTTGTGCGCAATGTTGTCGGGCAAATAATCCGCAGTAATAACATGGATGCCCATCTTGTGGGCCTCCTCAATTACGGGAATCAGATACCGTAAACCGCCAAGGAGCATCAACTTCTTTTGTTTCATAACAATTACTTTTTGATACAAGCCAAAACCCTAGCGATATCATCTTCCGTAAGCCCAGCGTGCATCGGCAAGCAAATCACTTCATCAGCCATGCGAGTCGCAACAGGAAGATTAGCCTTGCTTGCAGACGGCAAGCCGCGATAAATGGCAAAATCGCTAATCAGAGGATAGAAATAGCGACGACCAAGCACATTCTGCGACTTCATCTTTTCATAGAGAGCATCGCGGCTCATGCCATATTCATTCTCGTTCACGAAAATCGGGAAATAAGAATAGTTATAGGTAACATCGGGACGTTCCGCGAACATGCTGATGCCAGAAACATTAGCGAGTGCTGTACGATATTTCTGCGCTACATTCTTGCGAGCTGCAATGGCATTATCAATGCGCTTGAGGTTACAAAGACCATAGGCAGATCGGATCTCGTCCATTTTGCTGTTAATGCCCGGAGCGACCACAGTTGTTTCGCCTGCGAATCCAAAGTTCTTGAGATAATCGATACGCTTCTTGGTACGGGCATCGTGGCAAATAAGGGCTCCACCTTCTACAGTGTTATAGGTTTTGGTAGCATGGAAACTGAGCGTATTCATATCGCCTGCATCAAGAATCGTCTTGCCATTCAGCTTGACATTGAAAGCATGTGCGGCATCGTAAATCACCGCAAGCCCATAACGGTCTGCAATCTCCTGAATAGCATCGATATCGCATGGATTGCCATAAACATGCACCGGCATAATGGCGGTTGTCTTTGGCGTAATAGCCTCTTCGATTTTCTGCGGATCAAGGTTGCCTGTTGCAAGATCGACATCCACAAATACCGGAGTGAGACCATTCCACCAAATGGAGTGCGTCGTCGCCACAAAACTATACGGTGTCGTAATGACCTCACCCGTGATGCGCATCGCCTGTAGTGCAGTAATTAACGGAAGCGTTCCGTTTGTAAATAAACTAATATATTCAACTCCAAGGTATTCAGCAAGGGCTGTTTCAAGTTGCTTGTGATAGTAACCATTATTGGTAAGCCACTTGCGTTCCCAAATATCCTTGAGAAGAGGTTCAAGTTCTTCCAATGAAGGAAGAAGTGGAGAGGTAACTGTAATTAAGCGTTCATTCATATTTATACCTTATAAAAGCTATATCATATATCTGTTTATTTCTTTCGTTTAATTATCAATGAAAGATAATTCTTTAATATAAAAAAACTTTCGTTTTTAAACACATATGAAAGTATCAAATAAATCGCTGCACCCAATAAAATTTGAGCAACCATAATTAAAAAAATATTGAACTTCAAATTAGCAAGTGGATAAATACACACACCCATAATCAAAGCAGGAATCAAATTCTTAAAAACATCCTTAGATTGTGCCCAATATCCATAGTTTAAGATTTTCCGATTAGGGGCGATATTAATCATCATCGAAATAAAATAAAAAATAACAATGCTCAAAGCAATTCCCACAATTCCAAACTGCATACAAACCAACAAAACAAATAGGCCAATAATTTTTTTTATGATATCTAATTTTAGCAACATTCCACTATTTCCACTAGCCTTTATAACACAATTATTAATAAACTGCTGAGGACGAAACATATTAGCAATACATCCTATTTGCAAGAAAATCACACAAGGTAACCATTTTTCTGTTAAAAGTAGAACAACTAGAGGTTTTGCAATGGAAACAAGTCCTATCATAAATGGATATAGTAAATATGTACACACTAGAACTACCTTTCTAGTTATAGAACGCATTTCTTCTTGATCATCTTGACATTGCGAAAGAGCTGGAAATAAAACCGTATTTACAGTAGGTTCAATCAATCTTATACCCAAAGACGGAAAGCTATAACCTTTTGTATAGTATGCCAAATCCTGACTTGGATATTTTTTTCCAACAATCAAGTCTCGTAATCTGGAATAAATTGTATCAATTAAGCCAACAACAAGAATTTTCCACCCATAACTATATATTTTCTTCAATCTAGTCCACGAAAATTCTAAAGTCGGTTTCCAATCAACAATAAACCAAAGACATATCGTATTCATAACCACATTACCAAGATTCTGTCCAACCAAAGCCCATACACCAAAACCTTTGAATGCCATTATAATGGACAAAACCCCTGAAGCTATGGTTCCTATCAAAGATGCATAAAAAAACAATTTAAACTTCATAAGTTTTGAGACATATGCGTGTTGTACAGAATTTACTGCAGCAAAGGGAATTCTAAGCCCCATAACTCGAATCACAGAAATAAGCACCTCATTGTCATAAAAATTTGCAATATATGGTGCAGTAAAAAAAATCATACAATATACTACAATAGATAAAAAAAGACCAAAATAAAAACAAGTTGAAAAATCAACAGAATCTGCATTTTTATTTGCAATTAAGGAACTGCCAAAACCATATGTTACAAATACATCGCAAATGGTTATAAATACTAATACAAGAGCAACTATTCCGTATTCTTCAGGCATAAGAATGCGGGCAAGTATCAGTTCTATAAAAAAACGAATTCCTTGTGCACTAGCTCTTTCTGCAAATGCATAAACAAAACCAGAAGCCGTTTTTCGTTTTAACAAATTGCTCATCTAAAATTATCCCTTATAACTTAGCGGACAAACAAATTTATTTATCATCTATAATAGCCTCGAACATATTCTTCCACAATTCAATAACATCTTTGCCATACATTTTTTTTATATAATCTCGCTCAGCATCACTATCCACATCTGTTACAAATTCATTAAAGGAGCAACATTCAATTGTTCCCATATCAAAGACCGGCACATTATTTTCCCTATAATAATCAAATAAAACACTATCTTTAGGTAGATATATTTTTTTCCCTAAAGATAAAAATCTATGAATATTACCTAATGCAATTTGACGTTTTGAATTTAAGACAAAAATATCGACAGAATTTAAAATTTTCATATATTCATCATATGGTAAAAAATCCTGCATTACAATAGCCTTTTCCCCAAAAATTGACTTTGCTTTTTCAGCCACCTTTTTTCCATATTCCATGTCACCATAGCTTAATGGCAAAAATATTTTTATGTTCATATTTTTGAATTTTGATAACAAATTCAATATTTCAATGTGTTTTAGGTAAGCCTCCGCACGATGACCTATTTGTATATATATAGGTTCATTTCGTGAAATTTTATCAGCCATTTTACAAATTTCACAATCTAAAGGCAAACTCTGGTTCTTTACGGCATACTTTATTCCATATTTTACAGCATCTCCACAAACAACTTTGTCATATTGAAGTTTATCAACATCATGAATGGCAACAAAATTTGGAATTTTCTTGTTAAACAAAATTAGAGATAATCGTTTAACTAAATACTTTATATTTTCTTTGACGCTGTTATCCTGTTTTTCATAATACAAATCACATCCATAAGCTATCCACACAATTTTTTTTACTAAAATTTTATAAATTGACAATACCATTCTAGCAATCGAAGAAATCACCATGGAATGAAAGATTACAATATCGTACTTCTTTAACAAAGCCTTAAACAACCGAATTTCATATAACACGTTTTTTTTATAAAAAAACTCAACTCCCTCCAATTTTTTTGTATTATATTCGTTTTTCTTTAGCTTGCTAAAAACACAAAAATGAAAATTATACTTAGGAAATTGTTCTTGCAGAAAAGGGATTACACTTTCAGTGAAAGCTTTGTTGTCAATAAAAACATGCAGAATTTTCATATTGTTAATCCCCATTTTTTTCAAACAGCCCAACAAGCAAATCCCTGTGACGAGAAAACCTCACATCATCTAATCTTTTATAAAGTTCTTTTTGATACACTGATAAAGGAGCAAAAAATTTTGCATCAATCTCTTTTGCAGGAATCTTTTTCCCCATAAAAGCATATAATGCAGCACGATGCTTTCCGTCTTTCAAATACATTTTCCCATTCACTTTATAAAACAGAATCGGTTTAGTCTTATTCAAGAGCATCTCATTTTTTATGCGATTGTACTCCATCAAATGCCTTTTTAAAGGGACATATTTAAAATCTCTGCTATCAAGACACCCTCTTTCTTCTCGCCAAATATACTCACAATTTTTTAAATCTTTTTTTTCCGAACAAACAATAAGATTGTAGTGAGGAGAATCAAATATATTTTTTCCAACTAATGTATATTCATCAAATAATCCGTCTATACCTAAATATAAATTTACAGGATCTATCAACAACAAATCACTACTATTACAATAATTAAGCGAATAATCTTTTTTGGGGGAAATAATTTTCATTCCATATTTAGTATTATAAAAGAAATTTCTTTTTGAAAGTCTCAAAATTCGCTTTACCAAGGCAAAAGCATAATACTTAAAAAAAAGAATACAACGCATTTATGCTAATCTCCTCGTAAAAAACAAACATCTCTTTTCTCGTAACATGATTCCGGACATTGAACTAACAATAGCTAAATTAATATACAACTCAGGATTGAAAACAGTACCATGAACAGAATAACATGTCAATAAACCAACTAAAAATGGAAACCAAATATTTGATTTTATTATTAGAACTTTATAAACAACATTGCACAATCCTAACGCAAACAAAATGATACCAACGAAACCATGTGATATTAAAATATCAAGATATGTAGAATGGGGATAAGCTAAGAAAAAAATGGTTCCTACAGAAAGTCTCCGTATATCTCCAGGTCCAAAGCCGAACAATTGTCTAGCCACATCAGAATTAAAAAAACAGGATAAATAATACCCCCAAATATCAGATCTTCCGTTAAAGCCACCACGATTATCAACAAAAATCCGATTCAAGTCCAAATTATCATTATTGGATATAACAACAAAAAAAACAACTGCAAACACAACAAGAAATATTATGTTATAGATTTTTTTTGTCGTATTTTTTATCATCAAAAAAGATATTCCAGCACACAAAAGAAAGGCCGTTAAAGTACCTCTAGATGCAGTAAAAAGCATTCCCACAAAAAAATAACTTAAAAGAAAAATTTGCCTTTTATTCGTCATATGAGAAAAAAAATTCGTTCCTGAAAACAAACTCGTAGTTAAATACATCATTGGAATTAAGCAAGCACTCGCCAAAACACTAATATGCCCATCAAAACTTAACCTTTGATTAATAAGAGTATCCTGTCCTATAAGAAATTTTATAAGAGATGATGTCAACATTAATAAGGCTGCCATAAACATGCCGTAAATCAAAATACCATACTGAGACCGACTATAATTATAACGAACTACCAAAAACATAAAAAAACATATCAAAACAAGCGTTAAACGAGGTAACGATGTTTGATATCCTAAAATGAAAGAAGTACACAAAACAAAAAAAATCAGTGAAAAAAATAAAAATGGACGGATTTTAAAATTTTTTTCATGCATAATCATCAAACCTGGAATTAAAACAAAGATATATCCCACACACAAAAAAACAGGAGAATCAATAAATGCATTTGCTATATAAAAAGAAGCAAAGCTTAGTTCTTTCTTTACATAAAAGCATACAAGAATAAAAACAACAGATACAATCCATTGTATTATATCGTTCATAAATATATAAGCAAATGAACCAACAAGAGCATTGGTAAAAAGCAGAATTCTATCTTTTTTTTCTATGTCAAACATATAGTTAACACTTCTAAAACATTCTTTCCTTATCAATCCATTTATTTTTTCATCAAAAAACTTGAATTGTTTACAAGCGCTTTTTTCTGAGAAGAACTTAAATGTCCAGTATAGATTACATTATCTTTTATTTTTTTTGCATAATTATCCCATGTACCAATTATTCTAGCCGGATTTCCCGCTACAATTACATTACTTTCCTTAATAGATTTTGTTACAATACTTCCCGCCCCAACAATGACATTGTCAGCAATAGAGACTCCATACATAACAACTGTGTGAGCACCAATAAAGCAATTGTTTCCAATTGTTATTCTTCCATATAAATCATGTCCAACACCATAAATTTTACATACAGAATTATCATGCGTAATAAAGTCAACACCATGAGATATTGTTACATTATCCCCAATTGTTATCAAATAAGGCTCCGCAGTCTTCAAAGAGCTTGCAGTTTTTACCCCTTTCCCAACATTCATACCTTTTTTTCTTAAATATTTATTTAAGGTTTCTTTCCCTCCCCCAAATATTTTAGAACGTATTTTAACAAAAAACCATTCTAGATCAGACATCTACCGCTCCTTATACCTTTTCAACAAATCTCTAATAGATTGAATATTTAAGCCAGCCTTAAATAAATACAATAAAACATGTTTAATTTTTTTTCGTTTAAAAGCAAAGAATACAATTTCATAGTAATGAGCATTTTTTATCCGTTTTCTTTCTAATTTAGAATATTTTCCAAATTCGTCTGCAACACTAATAAAAAAATCTTTTTTAGCCTGAATTAATTTTTCCACATTCGGACGATTTATTTCTGAATCAGCATGAATTTTGACTAAATATTCTGGCAACACATCAAATTTAGAATTCTTTAACGCATCCACAAAAAACTGCAAGTCCTGATGTCGGAGCAATGATTCATCAAAACCACCAAATTTATCTATAGCAATTTTTTTTATAAGAATCGTAGATGTATATATGGCCACTTCGCGCAAAAAAACCTTAAATTGAAGGTTTTCCGCTGTATACGGAGTACACCTCCTAACAATTTTTTTATTTTCATATATTGACCATAATACAGAAACAGCATCTATCGAAGGATTTTCTTGTAGCACCTTCATCTGCCGCTCAATTTTTTCAGGAAGCCACTCATCATCATCATCAAGAAAACCAATAAATTCGCCTTTAGCAGCTTTTATCCCCACATTTCTTGCAACAGCCCCATTTATATGTTTTTCCTGAGCAATATACCTCACTCGATCATCTTTTTCATATTTTTTTAATGCTTCCTGAAGCCGTAAACTATATTCATCTCCAGGAACATTATCATCAACAAGGCAAATCTCGATGTTTTTATAAGTCTGAGCAAGAACACTGTCAATAGCTCTTGTAACAGTATCACATCTTTTATATGATGGTATAACACAAGAAACAAGTCCTTCAACCATAACTAAACCTCCACCACATACAAGCCTCGATGTCCTTCGAACACGGAATCAAAGCAAACTTTTTTCCCGTCACGGCTCCAGCGAGGATGCAAATCGCAGCGAGTGTCGTTGTCGTACTTGAAAGGAGCAAATACTTTTGCAACGACCTTCATTTCTTTGGCTTCAACATCCGAGTCCTTCAAAATCTTTAATTCCTGAATTCTTGCACGGCTTGGATACGAATCAGTTACAACAAGCGATTTATCGGGCGAATAACTAGGGTGACCATCATTGGTGAACTGAGTCCATAAATGCTGATATTCCTGAGTTTTATCTTTCATAAGGTAATAACCAGGACCGCCATCATATTTGTTTTCAAAGGCAAGAATTTCTTCATTATTCTTCCAAAAACAATGGCTAACCATATCGTCATCACTCAGCACATACATTCCAGAGCCATCAACATTGCAAGTTATAAGACGCGTATATTTACGTTGACCATTGAACCAACGATAAAGCGTCATAAAACGTTTTCCATCAGGGCAGAGCATCAAATGATTGACTTTATGCACAGAACCTGGTTCCTTCATTTCTTTACGTGGTTGAAAATTTGCAAAGTCCGTATATTTTAACAGTGGACAGATATCCCCACTTTCCAAATTTACAGTCCAAATACAAGTTTCATCAGGCAAAGCAACATCTATTGTCTTTTCAGGAATGTTATAATAACCGTAGCCAGGGCGCAACGAATAAAGACGTGTAAAGTCAAGCGTCAGTGCAAATTTGCCATCATTGGAAACAGTGTAAACAGGTGCTCCAATAATACGTTCTTCTTTCGTTTCAATATTCAAGATGACAGAGCAGAATCGACCATCACGAAAATCATTATAGAGCACGCGACTTTTGAAATCAGGTCCAAGCCATTGAAGCATACAAGCTTGCTGAACATTCCAGGCTCTTGTTTCGGCAATTTTAGTTACTCGTCCAGAATCAGATTCACTTTTCTGCGTGTCAATGATAATGATGTCCGCTTTTTCGCGTGGGCTTACATCGCTCCAAGTATCGTTAGCCCGCATACAAAGCATAAAACGCCCTGAAGCATCCCACGGAGACTTGTCGTAATAACCAAAAAAATATTCCTTGCCGTCATTAGGTGAAACACGAACAATATACCCTTCGGACTTCGTCTTCGGGGATAGTGCATACATTGTCAACTGATATGCCCGCTTGATAACTTTCTTAATAGCAGGGCATTTATTCAGTTGATAGTTTATTTTCTGTTCTAAACTCATAAACACAACTACTTTCTCAAAAAATGTTTATAGACCCAATGCTGCAAAGCAGTAGGCATCAAAAAAACCGCCGTCTGGGCAACAGCGACCATTGCATAATCGACAAAACTCGAATAACCCATTTTGCAAAAACGTCCGATAGTATCAATGTAGCTTTTCGTATTTTCCCAACTTTTGCGTCGTTTAGCCAGATCAGTATTACTGCGAAAAAACAAAAGCGATTCAGGAACATTTTGAGCCTTACAGCCGTTAAACAACATTCGACCGAAAAGATCTACATCCTGATTACGGCGAAGATTAGCGTAACCACCAAATTTAAGAACACTCCCTCTACGATACATTACCGTAGGGTGATTAAAAGCACTACGCCTCTTTGCAAATTGGTAAATTTCATCGTGAGTCACAGGCACCGCACGAGTCGACACCACGTGATTAATATCGTCATTGAATTCATCAACAAACGATCCTACAATAGACAATGATTTATCTTGAGCAAATACAGCCAGTTGTTTTTCACAACGTTCAGACTTCGAAATGTCGTCGGTATCCATTCGCGCAACGATTTCATTACGACATTCCTTAAGTCCAGCATTCAAAGCTAAACCAAGTCCGATATTTTCCTCGTTCTTTACAAAATGGAATAACTGCGGGTATTTTGAATTGTATTCATCAAGAACGTCATATAGAGCATCTGTCAGGGGGCCGTCTTCCACAATCACGATTTCGTCAGGTGCGACAGTTTGATTCAACATGCTGTCAATAGCGAGACGCAAATACTCAGGCTTTTCCTTAACGTAAAGCGACATCAAGACGCTATATTTTGGGAATTCTACAGACACTATACAGCCTCCGCAATTAGTTTCTTCGCCTCTGCTTGTCCGTTATCATACTGTTCGCGGGTGATTCGCCCTTCTGCGAGTAAATAATCGGCTAAATCGGTGGCGGTATCGCAACCGTCTTCGGTAATTCCGTCGCGCTTAAACACCTTGCCAAGTGTTGTGAGAATGATTTTCACGTCGCCAAGGAAGGTGATTTTTTCGATGTATTCAAGATCGTAGCCAATTTTCGCTTCCCAAGTCACTGCATTACGACCATTCACTTGCGCAAGCCCGCTAAGGCCCTGACGCACTGAGTGGCGCTTACGTTGTTCAGGAGTCATGAATACCATGTCACGAACAAGTTGCGGTCTCGGTCCGATTACGGCCATATCGCCCTTGAGGATGTTAAACAGTTCCGGGAGTTCGTCGAGACTTGTGCTGCGCAGGAACTTGCCGTAAGCGTTCAAGCGAACCTCATCAGGAAGCAAATTACCATTGGCGTCCTTTTCGTTCGTCATCGTGCGGAATTTGACGAGTTTGAATATTTTTTCGTTAAGCCCCGGACGCGGCTGTGTAAAGAAAGGATTGCCCTTCATCTTGATTGCACCAAGGACCGTAAGCACGATGAGAACCGGGCTCAGGCAGAGTATTGCCGCCAAAGCACAGCAAAAATCGAGGGGACGCTTAAAGAATCTGGCGTACATACTTACTCGAAGCATTCCTTGATGGTCTGGATTATCGCATCTTGCTGTTCGGGAGTCATTTTATTGTCGCTGGGCAAGCAGAGACCGCGAGCAAAAATGTCTGCACCCACGTCCTGAACACCTCCTGCGATGTAAGCGTTGGTACGCGCACGTCCATTACCTTGTGCGGTAATAAAAGCATGGCTCATGTACATGGGCTGCATGTGCATGGGTTTCCAGATGGGGCGGCCTTCGGCATTCATTGCAAAAATCTTTTCAAGGATTTCCGTGGGGCAGCTCTTGCCTTTTTCATGGATATAAAGAGCGTCGGAACCGCTGCGAACCTGCTTGCACATGGCATTCCTGTCCACAATCAAGCAGCTCAGCCAAAAGTTCGGCACGGAGTTTTTTTCGTCGTAGGGGTTCATCTGTACCGGGATGCCTTTCAAACCCTCCTTGTAGCGCATGTAAATCGCCTTTTTCTGGGCGATATGCTCTTCGAGGTAGGGCATCTGGCCGCGGACCACGCCGGCAATTACGTTGCTCATGCGGTAGTTGTAGCCTATTTCCTCGTGCTGGTACCATGCGGCGGCCTCGCGGCTCTGGGTGCTCCACTTGCGAACTTTCTCGGCATCTTCCTTGGAGTCGGTCAAGAACATTCCGCCGCTGGAGCCTGTAATAATCTTGTTTCCGTTGAAGCTGATGGCGCTGTAGTCGCCTAAGCAGCCGGTCTGCTTGCCCTTGTAGGTGGCACCGAAACTTTCGGCGGCATCTTCGATAAGCAGCGCATTGTGTTTTTTGCACACGGCACGGATTTCGTCAACTCTAGCCGGTGTTCCGTAGAGATGCACAAGCACAACTAGACGTACGTCGGGGTAAATTTCGAAGGCCTTTTCAAGGGCTTCGGGATCCATGTTCCACGTTTTGTATTCAGTGTCAATGAATACGGCTTCGCCGTTCTCGTAAGCAATCGGATTCACCGTAGCGTCGAACGTCATGTCGCTGCAGAACACCTTGTGTCCCCGAAGCGAGCCTTCGCCAACCTTGGGCATGCCGTACAAGGCCTCGCCTGCAAGCTTGGCGCAGAGGTGCAAGGCGGCAGTTCCAGCGGAGAGAGCTACAGCGTACTTACAGCCGACCTTTTCAGCAACTAGACGTTCCAGTTCATTGATGTTCGCACCCACGGTGCTCATCCAGTTGGTCTCGTAGGCCTCTGTCACGTACTTGATTTCATCGCCATGCATCGTGGGGCTAGAGAGCCAAACTTTATTATCGAAACGCGTCATACCCTGCCGTGAGGTGCAGTCCCCCATCTAGGTGGCTTACCGCAACCTCGGTGTTACTCCGGGCATTTTCTGTATGCAATCAGCCGCCGTTTGCGGATTCTGACATAAAAAAATAAGCCGGAAATGTTTAACTTGCACACGGAAATATAGTAATAAAAGCATCACATTGTAGGGGGATTTGTAAAAAAAAGGTATTTCTCGGTCCTTTTTGACTTGCATCACATGTAAAAAGGAATGTTTGCAAACTACGTATAATGGGACCCATTTTTGAAGCAATTACCACAACCTACGGATTTCGGATTGTTGGTTATAGGGGTTTAGTTGGTATGAGTTCGTGTCTCTGTGCCGAAGAGCTTTGTACTTGTTCCAATCAATAATCAAAGAATTCAGTCATTTACAATTTGCTGAGAGTCGCCTTGATAGCGAGAGCATCAGCTTCAGAAAGCTCGGTATATTTGACTGTTTTTTGCGGAAAATGGACCAAAATTGAACTTTAATAAAAAAATCACACGGACCCTTTATACCCGGCGATCTCGAAAAACCATCCCCCACGGAAGCGGGGATGACAGCACGGCTCTTCAAATACGGCGGGTTTACAGGCGTTTATTTCTGATTAGGATTTTTCCGGACGCTCCTTCCAAGATACGATTTGTGGACGTAGTTTAGGCCTTTTGATTTCTCAGCAGCCACCTGCATTTGTCGCCTCTGCAACTCATCTTTCATCAACGTTTCGAGTTTTTCCATGAGTTCTGTAGCACTGCATCCGAATGCATCTGCGAGGTCGCAAAATGATTTGAGAGATAGGCTTCGTTTGCCCTTTGCTACAAGACCGATATGCTGGCGACTAATCCCGCTTTCTAAAGCGAGCTTTTTCTTGGTCGTCTGCGTATCTCCAAGCATTTGAGCCAACAGTTCTATTTCGGCTTTCTGAAGGACTTCCATATCATAACGCATTTTTTAATTTTATGAAGATTGTTTAAAATTTAGTGCAAACAATAGTTTCCTTTTTTTAGAAAAAACATTTTTTGAAAAATTTAAGAGATGACGTATAGCTTGCTTCAAAACAACTTTTCATTCAAATCCTATCAAAACAAGTTCCTTGAATGTTGTCCATTCCTGTCGCATTGTCTGCGGCCAAAGTCCGAATATTCTGTTGTTCTACCCCAACTAATCCGTACTGCTGCGAACAAGCTACGGAAACACAGTGGAGTCAGAACTGGCAAAAACAGAAAGCCGCGGTTGTGCAGCAGATAAAACAGCCAGAAAAAAGCTTATGGGATCTCAAAAGTTTGCTGGCTGAGGGTGGGCGTACAGAATGGCCCGACAGAGCAATTTGTCTTTCGGGGTGTACCGCCAGCGTCTTGCAGCAGGCCCGTCAATGGAGTGAACTATCGAAAATAGCCGAAGCGGCGACTTTCTGTTTTTTTTCTACAGGAGAAAGTCTCATTACCGTTCGCTTGCTGAATTTTGTGTATGCGCTGTTGGCGTTCGTCTTGGCAACCTCGTTGGATATCCCGCCTGCATGGTTCGGTAGAGCCTTGACCGAAAACTTTAAAAAAAAGTCGTTTAGAGCGAACTTTTATGAGATTTTCGAGCAAGCCCTTGGTTGCCCAATTGCTTTTCCCGTATTCTGTTTGATAATACAGCATAATTCCGTAATTATTGTTCACACTGCACAAAAATATACTATTTCGTCAGATTTTGTCAAGTCAAACCATTTTTTCCGAGCGATTCACCTAAAATATTGCAAAAAATAGCCACGGCTTTGTCCTATCAATCCGTACGCCGCGAACGGGCTACGGAACCGCCACAGAGTCGGAATAGGCTAAATATCTAACAAAAAAAACCGGACGTAAAAACGTCCGGCTTTTAAATTCGTCCAAAGCGAAATTAGTTGGCTTCTTCCGGATAAACGGAGACCTTCTGGCGCTTTGCATCGAGGCGTTCAAACTTCACCTTGCCGTCAACAAGGGAGAACAAGGTAAAGTCCCTGCCCATACCGACATTGTTGCCTTTGTGGAAGTGAGATCCGCGCTGACGAACGATGATGTTGCCAGCCTTGACGACTTCGCCTGCGTACTTCTTAACACCAAGGTATTTGGCGTTACTGTCGCGGCCGTTACGTACTGAACCTTGACCTTTCTTATGTGCCATGGATTAAGCCTCCTTAGCCTTACGCAGAGAGTTCTTCTTGACCTTGGCAGGCTTCGGAAGGCCCTGAGCGATCTTTTCCTTGCGAGTGAGCGGCTTGTTCTGAACCTTCTGCTTAGCAAGGGCAGCCACGCGAGCGCGGTTGCGGGTAATAACTTGAGGGTCAACGACTGCAGATTCAGCGCCGGAGCGGAGTTCCGTGACGAGCACCTCGGTATAGCCCTGACGATGACCGTTACGACGTTCGTAACGGGTACGGCGCTTCTTCTTGAAAACGATGATGGTATCGTACTTGCCGTGGGCAAGGACTTCGACCTTCACAGAGGCGTCGTTCAGGACAGGGGTGCCGACTTGCACTTCTTTTCCGGAGAAAAGAAGAACGGACTTGAGCTCCAGTTCAGAACCAACAGCGGCGTCGATTGTCGGGACCTTGTAGGCCTTGCCGAGTTCGACTTTATACTGGAAACCACCTGTTTCAACTACAGAATACATATATGTAATCCTTTTTTGGTTGCTATTGGAGTCCCAAATTTAGTAATAGTGCACAGAAAATCAAAGGGGATTAGGGGTGAAAAATGATAAAAAATACGCTTTCAAGAGTAACTGGATCCTTCGACTTCGTCTCAGGATGACGAGAGTGTGGCAAGAACAGGATGTCAGAATGATAAGAGTGCGGAAAAACGAGGCATTTTCTAAAGACCAATAACTAACAACCAATGGCCAATTTGCTAAATTATCGCTGAATTTTATAAAGGATTCCCTAATGAGCAAAATTATTAGCCTTGATGGCGACTGGCAGATGATCTGGGACACGGAAGACACAGGCATCTCCAATCGTTGGTATGCAACGTATCCTGACAAAACACAGACTGTTAGCGTTCCCCACATCTGGGAAAAAGCATTTGACAAGCTTTTGATGGCCCAGGACTGCGCGTTCTATTTCAAGAGATTCACGATTGACGACGAAAAGCAAGTCACCAAACGCATTTTCTTGCGCTTTGAAAAGGTTGCGACACACGCCACCATTTGGCTCAACGGTAAACTCCTCGGCGACCACTTTGGCGCCTACACCTCCTTTGTCGTCGAAACGCAGAAAGCAATCAAGCTCGGCGAAGAAAACATTCTCTGCATCCGCGTCGCGAACATGGGCGCAACGAACAGCCGCATCGACTTCGGTCGCGAAAGCAAGGAAGGCGCAAACGACCGCTACGCCCATCCGGGCGAAATGCCGGTTGGCCTCCCCTGGTCACAGTATCCGTATGGCGGTATCTGCGGACACGTCGATTTGATTCTCGGAAACGCAGCGTTCATCTCTGACATCCACGTCGAACCGGACATGGACCAGGAACGCGTCTCTGTCGAAGCATTCTTCAACAACCCGCGCGGTTACCAATCCAGGCTCCGCATCCTCATGAAGAACCCGAACGGCGACGTTTTCGAATACTTCAAGGACATCAAGCTCGAAAAGGAAAACGCCACGCAGAAATTCTTGCTTGGCATCAAGGACTGGAAGAAGGACAAGTGCGTCTGGAGTCCGGAACGTCCGAACCTTTTCGCAATTGAAATGCAGCTCGAAATCAAGGGCGCAAAGGGCAAGGCTCCGGAATACACCTTCCCTGTCGTGAAGACTTTCGGCTTCCGTAAGTTCGATTGCCTCAAGGGCGATTACTACATCAACGATTCCATCGTGAAGCTCATGGGCGTGAGCTACAACCAGCAATGGAGCGAAGGCGGTCTCTGGACCGACCAGAACCCGGCTCTCGAAAAGGATTTGAATGCCGTGAAGGCAGCGGGATTCAACGTCATCCGCTCTTGCGGCGCCCCGCTCAGCAGCACTGCACTCGACATTTGCGACAAGATTGGCCTTTTCGTATTCCAAGAATTCCCGATCCATACGATGCGTTCTACCGCTCAGGGTCTCGAAATCACGAAGAAGCTCATCAACGACATGGTGCGTGACCAGCACAACCATCCGTGCATTGCCGCATGGATTCTCGGTTCCGAAAACGGCACGTTCATGCTCCAGAACGGTAACAAGCTCTTGAACGCAATTAGCCCGATCGACACTTGCCGCCCGGCTATCAGTAACTTCAACAGCATTTACCTCGACAACGAATCGAACTTCCACAAGGATACGGGCAAGATTATCCCGGTCTCCATCGACAGAATCTCGCAGTACGCCACGATGCGCATCAACCCGCGCGAAAACCCGAGTGCTGCCTACACGCACTACCTTGCCCACATGTTCGACAAGGAAGATGTAGAACTTGCGGTTCCCGACACAGGTCTTGGCGACAGCCACTTCCAGGATGAAGAAGAACCGATTTTGAACGACATCGAGAACAAGGTCCTTGTAACGCTCAAGAACAACACTTTGTTCCCGAAGCGCGCAACCACCATTGCCGGTCCACGCAGCGTCAAGAGCCAGAAGGCCATCAAGAACGAATTCAAGTCCGTAGAAACGTTCGTCGCCGACGAAAAGCTTTCGATTTGGCCGAACTTCGAATCGTTCAACAACGATGTCTATCGCATTGCGCTCAAGAGCAAGTACGACCAAATTACCGCTTTCCAGAGCAACCCGCAGATTTCGGGATTTTTCCTCGACCAGTGGGCAGACAACGGCACCGACTTTAGCGGCCTTAACGACGAAAACAGAAAGTCCAAGGGCAGCCAGATTCAAAGTTTCGCCCGTGAAATCACGGCCCCCAGCCGAGTGCTCATCAGCGAACTGGAACATGTTGTCGCACCGCAGAGCGAAGTCAGCTTCCAGCTGACGCTTTTGAACAACAGCCGCTTGGAAGATGTGGAAATCGAAGTTTCGCTCCTCGATAACAAGGACAAGGTTCTCAACACGCAGAAGGTTCTCCCTGAAGAACCCGCCGAAAAGAAGACCCTTACGCAGCTCGGCATCTGCACGTTGATGGCTCCGCGCTCGACAGGCATGTACAAGATAAAGCTCACGCTCAAGGACAACGGCAAGGAAGTCCATTCCAGCGAAGAAGACTTGATCGTGATTGAACAGGCCGACGTGAAGGACGCCATGAGCAAGGTTTGCTTCCTCGACAACTACGACGAATCGAGCGACGCACTTGCCGCACTGGATGGTTCTGAACAAATTATCTTCACTGCAAACTTGAGTTCTTGGCCAGACGAAATTTTGAACAAGATTATCGACGTCACGAAAGACGGCGGCAAGACACTGTTGCTCTCCGACATGACGACCGAAGATATCGACCTTTTGAACCAGAATCACAACTTCGAAAACAACATCGAAGCTCACTGGACAACAGGCGCCAACGAATTCAGCCTGCATTACTTGCCGAAGGATTCCCCGCTCATGGCAGTCTTTGGCGGCAACGGCGTTCTCGACCACAATTCCGCATCGGCTATGCCGGGCATTTCGTTGAACGAACTCGCAGGTGCCAAGGTCTATGCACGTTCTGTGACGCTTAAGGATGGCGAAATCAAGACGGGTGTGGACTTGCAGCTTGTGCCGTTTGGCAAGGGACAGATTATGTTCAACCAGTTCAGCGTGATTGAAGGTTTGGAAACGAACGCCCTTTCGGATGCGCTGTTCACGGCAATTGTGAACTTGCTGTAATTGGTTCGGCTTTATCGCTAATTCAAGAGTCCCGCCCTAGCGCGGGACTTTTTTAATGTCATCCCGGCCCTTGTGCCGGGATCGCCTTACACAGTTCCACCATACATGTTTCTATATTTCGCATCATGACACAGAATAACGTTAATTTGGAAAAATACTCTGACGAGCTCGCCAACAACGCAAAGAACGCGAGCAAGAAAATCCGTACATTGAGCGCAGAAAAGCGCGCCGCTGTACTCGCACGTGTTGCAGAAATTCTCCGCGCAAAGAAGCCGGAAATCCTCGCCGCCAACAAGCTCGACCTCGAAGCTGCCGCCGGCAAGCTCGACGATTCCAAGATGGATCGCTTGACTTTGAACGATGCCCGCATCGAATCGATGGCCAAGGGCGCCGAAGAAATCGCCGCATTCACCGACCCGCTCGGTCGCATTCTCGAATCGCGCGAACTCAAGAACGGCATCAAGATTAGCCGTGTCGCTGTGCCGATAGGTTCTGTGTTCTTTATTTTTGAAAGCCGCCCGAACGTGACGATTGACGGTGCTTGCCTTTGCTTTAAGGCAGGCAATGCCGTGATTCTCCGCGGCGGTAAGGAATCGCTCAACTCTGCAAAGTGCCTCGCCGGGATTTTCCACCAGGCACTTGAAGAAAATGGAGTTGACAAGGACGCCGTGCAGCTCGTGACCGAAACGAGCCATGATCTCGTGGGCATGCTCTTGCAGCGCAACGATTGCCTCGACCTCGTGATTCCTCGCGGCGGCGAACGTTTGATTCGCGCCGTCGTCGAACAAAGCAAGATTCCCGTCATCAAGCACTTCAACGGTATCTGCCATGTGTACGTGGATAAGTCTGCCGACATCGAAAAGGCCGTGAACATTCTCATCAACGCCAAGACGCAGCGCACTGGCGTGTGCAACGCCATGGAATGCGTGATCATCGACCGTCACATTGATGATGCAAACGTCAAGAAACTCTTGGATTGCCTCGCCGACCGTGGCGTGGAACTCTTTGGCAACAAGGACGCCCAATCGCACGACAGCCGCATCAAGGACATTGGCGACGATAGCAACTACCATCACGAATACCTCGCCCTCAAATCGAGCGTCAAGTTCGTCGATAACGTGGTCGAAGCCTGCGACCACATCGAAAAGAACAGCAGCCGCCACACCGAAGCGGTCGTTGCAGAAGATGCCTCTGTGCAAGATTACTTCGTCGCAAACGTCGACAGCAGCAGCGTCATGGTAAACGCCAGTACGCGCTTTGCAGACGGTGGCGAATACGGTCTCGGCGCCGAAGTGGGAATTTCCACCGACAAGCTCCACGCTCGCGGCCCGATGGGCGTCGAAAGCCTCTGCAGCTACAAGTGGATTCTCCGTGGCAATGGACAAGTGCGCGGCTAGTCAACGACCCAAAGCCTATGTTTAAGAATAAATTCGCATTATTTGCACTTACATTCATGGCACTTTCTGTGTTAGTCGGTTGCGGCGACGATTCATCGACCAATCCAGGCGTCGGGCAATCCGGCTACACAAAAGAAGCGTTCCGCGTCGCACGCCCAGCCAACTATGTGACCCAAAACGGCCTCAATTACTACATCTACTATTGGGGTTCCTGCACCATCGACAACGGAGTCTATCAATGGAACCCACAAGGTTCTATGGACATCTACGCCTATATTCTCAGCAATGATACGCTAAAAGCCGATTTTCGATCAAACGCAGAATACAATAATGACACCTCATTCGGTGATGATTTTGATTATTTCTTGTATGGCAAGAACAGCAGCATTTTCGGTACATGGGACGTCCACTTTTGCTACCCGAACAACGGCGAATACAAATGCTCTACTCAACTGTTCAACAACACCATTGAATTCAAGCAAGATTCAATGATTACATACATGACGCTCAATCCGGACTATAACATGGTTAATGACATTATTCATGACATTTTCCATGATTACTTTAGCTTCTGCATCTACGACATACAAAAAGATGAAGATGCATATTTCGTAGATATGCCCGAACGCGGCATCACATTTAACTATCAGGACAACAGAAATGCAACCGTAACCATTCAGGGACAAGTAGTGAATGTTTCAACAGGAGGATTCACCGAAGCCAAGGCGATTCACTACAACTTCAGCATTTCTTCGAACGGAATCACATGCAGCAGCGAAACAAGATTCGGTTATGTGAACAAAGCGGAATATTGCAGCGAGGCCTACAAATCGTATCTAACAGATGACGGATATAACGAAGATGAAGGAAACAACATCATTTCCACACACTATCTCCGCGACAAAGGCAACGCCGAAGAATATACAAGTTGCTTGACCTCCCTCTTTAAAAACAATCCCGCATACAAACCAGAAAAAGAATAAACAATCCCTACAACCTAAATCCTAAATTATGAAGTTTGAAGATTTAATCAAAGAAGTAAAATTTGAAGTGGAATTCGGTGGCGTGAAACTCGCACCGGCAATCGTTCAGGATGCAGACAAAGGCGACGTGCTGATGATGGCATGGATGGACGAAGAAGCGCTCCGCCGCACGCACGAATGCGGAGAAATGGTATTCTGGAGCCGTAGCCGCAAAGAATACTGGCACAAGGGCGACACAAGCGGAAACGTGATGACCGTCGTGGAATGGGCCGCCGACTGCGACTCCGACGCGCTCCTCTTCAAAGTACGCATGCAGGGCCCGCAAGTCGCTTGCCACACAGGAGCCCGCAGCTGCTTCTTCAAGAAGTGCGAAAAATAAGCAACCCTTCAGAAAATTTCAGCCTAGTTTGCACTCGCAAGCTAGGCTTTTTTTGCAAAAAAATGGTAATTTATTTATGGAGAAATCATGATTAAACGAATAATTGCATTTTTGCTTATTGCCGCCGCATTTTGCACAGCCCATGCAAATGCGGCAAACGATATACGCCCTTCGTTTTTTCAAAAAGATTCCGTTTATGCAGAACAATATGCCGCCCTCATGCAAGTCGATTTTGACAACTATTACAAAAACTTGATCCAAGCAGAAAATGACGCCATTAACAAAGCCTCCATTGGATTTTTTATCGGCATATTCTCGACTGGATTTGGGGTAATGACAATAGCGACGGCATTCAACAGCGGCGGTGGCAGTGATTGGGTTGAAATGAATAGACACATTCTAAAATTCACTGGTATAGGCCTGACAGTCGCTGGATTTACCGGGATTTCATACGGGTTGTACACATATTTCACTCGCACCGGCGAAAACAGCCAACGGGCCTCATACGAGCGAGCCTACGAGATTTACAAGCGCAGGCGCTCCGAATTGAAAAACGGAGCGAAAGTCGTCTTGACGCCAACCATCGACATTATCAACGCTTCCGCCGGAATGCAATTAAGCGCATTTTTTTAAATCATCCGTTTAAAGCTGCATCAAACTTTTTTCGTCAAATGGAAGATAATTTTTCGCAAAATGCGTTACGCAAAATGCGAAATTTAATCGAAGAATTGAGAAAAAAAGGCATTTTCCTCCAAAAAGTATAGCGATTTTATAGTTAGTGGAGGGAAACGGAGGTAATTTACTCCCTATACCAGCATTTGGGGAATCCACTACACCCCCAGAATTGATTGCCAGCGTTTTCACCTTTTTTCGCAGTTCGCAGAACTAAAGGTTTTCCGCACTTGGGGCAAATCTTTTCAGTTGAAGAACTCTTAGTATGCTCGATAGATGTTTGATCGGCACTTTCTTCCTTAATTTTACCGACAACGGACATCAAATAAATGTCCTCATATTTTCTTGCATAATCCGATTTATTTGGTCGATTGCAATTCAAGAAATACTGCATTGTTTCCAGCATAGACGAATCAGACCAATCAGCCTCCCTCGTGTTATCCATTTTCTTAATAAAAGCAACCAACTGGTCTGCACGAATGACCTTTTCTCTAATATTTTTAGGAGCCTTTTTATCGTTCAAAACCGTTTTCGGATTTGCAAGAACCACAATCGATTTATAGTTACTTGAAAAATTTTCATCAAAAACTTTTTCCGCAAGTCCAAGAAAACTACCAATCTTGGCATCACGACGAACTTCTCTAAGGACATTCAAATGACGTTCATTTTGTGTAACTGGAGAATATAATCCCTCTCGCTTATAAAATTTTCCATAATTAAAGCGTCTAATAAAATTTCCCTTATCGTCTATTTCAATATCACCAAATAAATTCTTACACTCTATAGCATAAATATGTTGGCGAGTACAAATCAAGAAATCAATCTGTGCAGACAAATCACCTTTTTCAAGATAAATATCATGCAAAATGTACATATCCAAGCCGCTATTCTTCAGTTCATAAATTATCTGTTTTTCCCCAAGCAAGCCAATTTCAGCAAGTTTAATCTGTTCATCAATTTCATTTTTTAAATTCCCTGAAGCTCTTTCAGAGAGTGTCTTCATTTTAGCAATGAAATTTTCAGCATCACTATTTTCCTTTAAAAATACAGGACCTATGCGTTTGTTGAAAAAAGAATCAATAATACCCATAATTTATTTCCTCAATTGTTCTTTTTTATAAACACCTTTTACACTGCATTTATCCGCAGAATATGTTCCTAAAGACAAACCCCGACCTATACAATTGGCAACAACAACGTCACCTTTACGAACTTCATTTAATTTTCCTGCTTGTTTTTTAGGGAAAGTCAATTCTATTTCTGTAACTTTACTACCTAGATTGAAAATATTTATTCCACCAAGTCCTTCAAACTTAACAACATAATCACCCCAAAAATTCTTTTCGACAGAACGAACTGGGCCTCCTATAGACAACCTTGTACCATCAAAAGTTTTATCGGCAACCGACTCGTTTTGATTGTATGTATCTACAATTTCTCGTGTACTAGCTAATTTTCCAGTATCCTTTTTGCGTTCATCTAAAAAGTCAAATCCCGCAGAAACAAGAAGTTTTATCGCAACGACAAAATATATAAGAGCAAAAAAATCACACAATCCTCTTGCTACGGATGATGACTCCTTATTCTTAAAAAAACTTCCATCATAAATACAAATTAAATCAAAAAACACCCAAAAACATAATACAGCTAGTATCAATGAAGAAATAATAAAATGATCATTTTTATTCAATAAAAACGAGAAAGCAAACATCCCCCATTTTGCAAAACCGTGACCTTTCTCACCCCAATTAAAATCATGTAAACCGACTAATCCAAACAATCCAGCAACAATTGTTGCTGAAGTTCTACTTATCTTGGGACTATCCGCAATTGGAGGATTAACTCGTTCATGCAAATCAGTTTTATTTTCCTTCACAACGGAATCATCTACATTTTCTTTCGGCGGAACAAAACCATTTTCCTTTTCCCTCAACCACTTATTTGCCAAATCAGCCATAACCTTGACAGCATTTTTTTCGCAGTTGTCAACAACAATCAATCGGCTCCCCAAATCAATTGATATTTTTCCTAATAAGAAACCTTGCGAAGCAGAAATCGCCTGAACTTTATCTAAGCGAACACTTTGTGTATCTATGGACGAAGTCAGTAAAGCAGCATCCATAAACAAAAAACGTTCGGAAGTCAAAACAACAAGCCACGTATTTACGCCAGAATCGGAAAAATTTGACGTTCCCGTTTGTTTCATCAAGCCGGACGCCAAAGCAAAAACGACCTCACCAGGCTCCAAATATTTTGGCAAAGCCTCAAATTCTTTATTTGTGCCAAAAGAATCAAAATGAACTCCATTCAGTTCACAAATGGCACGCCAATCAGCCTTTTCCGTTGCAATCTTATATCTATTGTAGTTTTCCATACCCACATCATTCCCCTACGAAGGCAAAACTTCAAACAATACGTTCAATTTCTAATATATACTGTATTTGTTAAAAAAAATCAACAAAACAAATAGAGTTTTTTCCAAATGGAATCTACTAGTCTTATTCATTTTTAAGAACGCAATAAACACCATTGATTTTCACATAATTTTTACATATATTTATAGTGTATAATCATTCAAAATCACAGGAAAACACATGGCAAATCTAACAATCACACTCGATGACGATGACAAAAAAGGCATTGCAGACTTTTGCGAACAAGTGGGAATGACTATTTCAGGCCTTTATAACGTTTTTACAAAGCAAGTACTACGTGAAGGTCGAATTCCTTTTGAAATAGGCATAAACACACCCAATCGTGAAACAATCAAAGCAATGAAAGAAGGCGACAAAATCTACGAGAAACTTTTGAAAAATCCATCAAAAGTTAAAACCTACACTGTCAATGAAGCTATTCGGGAGATGAAGTCTTGGTAGAAAAAGAGCCTCTTTATAAAATCCAATGGACATCACAGTATAAAAAGGATATCAAGCGAGCAAAAAAACGAAATTACGATATGGACGAACTATATTCCGTCATATTAAAGCTCGCAAATGATACTCCCTTAGAAGAGCGCTATCGAGATCACGCTCTTGATGGGAATTGGGCAGGACACAGAGAACTCCATATTCGTCCCGATTGGCTTCTGATATACCAAAAAAGAGAAAAAATACTTATACTTGAATTAATTCGCACAGGCACTCACGCAGACCTGTTCGACAAGTAAAATTACCGGCTTTCTTGAATTACAATTTCACCAGAACCGCTTTCCTGAATTACAATGCCAGATGCTTCACCATTTTGAATTTTCCTAGCGCGATTCTGACTCACATAGCCATTAGAGCCACGAATTCGCTTTACACCATTTGTAGGCACAAATTCAAATTCTCCATTCTGTTTACGGAATTCAAAACCGGTACGTTGAAACCAATGCAATCCAGGGAACAATTCGCTCGATTTCCATTCACTCCACGACTCCCCCGCTTTCCGCATTCGATAGGAATTTCCTTCAACCCAAACAGTACCTTTAATTTCAATACCGTTTAATCGATCCGCCTGGGAATATATTTTCTGCTGCGTATATTCAACTTTACACTGATCTATTTCATATTCAATATCAACACTACTAGTCATTTCAACATAGTAACAACGTTTATTACGGAATTCCATTTTTTCAGCATATATTTTATCCAATATTTTGGCAAGAGTCACACCATGTTTATCCTTTGCTTGCAACAAAAAAGGATGATATTGCAAAGCATAACCGAAAACAAGCGGGGTCATAAACAAGAATAAAAATGCAATAAACTTATTCATATTCATTCCTTTTCCCAGCTGAGTACGGGATAGCCATCATTTAGGCCGGAGTCATAGATAAATTCATCACCGAGGAGTTTGGCAAAGTCTTTGGACTTCATCTCGTCTTCGGTTTTAGGCGTAGCAACGCCACCGCCGTTATTAAGACCGAAGGGTTCTTGCTTGCCTCGTTTGAGATAATAGTAATCCGCCATGGTGGTATTGTAGTTGTAACCAATCATCAAGCCAACCAAGGAATCGCCATCGACTTTACCGGTGGAATATGCGGAGTTAGTGACACCTTCTTGATTATAGCCAATTATTCCGCCGACATATTGAGAACCTGAGATATTACCAGTATTATAAAGATTTTTAGAAGTAGAACCTATTAAATGTCCTACAATTCCTGATACATATTTATTTCCCTCAACCGTTGAAATGTTACCAATGTTTTCCAAAGAAACCCTATTTGCAAATCCAA
>JAEEGG010005502.1_pt1 | contig 30055 bp, 27 predicted proteins | sample 9134161 | NCBI WGS metagenome assembly JAEEGG01 (sample SAMN16246543, study PRJNA631951) | gut metagenome | biome: gut microbiome; feature: rumen; material: CR-attached | host: Bos | place: Iran: Karaj | collected 2018-10
CCACCCCCATATTCAGCTTTATTCCCTGAGATTGTTCCTCCGTTCATTGTGAAGGTTCCATAATTATCTACTCCACCCCCATAATCAGCATTATTCCCTGAGATTGTTCCTCCTTCCATTGTGAAGGTTCCATCATTATATACACCACCGCCCTTCTTTCCATCTGCATGAGTTATTATTCCTGAGTTATCTTTTTTATCATACAAATTTAAAGTGCCGTAAACAATTATGGTATCACTATAATCCTCAGTCTGAGTTATACTGTAACCGTTAAGACATAAATTAACGGTTTTATCTGACTCTATCGTGAATGTTTCAGAGATTTCAATATTATTACTAAGATATCCACTTCCGCCGTCCTCTCCAAGACTCTTTAAATTATCCCAGCTACTTATCTTTTTCCAATTGGAATGATTGGAACCATCGGTATCCTGATTTTCATGCGCCACATGCTCCGCTGGTGTATCCTCAGCTTTTACAACCATAGGCTTACCAATTACCGGCAATAACGCAGATACCATAACTGCCGTTAAGATAAATGATAAAATTCTTCTTCCGTTTTTCTTCATCTTTGTTACCAACCCTTCTTTTATATTTTTATTCTTCATTGTCCTTTTCTGTTCTTTTATATTTTTTTATGATAACCGTGATAATCACACCCATTACAAATGCAATCACCGCCACCAGCACATATCCTAAGACTTCCGTCGGAAGGAGGAACGAGCCGTATGCCGAATGCGTTCCGGTTACAACGTTTCCTGTAAATATGCTGATTGATAAAAACAGAATGAATGTCAATATCACCGTTGTTGTTGAAAGAACACCGGTAATTTGTTTATTTCTTTTTTCTCTTATTTTTCTGCCCCTTTTAAGTATTTCTTCAAGGGCTTCGTCTTTCGTATATTTCATGGTTTTTACCCCTTCTATATACTTAATTGCAGTTTGGGGAGATTTTACTCACGATTTTTGAAAATTTTTTAATTTTTTTTATTTTAGGGTATAAAAAAAGAGCGCCAACCTGAATTGGCGCCCGAAATTTAAGGATTTTTATGAATACTTCTCTGCTCTTTTGTTTAGATACAGATACCTTAGTAACCAGAAAATAATAACAAGAATCAACGGGAATGCGTATCCGATATATGTGGATGCACCCGCTCTTGAGACAAGAAGGTTATAAAGGGCATGGACGGTCATGGCGAGCGAAAGCGCACCGAGAATTCCTGCGAGCGAGAAGGTTTTGTAATCTTTTAGGAGGTTTAAGCCCATCGCGAGCACTACCATGGTTACAAGGTGCATTACACCGACTGCTGCGCCTCTGATGAGGATATAATACAGGTTTTGCGATCCGCTTGAGAGGATATGACATGCGTTCTCAAATGTCGCGAATCCGGCACCGATTCCGACAGCCACGAATAATATCTCTTCACCTTTGGTCTCGATGATGTACAGATAAAACATTATCGGCAAAAGTTTCATTATCTCTTCCATAACCGGCGATATGAAGACGGATGTTTCTTCCGCGCTTAAATCAAAGACATTCTGACAGAATCCGCTCATATATGCGGAAAGCAGGCAGACTACCATTCCAAGCAGGAATGTTACTACAAATTTTCTTCCGCCGCCTCTTAGGAACATCAAAGCTATCACAAGAGGCACCGCTATACAGATTAAAATATTCTCAGCGTATATCATCTTTTGATAACTCCTTTTTAAATGCAAGATACATAAGAGGCATCACTAATATATACATGATGTTCGCCACATTATAAAAGATATCCGCGCTCATAAACATTAAAAGCATGGTCCAGATATGCAGTGTAAAAGAAAGGTACATCGCCTCGCCATTGTTTTTATCTTCTTTGCGTAATGTATAAATGGTCTTAATAACAATCAGGATCCAGAGAATATACATAAAAGGATAACAGCTTATCTCTACTATCGGTCCGACGGTATCATATGTTGCATATGCAATGGCTTCCAATACAAAAACCAGGGAGCTGCAAGCGGCTACAAATATAATCTCTTGGCTCGATGCTGCTTTGGTTTTAATCACGCCCTTAAGTAAAAGATAAAGGTAATAAATATAAGGCAGGCCGAAGAGAATATTCTTGATCCATTCATCCGCCCACATAACCCAAAGCGCTATATTGACTCCTATGAAAACTGTTGAAAAGATGAGCGCCGGGATGTTTATTTTTCTTTCTTTGCCAAGTACCGTTTCAAGAACGGCACAAAGCAAGAGAATCATGGATGCTTCCGCGATTTCGTTAGCCGCAAAGGGCATTCTTGTGTCGGGAATTAAGAAATTATAAGCAAAGTAATAAACTTCGCTCATAAAATAACTGACCATCGCAAACGTAAAAAAGACGGAAAGCACTTTGTTCTTCTTTTCCGCCAGTTTTTTTACCGACAAAATGATTATTGAAACGGTAACGATTAACGACAATATCGATATTATATTTCCAAATACGGTTTCAAAACTCATTTGTTCTCCGATTGTGAATCAGTATCTTTGTTTTTATCCGATTGTACGGATGTTTTATCTTTTATAGAATCGCTTTGTCTGGTTTCTCTTAAATGCAGACAAAGAAGCGTGAGGGATATTCCAAGTGCAAATGCGGTTATCCCTACTATGACATATCCCATGTATATCCCATCCTTTCCAAAGTATCCTTAAGAGCCGTTTTACCTCTTGCAGTCAGATTGTAAATCTGCTTGACGTTCTTTTTCATAATACGGCTAATCTCAGGAGGCTTTAAGCCTTCAAAATACATCAGATATATTACCTGTCTTGTATCCGAATCAAGGCCCTCAAGTGCCGAATAAAGCTCCTGGTTTCGCTCTTCTTTTATGAGTGATTCCTCAGGTGAGGAGTCGGCATTTCCTTCCGAGAGTTCTTCCGAATTCATTTCGTCATCTTCGGGAAGCTGAAACATTGTTTTGTGTTTCCTTAGAAACATCTTCGCACGATTTTTGGCTATCGCATAAAGCCATGTCTTAAAGCCCGCGTCTTCTTTTTCCCTGTATTTTACCGTCCTTGACGAAAGGATGGCGAACGTATCCATCATCAGTTCTTCCGCATCGTCGATATTTCCGACAATTCCGTTTAGGAAAAGTATTAAGGAATCACGGTATTTCTCATACACTGTTCGAAAGGCTTCGGTATCGTTTTCCTTGACGTATCTGATATAAAGTTGTCCGTCGGTATCGGGCATAACTAACTCCGCCTTATCTCTTGGTATATCTTGAATTACGAATCTTGTATATAGCAACCGTTACAACAGATCCGAATAAAAATGTGGCCAATGCTTCAACAACGTATTGAATGGAGTCGTTGTTAAGCACAAAAGAGCCGTATGTAGAATACGTTCCCGCTTCGCCGCCGCCCGCAAAAAGGCTGACCGAAATTATAAGCAAGAATGCTGATAAAGCGGTCGCAGAAGACAGAATAACTGTATTTCTTTTATCATGTTTCTTTTTGATTATTTTGCCTCGATTCATTATTTCATCAAAGGCCTGATCGTTGGAATATTTCATAGATTTTCTCCTATGAATCAATACTACTAATAAACATATTATAACTCAATTTTACCAAGTACTACTTCATCGGTAAGCATTTTTTCAAGCTTTACTTTGACTGTGTGGCCGATGAGTTGTTTTAAGGAATCATCTTCTTTAAGCGCAACCATTACATATTCCGGCGTGTGGCCAACGTAGTAATTTGCGCCGTTAATTGTTTTGATTTCTTCGACAATGATATTGTCTGTTTCGCCGAGTTTGCTTTCTCTGTATTCTCGCGATAGTTTTGCGTCGAGTTCAAGGAGTTTGGTTACTCTCTCCTTTTTCTCATTCATCGTAAGCTGGCCTGCCATCTTATCTGCTATAGTGCCTTTTCTTCGCGAATAAGGGAATATATGTGTCTCGAAGAATTTAATCTTCTTTAAGTATTCGTAGGTCTCTTCGAATTCTTCTTTGGTCTCGCCCGGGAAACCTGCGATAACGTCGGTTGTTAATGCACAGCCGGGGAAATACTCTCTTAAAAGAACCGTTTTCTCATAAAATTCTTTGGTGTCATAATGTCTGTTCATGCGCTTAAGCACGCTGTCGCATCCTGACTGAAGCGAGATATGAAAATGCGGGCAGAGTTTTGTAATCTTGCTTAATTTCGATACAAAAACTTCAGAGAGAATCATTGGCTCAAATGAACCGATTCTTATTCTGTCGATGCCTTCAATTTCGTTTATGTCTTTTAGGAGGTTTATTAGATAATCCGCATTACCGCTGTAGTCCAAAGAGGGTTTGCCGTCTTTTAGGAAGTCTTTGCCGTAGGAGGAAAGATGAATTCCCGTGATTACCACTTCTCTGTAGCCGTTTGCGGCGATTTCTTTTATCTCTCTTACCACATCCTCGGGGTTTCTCGATCTTAAATTGCCTCTGACGTAGGGAATGATGCAGTAGGTGCAGTATCTGTCGCAGCCGTCCTGGATTTTTACAAAAACGCGCGAATGCTCTTCGCTTTTGTTGATTTTAAGCTCTTCGTAATCACAGTGATGCACATCGGTTACGGTCTCTGTGGAAACAGATTTGTTGTTAAGATACTCTTCGATTATTTCAAACAAATCCTTCTTTTTGTTGTTGCCGACGATTAAATCGATTGCCTCATCCTTTGCCACTTCTTCGGGATTGGCCTGTACGAAGCAGCCTACCGCAACGACGATACCATCGGGGTTGGTTTTCTTGGCTTTGTGTAACATTTGACGCGATTTTCTGTCTGCAATATTTGTTACCGAGCATGTATTTACGACATAAATGTCGGCTTTTTGTTCAAAGTCGACAATTATGTAACCTTTTTCGGCACATTTTTGTGCCATTGCATCCGTTTCGTATGAATTTACTTTGCAGCCTAGGTTATGAAATGCTATAGTTCTCATTTTTTGACCCTTTATTTTCGGCACTTTTTGTAATTGACTTTTTTTACCATATACCATATTATAAACTCGTGATTGGAAATAATCACTTGTAGAAACAGTATAAAGGAGGTTATTCAACATGAAGACAGTTACAATTTCTTTAAACTCAATCGATAAGGTAAAAGCATTTGTTAATGATATTACTAAATTTGATTATGATTTCGATCTTGTATCCGGAAGATATGTAATCGATGCTAAGTCAATCATGGGTATTTTCTCCCTTGACTTATCTAAGAACATCGAGCTTAACATTCATGCCGAGAATGATTGCGACGAGGTATTAAAGGTACTTGCACCTTACATCGTTTAATCAGATAATCAAGTAAGTTGAGTTTAAAGCAATGCAGTTCACTGTGTTGCTTTTTTCTTTTGTTATATACTATTTATAACATTAGCCGGACACCCTTCGGGGAGCCCGGCATTTTTTTTAATTAATCTCTATTATTTCTCTCTCTTCGATTGCTTTCTTGTACATTTCATCTATGCAGTCGTCAAGATTGTGTTCGTGTTTTTCGATTACCGCTGGGTTAGGCTTTGTTACAGGATGTTCCGCTACGAATATCGTACAGCAGTCTTCGTAAGGAAGGACGCTGGTTTCGTATGTATTAATCTTCTCGGAAATATCGACTATATCCTGTTTGTCAAACGCGATAAGCGGTCTGTATACGGGAAGCGTGCAGACTTCGTTGGTACACATTAAAGACTGCATTGTCTGGCTTGCAACCTGTCCTATACTCTCGCCTGTGACAAGGCCCATACAGCCGTTTTCCAATGCTATATGCTCAGCGATTCTCATCATATATCTTCTCATGATGATTGTAAGTTCATCGGGAGGGCATTTCTGATATATCGCCATCTGAATATCCGTAAAATTAATTACATGAAGCTTAATCGGACCTGTGTATGCGGAAACGATTTTCGCAAGATCCACAACCTTTTCCTTTGCTCTCTCGGATGTATATGGAGGAGCGTGGAAATAAACCGCTTCAATCTTTACGCCGCGCTTTGAAATCATGTATGCGGCTACGGGGGAATCAAGTCCTCCTGATAAAAGAACCATTGCCTTTCCTGCGGTACCGACAGGCATTCCGCCGGGGCCGGGAATGGATTTTGAATATACGTAAATTCTCTCTCTGACTTCTACTGTTATAAGCACGTCAGGGTTATGAACATTTACTTTAAGATTGGGGTATGCGTCAAGAAGCACTTCTCCGAGTGCACAGTTCATTTCCTGTGAATTGAGCGGATAGTTTTTTCTTGCTCTTTTGCAGAGCATTTTAAAAGTGAAATCCGCTTCGGGATGAAACTCGGCTACGTATTTTACGAGCTGTTCTTTTAAATCGTCAAATCCCTTGTCTTCAAGTACGCGGACCGGACAGATAGCCGTGATTCCGAATACTTTTTTAAGTGCAGCGATTAACTCTTCTTCGTCAAAATCGCTTTTACATTCAACATAGACTCTGGAAAGATTTTTATAAACCTTAAATCTTCCTTCAACTTTTTCTACGGCTTCGGTAACTCTGTTTACAAGTGCATCTTCAAAAATAAATCTGTTTTTGCCCTTTAAAAAAATCTCGCCGTATTTGATTAAATAAGTGTCTGTCATATATTACTGCTCGAATTCTATAAAATCTTTTTTAACGTCGGTATACTGCAGCTGACTGATGGGAATCTCTATACCGTTTTTCGTTAAAAATCTGTATCTTGCTATATCCTTAACTTCGGACAGATTGATAATGTAAGATCTGTGGCATCTTACGAATCTGTCGGAAGGAACCTGCTGTTCCATATCCGAAAACTTTGCATGAACGCAGATGGTTTCAGTCTTTGTAACAACATATGTATCTCTTCCCATACTTTCAAGATAAACAATGTCATCGAGATTGACCTTGTAAAATCTGTCTGCAACCTGGAAAGAAAGATACTCTTTTTTCTTGGCGCCCTTGTTGGCATATGCTTCAAGAATCGCTTCTTTAAGCTTGTCAATCTGTACGGGTTTCTGTAAGTATCTGAGCGCGTTGACACGATAGCCGTCCAGCGCAAATTCAGCCGTTGAAGAAATAAATACAATCGGCAGTTTATCGCCGAGTCTTCTGATTTCTTCCGCAGCTTCGATTCCGTTCATTCCTACCGCAAGAATATCCGATAAAAGAAGATCGAAATCCGCATTGTCATCCATGACTCCCTTAATCATGGACTGCATGTCTTCGAACGTTGTAATCTCGTATTCGATGTTGGCTTCTTCGAGTACCTGCTCGGTAAGCGCCTGGTTAATCATCAAAGATGTCATTTCATCATCGCAAATCGCAACCTTGAACATTTTCAATTCCCCCTTGGTGATGCTTTTGCATCTTTAAAATTATACTAAAAAAACCGCCTTTTGACAAGACGGTTGCCCTTTCGGGCGCTTTTTAGAAACGCATTTATGAATGTTTGTTCATTTCGATAATCGCTTTGGTGATTGAACTGATCAGTTCTTTGTATTCGTCAAGGAATTCTCTGTGGTTTGCCCTAATGAATGCTTCATCCGCATTTTTGCCCGCAAGCTCGAGTTTATAGGCCTTTTCAGCGATATCATCGGCACCGATGTTTCTGCACGCTCCTTTGGCAGAATGTGCGATTACTTCGTAGTTGCTCCAGTCTGCAGCCTCGTAATATGATTCAAGTCCCGCAGGAAGATTGGAAGATGAAAACGTTCGTAAAATCTGTATGTAAACATTTCTGTTTCCGCCGCAGTTTCTGATACCGTTTTCGAAATTGACGCCTTTTAATGAGAAAAGCATATCCTCTTCTCTCTGTTCCTTGGTCTTTACCTTGCTTGTCGGGACGGGCTTCATTTCTTCGCCGTCTACGACACGGATCTGCTTCTCAAGAGGAAGCCATCTCTTTAAGATATCGTTCAACTGATCGACATGAATGGGCTTGGAAAGATAGTCGTTCATGCCCGCATCCTTGAACTGTTTTTCAACACCTTTTATAGCATTTGCGGTAAGTGCGATAATAGGTATTTCCTTGGCATACTGTGAGTCCAGAGCCCTGATTTTCATGGTTGTTTCAACACCGTCCATAAAAGGCATCATGTGATCCATAAAAATCATATCGTATGTTACAAGATGTTCATCAATTCTGTTAAATGCTTCGGAGCCGTTATCAATCGTTGTGGCTTCAAAGCCGAATCTTTTCATGATTTCAAAAGCAACCAGAAGGTTGACCTTGTTGTCGTCTACAATCATTACACGTGCAGTAGGCGCCTTAAAGGAAATCTTAAATTCGTCGTTCTGTCTGACAACGATATTGTGATCGTTTTTATAGTTCGAAGGTCTGCCGTCCTTTACTCTCTGAGGAAGTGAAAAACTGAATGTTGAACCGTAATCCGGTGTACTGGTTGCCCAGATTCCGCCGCCCATGAGTTCAAGTAAGTTCTTGGAAATGGCAAGTCCGAGGCCGGTACCTTCAACGTTTCTGTTCTTTCTGGTATCTATCTGTCCGAAAGCTTTAAAGAGCTTGCCCATGTTTTCCTCGGAAATACCGATACCTGTATCTTTTACCTCTACTTCGAGAACACCTTTATCAACTCCCTGGGGAACCCATACAATTTTTAATGTAATGCTGCCTCGGTGGGTGAAGTTTACGGCGTTGTTTAAGAGGTTAATTAAAATCTGTCTTATACGAAGTTCGTCACCGATCATGATTCTCGGGATATTCGGATTAATCTCGGTAATCAGTTTGACGGATTTATCTTTTAATCTGAATTCGATGATACTTAAAACATCGTGGATAAGGGAGTTGAAATGATACTCCTCTTCGTTAATTTCCATCTTACCGGAATCGATTTTGGAGAAGTCGAGGATTTCGTTGATGATGGAAAGAAGACTCTCACTGGACTTCTGAATTGTTTCGACATATTCGCTCTCTTCGTCACCTAATTCTCTCTCCGACAGAAGCTGTGCCATACCGCAGATGGCGTTCATGGGAGTTCTGATTTCGTGGGACATATTTGCAAGGAAGTTGCTCTTTGCTTCGAGAGCGTTCTGTGCCTCTTCCTGTTTTTCTTCCATCTTCTGTTTGTAATTTTTTATACCGCTCGCCATAAATACAAGCGTCACCATACCGAATGCATAGAGAATCAGGTAAATGTAATAGATCTGTGAAGGGCAGACTTTGTCGATTGCATCCATCTGGAAAATCGCCATCGCTATTAAAATGACAGCAGACACTATTGAGTATTCGAGCATGAGTTTCCGGTTAGAGTGAAGTGCAATCATTAATGCACCGGCAAAATAAACCATGATTAACATACCGAGCGTCTGAATTTTCCATGCAATGAAATAACTTGCGATAAGCATCGAAATGTAGAAAACTCTGATAATAATCGACTCTTTTTTGACTAATCTGAAAAGAAGCACCGTTAAAAGAATCGGAATAAAACCGACAGCGGAAAGAAGCGTTTCTTCCATTCCGAAATGGCCGAACGCATATATTACGTGGAGTACAACCACGCAGAAAAATTCGATTAAACTAAGTACCATAGTGGTGGAAAAAGGTAACATTCGCTCTCCTTTAACGTCTTACGTAAAGTCTTAATTTCTCTATCGTTTCTTTGAAGTTTTCAAGTGCATAATCTATCTCGTCTTTTGTGGTTAAAACTGAAAAACTGAATCTTACGGTCGAATCTAAAAGGTCCTTGTCCACGCCGATAGCCTTTAATGTGGCAGAAACCGCAGGTTTGTTGGATGCGCATGCGCTGCCCGAAGAAATATAAATACCCTTCTCTTCAAGAGAATGAAGAAGCACTTCCGCTCTTACGCCTTTTACCGATGCACTGACAATGTGAGGAGCACTGCCTTCTTCGTCCGCACCGTTTATTGTAACGCCTTCACATTCCTTAAGGCCTTTAATCATGTATTCGCGAAGTTCCCTCATGCGTGCGGTATCTTCATCGAAATTATCGAAGATTCTTTTAACCGCTGCACCGAGTCCCATGATACCGCATACATTTTCGGTTCCGCTACGCATATTCTTCTGCTGACCACCGCCGAAAATAATCGGTTTAATCTTAACCTTGTAAGACACATAAAGAAAACCGATACCCTTTGGACCGTGGATCTTATGGCCGCTGACCGAAAGTAAATCAATGCCCATTTTCTTAGGTGTTAGCTTAATCTTTCCGTATGCCTGAACGGCATCAACATGGAAAAGGGTATTGGGATTTTTCTTTTTGATGATTTCGGAAATCTTCTCAATCGGTTCAACGGTTCCTATCTCGTTGTTAACGCCCATTACGGAAACAAGAATCGTATCTTCCCTGATCGCATTTTCCAGTTCCTCGAGATTTACGACGCCTTTTGAATCGGTTGAAAGATATGTTATTTCATAGCCTTCTTCTTTTAGAAACTCTGCGCTTTGAAGTACTGCGGCGTGCTCTATTGAAGAAGTAATGATATGTTTTCCGCTTCTTTTATAAGCTCTGGCAATACCGATTAGCGCCATATTGTCGGCCTCGGTACCGCCCGATGTATAAATAATTTCGCTCTCGTCGCACTTAAGTGTGGAAGCGATAATTTTAGTCGTTTCTTTTATTTTTTTCTCGGCTTCAAAACCCTTTATATGCATGCTTGAAGGGTTGCCGTAATATTCGCTCATTTCTGCCTTCACGGCTTCGATGACTTCATCAAAAGCTTTCGTGGTGGCCGAATTGTCAAGATAACATTCCATGACTTAAATTTCCTTTTCAGATTTCCACAAAAATAATACCATAAGAGCGCTTATTTTTCCATTAAATAAATCTAAAAAATCCCACCGGTCACCCGGTGGGATTTAGCGATTTACTTCAAGTTTATATCCGATCCAGGCCAGAACGGTCATGCCTGCTGTCTCGGTGCGAAGGATACGTCTGCCCAGAGAGATTGGTTTTATACCGGAATTTACAGCTTCGTCGATTTCACTCTCGTCGAATCCGCCCTCCGGCCCGATGAAGACTGCAATTGTTTTGCCTTCTTTTATGGTGTCAAATGCCTCTTTGGTAGTTTCCATTCCTTCGGCAAGTTCATAAGGAATAAGTTTAACGTCGGCTCTGGCAGAATCTTTGACGGCATCCTTAAAAGAAATAACCTGTCCAATAAGCGGTACATATGCCCTTTTGCTCTGCTTGCCTGCGGCCTCAGCGATTGCCTGCCATCTGGTGATTTTTGAAGAGGCTTTTTTATCATCGAGCTTAACCACGCATCTCTTGGATGCCACGGGGATTATCTCGCTTACTCCAAGCTCAACGCATTTCTGGATAATCATTTCCATTTTGTCGGCTTTCGGAAGACATTGATAGAGGATTACCTTTGAAGGAAGTTCAACGTTTGCTTCTTTTATGAAAAGAAGTTTACAGATTACCCTGTCATCTTCAAAGCGCTCAATCGCACATCTGTATTCGTTTTCGTCTTCACCGTTTCCTACGGAAATCTCTTCGCCCTCACGCATACGAAGAACATTTTTGATGTGATTAAAATCCTGTCCTTCGATGATAACAGTCTTGTCGATTATATTACTTTTATCCACAAAGAAATGATACATTTTATTCCGGCTTTCTTGCAGTTATGCTTACCCATTCGCCCTGTCTTGTGACATCGAGTACCTCGAGACCGTCACGCTTCATTACATCAAGCATAAAGCCCTCTTTTTCATCGATAATGCCCGAGGTGATATAAATACCGCCCGGCTTCAATTGATGCAAAATAACGGGCGTTAAAACATCCAAAACGTTATGTAAAATGTTTGCAACGACTATATCGTATTTTTCATAGCCGGCCCAGTCCTGAACTTCCTTGTCGCTTATGATATTACCGATAATGATTTCGAAGTCTTCGGGAGATATTCCGTTGTTCGCAAGGTTCTCTGCCGAAGCATCGATTGCGCAGGGATCAAGGTCCGTTCCCTTGGCATGTTTTGCGCCGTACATAAGCGCTACGATTCCTAAGATTCCGCTGCCACATCCGACGTCGAGAATTTCGGTATTCTCGTTGACAAACTTTTTAATCTGTCTGATGCAAAGCTGTGTGGTTTCGTGCGCACCAGTACCGAATGCCGTTCCGGGATCGATATGTAAAATCTTGCCTGTATGCTCGGGATTTTCAATTTCCTCCCATGAAGGAATTACAAGAAGATCGTCGATGTAAAACTGATGGAAATACTTTTTCCAGTTGTTAATCCAGTCCAAATCCTCGGTTTCCGAAAGCATTACGCTTCCTTCGCCGATATCGGTAAAATCTCTGATTGCCTCAAGCTCGGTCTTAACGTTTTCAACTATCTCGTCAATGTTTAAACCTTCTTCGTCTTCGACAAAGAAATTAAGATACGCGATTCCGTCATCTTCTTCACTTACAGGCGGAATATCTACAAACATCTTTTCTTTTTCAAGCGGTGTCAGAGGAATTTTATCTTCTATCTGCGCACCTTCAAGACCTATGTCTTCCATGTAGCAGATAATGATATCTTCAGCATCCGTAATAGTTTTAATTGTGATTTTGTGCCATTTCATTTCTTTTATGATCCTTTAAATTTATTCTCTGTCCGCAAGATCGATTTTTAATGTCTCAAGGTAGGGTACAAACACATCCGAATCCCTCGGAATAATATATGCGGGATTTAATTCGTCGTGTCTGAAGCTCTTTCTTCCGCCTTCTTTTGCTCTCTGCCAGAATATCTTTAAATATTCAAACGGAAGATAATAGAGTTCGTCTATCGAGGTGTAATAAATCAGAAAAAAAGCAACGCCTCCCTGCGCCTCAAAGTCTTCCATGAATTTGTACTGATGCTCGTGAATATTCTGAAGCGAGAATGTTTCGCTTGCACTTTCCTTTGCATCAAAGCACACGGGAATTCCCTGAACGGCGCCGATATAGTCGACGGTACTTTTCTGATCAAAATATGCAAGAGTGATGTGTCTGGTGCTCTGATCGATTTCTATCGGCGTGATCGGCGTCGGTATTTTCTGAATGAGCGCCAGACCTTCATCTCTGTATTTTTCATTTGTACGGTTTATCAGTTCCTCGAGTGCGGAACCTCTTAAACCTCTTGATTTCCAAGTTGCCATTATTTACCTGACTTATTTAGAAATTTTTAAGAGCAATAGCTGTCTTAAACATGAGAACATATTCCCAGATTAATATACCGAAAGCTCCTATTGCAGCGATAACAAGCGCTATTATTGCAATTATCTGAATGATAGGAATAAAGCAGAGAATAACACATGCAACAAGTCCTATAAAAAGATATATTATAACTTTTCTGAACGTCTCCCAAGTGGATGAAAGATAATTGTCGACACCTGCAAGTATGTTAACAGAACCGTTAATAAACTCGAACAGATAAAACAGTCCTGCTATTAAGGCTAAGATCTTAACAATCGACTGAAGGAATCCTTCAGGCAGGAACTCTGCGACAGTATCAAACAAAGTAAGCAAAATATAAGCAATTCCTGCTGCTTTAAAACAGCTTTCATCTCTGCCGAGAAGGAACATAATAACGGCGATTGCAACACCGATAGCCAGTGCGATAACACCAAGCAATCCAACAACAAGATTTTCAGCACCCTTCGAATTAAGAAGAACCGCAACTACAGCGCCGATAATTGCCAGTACAAAAATAGACGGTGTACCGAGAACCGAAAGAAACGAAAAAATAAGGTAGAGTTTTCCGTTCTTATGACAACGCTCTCTTTTATCCTGCATCAGCTTATCTTCGCGTTCTCTGTCAGAATTAATGGAATCGTAATTCGGGTAATTTTCAAACATGACATTTCCTCCTAAAAAATAAATCCCCTTATCAGAAAGCAGATTTTCTGCTTTCGAAAATTATTATATCATAAAATAATATCTCTGTCAGATATCAGAATCGGACTTTATGATTATTCAATTACACAAGGTCGGTAAAATACAGCATTTAAATTGCTTTTTACGAATAAATAACCCGGAACATGAAAAAGGATTGCCCCGCGCAGGACAATCCTCAAAAGCAACATTTTAATTTTCGATTCGGAAGGTTATTTTATATAGGCATCACTCTCCTTAAAGTATTTTAAATTTTGTGTTTATAAAACTGCGACTTCCTCAACGGGCTCGCTTTCTTTATCAAAAGTAAGAGTGACTTTAAATAAATCTCCGTCAACATCTATTTTAAATTTACCCTTCATGGCTTCGGTCATGGTCTTTGCAATCGCAAGGCCCAAACCGTTTCCTTCCTGATGTCTGGATTCATCGTTTCTTGTGAATCTTTCGGTCAGTTCATCCGGAGAAATCGTAATGATGTCTCTGGATGTGTTTTTAAATATAATATTTATTTTGCCATCTGTTTCTTTTGCTTCAACGAAAACCCGTGTTGAAGGAAGTGAATATTTGTAAATATTCTGCAAAAGATTATCCACCACTCTCCAGAGTTTTCTGCTGTCGGCTTTTATGTAAAGACTTTCTTCCGGAATAGCGGCAATTGTTTCGAGATTCTTTTCCTCGAATCTTTCCTCGTACTCACCGAGTGCCTGGGAAATAATTGTTCCCACATCAAGCTTTTCCATAATAAGTTCGATGTTTCCACTGCTGGCCTTTGACACTTCAACAAGATCGTCCAAAAGACGTTTTAATTTGTTGGACTGTCTGTTTAATACTTCCGAGTATTCGCTTATCTTTCCCATGCTTTCGGCTGCATCGGTATTCTCATCAAATGATGCTGCCTCGGTATTGATTAAGTCCGAATAATTTATTACTGATGTAAGCGGAGTTTTAAGATCGTGAGAAACATTGGTGATAAGTTCGGTCTTCATTCTCTCGCTCTTCATTCTTTCTTCAACGGCATTATTTACAGAACCTGAAAGATTGTTAAGATTCTCGGCATGTTTTTTGTAGATGCCAAAGAAACCTGCTAAGTTAATCTTATAATCCGTATCGCCTTCAGCAAGTTTTTCACCCGCATAAAAGAGCTGACGTATCATAAGAACTATGTATAAAGCAATCGGATAAATAATGGATTTTTCAAACATAATTGCAAGAAAGAGGAGGAAAATTACAGCCGGTTCCCCAACCATTCCCGCTATACATATCGATCCGAACAGTTCCACTATAAGTATTACGGCACCTATCAGAATTGCCTTCCAGATAACCGAAATCTTTAAGTTCATTTTTGCAAACAAAGCGAGTATCTTATAGCACAAAGTGCTTTTAAAAATATTCTTAAGTTTTACTCTGTGTACGAAATTGATAAAAGCTATTATGAACAAAAGGATGAAGAGACTTAACGAAATTACCTCACCCTCAGCATCATCACATGAAACCGCAACACCAAATAAACAGATTTCGACAAAGATGAACAGTAATGCTGCTATATCGAAAGGAATCTTGGTAAAGAAACTCTCTTTTACTTCTCCGTCCTCATAAGAACGTCCTATTACGCTTATGAATAAAGCTGAAAATACAAGTAACAAAATGGCGCTGACAACGCTCCCGACCAACACCCAGATACGGAATTGGTATTCAAGACTGAAACGTGTCAAATTACTTTTATATGCATCATCCTCCGCATTTAAATCAGGTAGAAGATAAACGCTCCATTCAATGCCTTCATCAACGCCTTTGTAAACATATTTCGTCGGAACCTGATCCGCAGAATAAGGTTCCCTGAAATAAGAGTATCTGTAAATCTCCGTCTGGCTGGAAAGAGGTGTTAAAATAAGTGCTGCAATATTTCTTTCCTTAAGGAAATAATCCGCATCTTCTTTCATATCCATGGAAAGATAATTTTTGACCGTTCTGACATTTCTTTCGGCGTTATCCTCAAAGTGCTCTTCCAAAGTACGTTCAAGTGCATTTTCGGGTCTGTACAATCCGTTCTGTCCGATATCAAGTATTACCGCTATACAAAACAAAAGTACTGCCAGTGCACCGGCGCTTGCTGCGAATAAAAGCACTTTTGCCACGGGATGTGCAAGCCAGTATTTTTTTACTTTTTTATCTATGTTTTTTTCTTTTATGGTTTCTGTTTCAATAATGTTTTCTTCGTTCATATCCTATCCTTACTGTCCCTCGATTTTGTATCCCTGTCCCCAGATAACCTTTAAGTATCTCGGTTCGTTGGGATTGATTTCAATCTTTTCTCTAATATGTCTTATATGAACCGCAACTGTTTTTTCGCACCCGGGCATCATGCTCTCTTCCCAGTTTTTCTCGTAAATTTCTTTGGGTGAAAATACCCTTCCGGGTGACTGCATAAGCATTTTCAATATATCAAATTCTTTGGGAGTAAGCGTTACCTCTTCATTGTCAGCAGTTACGGTTTTAGTAGAGTCATCGAGTGTAACGCCTCCTACAGTATACATGCTTTCCGTTTTAACCTTTCCTCCGAAATCGAAGTATCTTCTTAAAGCCGAACGTACTCTCGCATTGACTTCTATCGGATTAAAGGGTTTTGTGATGTAATCATCGGCTCCTACGTTAAGCCCGAGAATTTTATCTGTATCTTCGCTTTTGGCCGAGAGCATTATTACCGGAATATTACTGAATTGTCGAATCTTGGAAAGTGCCTCTATTCCGTTCATTACAGGCATCATTATGTCAAGTATAACCAGGTGAATTTCGTTGGATTTTAAAATGTTTAGTGCCTCTGCTCCGTTTTCGGCTTCGTAAAAGTTTAAATCAGGGGATGATAAATAAATCTTCAGCGCGTTTACGATATCTTTCTCATCATCACAAATTAAAATGTTGTACATGTTAATTAACTCCCAAATATTCATTCAAGGAATCCTGCAGGTCTTCCGTACATCTATAATAATAGCCATCCGATTATTAAGAAACAAGGGGACAATTGGTTAAGATTTTATTAAGAAAGCAAAAAATATGGTTATATTTTACCCTAATAAACTATTTATCCTTAACCCAATATACTTTATAATAGTATTATGTTATAAAACTGTTTTAGGAGGTTACAGATGAAAACAGAAGCTTTGAACTGCAGATGCTGTGGCGGTGTGTTAAATGTTCAGTCGGCAATGACCGTTTGTGAATACTGCGGCGCAACCAACTTTATATCGGATACGGCCGGAAAATACATTAACCAGCTTAACCGTGCCAACAAATTACGTCAGCAGAAAGAATACGACAACGCTATCCGTATTTACGACAACATTTTATCGGAGAATATTCCTTCAGCGGATATTTTATGGTTAAGAACCCTTTGCGAATACGGCATCGAATATGTTCCCGATCCTATCAGCACAAAATACTTCCCTACACTTCACAGAATAAAGGACGAGAGCATTCTTAATTACTATTCTTATCTCGATGCACTCAAACTTTCCACCGAGGAGCAGAAAGAAATCCTCATAAAAGAAGCCACAGAGATTAACAGAATTCAGACCGAATATCTGGAAATCGCAAAAAATGAGGCTCCTTACGATGTTTTCATCTGCTATAAAGAGACCGATGAAGATACAAGGCAGACCACCGAGGATGTGGCATACTGCACACGTCTTTATGAAATTCTGTCAAAGAGCGGATACAAGGTATTCTTTGCAAGAGAAACTCTTAAGAATAAATTAAGCGTTGATTATGAGCCCTATATTTTCGCTGCATTAAAGAGTTCAAAGGTTATGGCTGTTATCGGAAGCAAATCCGAATATTTTACCGCTACCTGGGTAAAGAACGAGTGGAGCCGTTTCCTTAAACTGATGGAAAAGGATACAAGCAAGCAGATATTCTTTGCATGCGACGATCCCAACGAACTTCCCCGTGCATTCAGTTTAAAACAGGCACAGCTTCTTGCACATCCTCAGGCAATGGAAATACTTGCCAAAAATATAATCAACTACCTTGCAAATATCTTAAAAGCAGGCAAGAACGGCAAAGTCGGAGCGGTTAATGCTTCCGATTTCAATATTGACCTGGATTCTCCTGCAGGTATTCTTGCAAAAGCAAAAAAACATTTAATTCAGAAAAACTTTGCAGCAGTTTATTCCGATATAAGCGATCTGCTTGAAATCGATCCTACAAATGCAGAGGCATACTGGATTCGCACACTTGCAAATGCACGTCACAATGAAGAAAACATTATTTATGCCAAAGTCGATTTAACCAAAGACGAAGACTACGACAAAGCACTCACATTCGCAAGTGGAGAGTTAAAGGCAGAGATTGAAAAAATAAAAGACATATGCCTTGGAAATATCGATTTCCAAAAAGAATTTAACGCACAGATGGATAACGCTGCGGATGACTTCAGAAATACCGTTGCAAACAGTAAAACCTACGCCAAGAGAAAAGATATCATCAAAGAACTTGAGGATCTGAAAAAGGATTATGACAATGCCGTTCTTTCGAAAATCGGCGGGGCAAAGATTATGCAGGAAATCTCCAAGAAGGTTTCCGAACTGGATACTATTTATAAAACAATCCTCGACAGTATGTCTTCAAGAAGTATTTCCGAGTACAGAAAGTTCTGTGAAGAACATCATCTTTCAAATCTCGTGGAACTCGACATGTCTTCGGAAAAGATGAAAGTTTTAAGAAGCGAATACACCCAAGAAAACAAAAAACTTCGCAACAAGTATCTGATTACCGGAGGAAATTACGGTTTAAACGAAGAAATAAACAGCAGGAAAGACGCACAGGCCAAGAAGCAGCAAAAACTGAATGTTTTGGAAGAATCACTTTATGAAATCAACAGTGCCCCTTCCAATTTTGGCGAAAAAATGATGCAGATGTTCCTTGAAGATTAAAAGATTTATAAGACTAAAAAAGGTGCCTGACATGGCACCTTTTTTTATTTAAATATTCCTTTTTTCTTCTTTTCTTTGGGAATTCCGTCCTTAGCGGCATTCTTTGTGGCATTAAGATAATCTCCGCTCGCTGCATCGAATGCTCTCAACGCTTCCTTAGCTTCTGCAGACAAATGATCCGGAACTTTGACTACAAGTTTGACATAGTGGTCTCCCCTGCTGTCTTTATTCTTTACATTTGGAACACCTTTACCACGTAGTCTAAGAGTAGTATCGGTAGGAGTACCTGCCTTTATGTCATATACCACTTTGCCGTCAACGGTATCAATAAAGATTTCACCGCCGAGTGTAGCTACAGAGAAAGGAAGTGAAACCGTTGAATAGATATTCATACCTTCTCTTTTAAATGTGGAATGTGAACCTACTACTGCGCCTACAAGGATATCTCCTCTCGGTCCGCCGTTTGAACCGGGCTCACCACGACCGGGTATTCTGCATGCAAGCTGTCCGTCGTCGATACCTGCGGGGAATTTAACCGCATATTTTTTCTTTATGGTTGTATAACCCGTACCGCGGCATTCCACACATTTATCTCTGATAATCTTTCCTTTACCGCCACATTCACGACATGTCTGAACAGTCTGAATCTGACCGAAGAGTGAATTGCTGGTAACAACCACCTGGCCTTTACCCTTACAGGTAGGACAGGTCTCGGGGCTGGTTCCGGGTTTTGCGCCGCTGCCGCCACAGGTCTTACATTCTTCTTTTACGTTTACTTCTATTTCTTTTTCACAGCCGAAGATAGCTTCTTCAAAAGATATTCTTACTCTCTGAATTATATCCTGACCGCGCTTGGGACCGTTTCTTGTGGCTCTTCTGCCGCCGCCGAAGAAATCGCCGAAACCGAATAAATCGCTGAAAATATCACTGAAATCAGCGCTGTTAAAATCAAATCCGCCTGCTCCGCCGCCTGCAGCACCGTCAAATGCAGCATGACCAAACTGATCGTACTGACGTCTCTTGTCTGCATCACTAAGAACAGCATACGCTTCCGATGCTTCCTTAAATTTCGCTTCGGCATTCGGATCGTCGGGATTCATATCCGGATGGTATTTCTTAGCCAGAGTTCTGTATGCTTTTTTAATCTCTGCTTCGTCTGCATTTTTATCTACTCCGAGGACCTCGTAGTAGTCTCTTTTTGCATCTGCCATAACTGTTTACCTTTTTTCGTAAATATGTGTCGGGGCATTAAACCCCGACACACTTTTATTGCTTATGTCTTTTATGAGAATTATACTTCTCTGAAATCACCGAAATCGCCTGCTTCGGAACCGTCTGTAGGACCGTCGTTTGAAGCGCCCTGTGTGAACTGGCTCATGTCGGGACCTGCGCCCTGTGCTCCGGCAGCACCCTGCATCTGCTCATACATCTTGGTGAATAAGCCCTGAGCTTTTTCCATCATCTTTTCCTGAGCTGCCTTAAGTTCGCCTACTTCGTCTTCGCTCATCTCTTTGTCTTTGGTTCTCTCAAGGATTGCCTTAACATTTTCGATTTCAGCCTGAAGATCTGTCTTCTCTGATTCGGAAATCTTATCGCCTACTTCGTTTAATGCCTTCTCTGTCTGGAATACCATAGAGTCTGCATCGTTACGAGCGTCGATAGCTTCTTTTCTCTTCTTATCCTGAGCTTCGTACTCAGCTGCTTCCTTTACAGCCTTCTCGATATCGTCATCAGACATATTGGAGCCTGCTGTAATTGTGATGTGCTGTTCCTTGCCTGTTCCAAGATCCTTAGCGGATACGTTTACTATACCGTTAGCATCGATATCGAATGTAACTTCGATCTGAGGAACGCCTCTTCTTGCGGGAGGAATTCCGTCAAGTCTGAACTGGCCGAGAGACTTGTTATCTCTTGCAAACTGTCTTTCACCCTGTACAACGTTGATGTCAACTGCTGTCTGGTTATCTGCTGCTGTTGAGAATACCTGGCTCTTCTTAACAGGAATTGTTGTATTTCTTTCGATAAGTTTTGTAGCGATACCGCCCATTGTTTCGATAGCAAGTGAAAGAGGAGTAACATCCAGAAGAAGGATTTCACCGGCACCTGCATCGCCTGCAAGTTTACCACCCTGAATTGAAGCACCGAGTGCTACGCATTCATCGGGGTTAAGTGATTTGGAAGGTTCATGTCCTGTAAGCTGTTTAACCTTATCCTGAACTGCAGGAATACGTGTTGAACCACCTACAAGAAGTACTTTACCGAGTTCGCTGGCCTTAATACCTGCATCGTCAAGTGCTCTCTTAACAGGACCTGCTGTACGCTCAACGAGTTCATGTGTAAGTTCATCGAATTTAGCTCTTGTAAGAGTCATTTCGAAATGCTTGGGTCCGTCTGCTGTAGCTGTTAAGTAAGGAAGGTTGATATCTGTAGTGGTTGCTGCAGAAAGTTCCTTTTTAGCCTTCTCACTTGCTTCCTTGATACGCTGAAGTGCCATTGTATCGTTTGAAAGATCGATACCCTGCTGTTTCTTGAACTCATCAATGATATAATCTGTAATCTTCTGGTCAAAGTCATCACCACCGAGTCTGTTATCACCGGCGGTTGCTCTAACTTCGATGATACCGTCGCCGATTTCGATGATTGAAACATCGAATGTACCGCCACCTAAGTCGTAAACCATGATGGTCTGCTCTTTTTCGTTATCAAGTCCGTATGCAAGAGCTGCTGCTGTAGGCTCGTTGATAATTCTCTTTACATCGAGACCTGCAATCTTACCTGCATCCTTTGTAGCCTGACGCTGTGCATCGTTGAAGTATGCGGGAACGGTAATAACTGCCTCTGTAACCTTTTCGCCAAGATATGCTTCAGCATCTGCTTTTAACTTCTGAAGAATCATAGCTGAAATCTGCTGAGGTGAATATTTCTTACCGTCGATTGTTCTGCCTCTGTCTGTACCCATGTCTCTCTTGATTGAAGAGATAGTCTTTTCTGCGTTTGTAACTGCCTGACGCTTTGCTGCCTCACCTACTAGTCTTTCACCTGTCTTTGTAAATGCTACAACCGAAGGTGTAGTTCTTGCTCCTTCTGTATTTGCTATAACTGTAGGCTGACCGCCTTCCATAACTGCCACGCAGCTGTTTGTAGTTCCTAAGTCAATACCAATTATTTTGCTCATTGTTTTATCCTCCTAAAAAAATCCTTAATTTTCTAATTATTTAATCGAAGTGTTCTTCGTAACTTCCGTCCTAGGGTACAACCGCTACCATACTGTGTCTTAAAACCGAATCTCTGTACATGTAGCCTTTTTGAAGTTCCTGTGCCACAAATCCTGATTCATACTCGTCGCTTGCAACCTGCATTATCGCATTGTGGAAATCCGGATTGAATTCGCATCCTACCGCTTCGATGGGCTTTACTTCAAGCTTTTCAAGTTCACCTATCAGCTGCTTGTAAATCATTCTCATACCTTCCACATGGGGATCGCTTTCTTCTTCGGGTTTGATGTTTGAAAGACCTCTTTCAAAATTATCAACCACCGGAAGTATCTTTTCGAGTACACTCTTTGCACCGGTTTCAAACATCTGCTCTTTTTCTTTGTCTGTTCTTTTTCTGAAGTTTTCAAACTCTGCGAGCTGACGTTTTACTCTGTCTTCAAGTTCCTCTATTTTTTCCTGTTCTTTTGTTTTCTTTTCCTCTGCAGGTGAAGTTTCTTCGGTTTCGCCCGCTTCGGTTTTGGTTTCCTCAGCTGCCGTTTCCTCTTTCACTTCTTCTGTCTTTTCTTCGGCTTCTTCTTTTACGGGTTCGTTAAGAATTTCTTCGTTAACCTTTTTTGAATCCGCTTTGGATTTGCCGTTCTTTTTCTTGCTGGCCACTTTCTTTTCCTCCGAATTTATTTTCTAGTCTTCGTCTTTTTTATACATCATGTCGAGCTGTGATTTTATGGTCTTTATCGTTCCGACTACCTTGTCGTAATCCATACGCTTAGGACCGATGATACCAATCATACCTCTCATGCCGTCGCCGAATTCGTAATTTGCCGTTACGATACTGCAGTCCTTCATGGTCTGAATCGGTGACTCTTCGCCGATGTAAACTTTAATCTCGTTCTTGCCTTCTGTGTTTGTATCGTCGATAAGCTGTGTTAAGAGCTGTTTCTCTTCAAAGGCATTTATAAGATCGCTGGCTTTCTGGTTGTCTGAAAGTTCCGGATATTTAAATATGTTGTTTGCGCCGGATGTGTAAATCTCAAGATCTTCATCTTCCTTAATCGTTTCTGCAACCGCATCGATTACTTCCTCGATAATAGGGCCGTACATTCCTGCCTGCTGTTTAAGTGCAGTGATGAGTCCTAAATTTATTTCTTCAACCGAAAGGCCGTTTAAATGTGTATTAAGAAGAATGTTTAATTTAAGCATTGTCTCGTCGTTAAGCGATTCGGCAACTTCGATTACCGTATTCTTAATGACGTTTCCTTCTATAACGATAACGGCAAGAATATGTGAGGCATCCATTCTGGAAAGCTGAAGGAATTTAAGCACATTTCTTGAACTTCTCGGAGCCGTTACCATTGTGGCGTAATTGGTGTTTACAGCCATCAGCTTTGCGGCCTGTTTGAGCATGTGATCAAGTTTCTCTTCCTTTTCAAGAAGCACATCCTTTAACTGCTCAACTTCTTTTTCGTGTTCAAGCATCATCGCATCTACATAGAAACGATAACCTTTGTCCGAAGGAATTCGTCCTGCGGATGTATGCGGCTGGATAATAAATCCGAGTTCCTCGAGGTCTGCCATCTCATTACGGATGGTTGCGCTCGAAAGATTAAGGTCCGTATACTTTGAAATTGTTCTTGAACCTACGGGCTCTCCTGTCTCAAGATAATTCTTGATTATGGCCTGAAGTATTTTGGTTTTTCTTTCATCTAATTCCATACATTTACCTTTTTTTCTTCGCCGTTAGCACTCGTTTGGATTGAGTGCTAATATCTACATTTCATACTATACAACCTCCGTCTTCCAATGTCAACACAATTTTAAAAAACCTCATAAAAAACATAAAAAAAAAGGATCCGGCGAACCGAATCCTTTTTCTTTATAACTTTAATTATGATTAGATGCCAAACTTTCCTTCAACATTACCGTTGATTACATAGTAAGCTGTGCTCTCTTCAGGCTTTACATAGATGTCAGCGCTCTTGAAATCAGCTGCTTTCTTTCCAAGGTCATATACCCATACGTCCTTAGCGATCTTTACAAGATCTTCATAGCTGTATGACTTCTCGCCAAACTGTACATAAACTGCAATCTTAGAAGCTGCTGCCTTAGGAGCTGCCTTCTTAGCGGGAGCTGCCTTCTTTGCAGGAGCTGCTTTCTTTGCGGGAGCTGCCTTCTTTGCAGGAGCTGCCTTCTTAGCGGGAGCTGCTTTCTTTGCAGGAGCTGCCTTCTTAGCGGGAGCTGCCTTCTTAGCGGGAGCTGCCTTCTTAGCGGGAGCTGCTTTCTTTGCAGGAGCTGCTTCCTTCTTAGCGGGCTCTGCCTTCTTTGCGGGCTCTGCCTTCTTTGCAGGTTCTGCCTTCTTAGCGGGAGCTGCCTTCTTTGCAGGAGCTGCCTTCTTAGCGGGAGCTGCCTTCTTTGCAGGAGCTGCTTTCTTTGCGGGAGCTGCCTTCTTTGCAGGAGCTGCTTCCTTCTTCTCTTCAACCTTAGCTGCTACAACGGGAGCTGCTTCAGCTTTCTTTTCTTCAGCCTTTGCAGCTGCTGCCTTAGCGATAGGCTTAACAGTAACTGTTGTCTTTTTGATCTCTGCCATAATAAATTCTCCTTCCACACCTCAAGAGGTGTACAAATTTAACCAAATTTTTAACAAATTTACATAAAAATTGCTTTATATAAACGAAGTTTAATATATTGTATTTTTTTTGTCAAATGTTCGATTGTAATTTCTGTTATTTGGATATTTTTAGAGAAAATATCTGCTATTTTTTGTTAAATTCGCACAAATTGGATATTTTTACTCTCTTCCGTACTCTGCTTTTACGAATTCGCGAAGAGCAACGAGTGATCTTTCAACCTTCTCTGTTTCAATACAGTAGGACATTCTGAAATATCCGGGACAGCCGAACGAATCCGAAGGAACCAGAATCAAATTGTACTTCTTCGCCTTTTCACAGAACACTTTTGCATCTTCTTCAAGCGCTTTGGGGAAGATGTAGAAAGTTCCCGAAGGCTTTACAACTTCGAAACCGAGACGAACGAGTTCATTATAAATAAGGTTCATATTTGTTTCATAAACCTTTAAGTCACTTGTTAAGTCTAGGCACTCAGCCACAGCGAGCTGGATGATTGAAGGAGGACAGTTATGACCTGTGCCTCTGGAAATCTGTGTGCACATTCCGACAATGTATTCAGCATCCGTACACTTGGGATTTACAGCCACATATCCGATACGTTCACCGGGAAGTGAAAGTGATTTGGAATATGAGTAGCAGCTTAATGTATTGTCATAGAATTTTGATACATAAGGTGCATCAGCGCCGTCGAATACTATCTCTCTGTAAGGTTCGTCGGAAATGATGAAGATATCATGTCCGTACTCTTCCTGCTTCTTATAAAGAATGTCTGCGAGTGTCTTTAAAGTCTCCGATGAGCATGCTGCGCCCGAAGGGTTGTTGGGTGTGTTAATCAAAACAGCCTGAACATCGCAGGTTAACATTTCTTCGAAAGCTTCAAAGTTAATCTGGAAGTTTTCAAGGTTGGGCGGAACTACCTTAAGTACTGCTCCGGTATCATTGATGTAATGCATGTACTCAGGGAAGAAAGGAGCAAATGTAAGTACCTTGTCATTTGTATTTGTCACACATCTTACGGCATGGGCAACTGCACCTGCAGCACCTGTAGCCATAAAGATATGGTTAGCTGTATAGTTCATACCGAATCTCTTATTCAAAGATTCTGCGATTGCGGCTCTTACCGAAGGGATTCCGGGTGAAGGGCTGTAACCGTGAAGTTTTACGGGGTCTGATTCCTGTAAAAGTTTAATCATGGTATCGGTAAATTCCTTGGGAGTGGGAACGGAAGGATTGCCGAGGCTGTAATCAAATACATTCTCGTATCCTATCTCTTTTCCTTTTTCGGTAGCATAGGTAAACATTTCCCTGATTACCGATTTTGCATTAAGCATTTCTTTGTAATCCTGTCTGATCATTTTCTTTTTCTCCGTTTATATTAATTAATTTTTTTACGAGTCCCATTTGACATACGTAACAAATACGTTGCCGTTATTATCATAAAAGGTTTCCGCTTCGTCTCTTCCGACTTTCATAAGGTTTCCGCTTCCGGGATTAACCCAGACATAAACAGAATCGCTGTAGCCGATAATCAGAATGGTGTTGTTGTCTGCCTCCGCGATAACAGGAATATCCTTATTCAGATAATACTTGATTAATTCAGGACTGACATTAACCAGTTCAACACCTTTTGCATTTGGAACACTTTTCTCTATTATCTCTTCGTATGACATGCTTCTTAAATCACTTTTGACATCGAGCGAGAAGCCTTCATAGTCGAGAATCTTTTCAAGGCAGGCTTCCATGGAAGAAGATTCCTCATCCGCGGGAGTCATACCGTCTATTACCATAATCTGATTGGTTTTGCTGTAAGATTCCTTTTTCCAGATGTAATGACCGTTGCAGTCAATAACGCATCCAAACCCGTCATTTGCAGTCTTTACAGCCTCACTGATATCTGTGAAAATTCCTGCGCACTCATCGGAATTCATAACATAATAAATATTGTCGGATTCACCTGTCAGAATCAGTTCTCTTCTGCCCTCATACATTTCCGTCTTGGGAGTTTTGAACTTAATCTTCTTGGGGTCCATCTCTTTTTTAAGAGTAACCTGGACAATCTTTTTAAGGTTTTCCGTAATAACAACTTCGGAATTGTTTTTATAAGTCTTTTCCATCAACGTATTAACGATACTGTCGGGAGGTGCACTTACAAACTCTCCGTCCTCGTTCTTTTCGTTTCTGGTAAGAGTGATAAGATTGTCGTTAATCTTGCAGCTTAAAACATAAATATTCTGATATGTGTAGGTCTTCAGGATTTCCTTGTATCTGTTAATGATATTTAACTTATACATCGGAACAATCTTTTCCCTGTAAACATTCTCGGAAATGTCTGCATTTCTCGCATCGCCGTAGATTAAGTCTTCGCCCATAAATCCCATCGGCTTAATATGCTCTCCGGCCTTTGCATCGATGGTATAAATCTGCGAACGCTCCATATCAAGGAAAGTTATCTGGTTAATACCTATTGCATCTTCCTTTGAAATCCACGCACAGTTTTTGTAGGAAGGTGCCACATAAAGATATTCGTTTTTAAGATTTTCTACGACTATTTCCTCAGACTGTTCTTCGATATTTACCTTGTGGATTTTCTGATCATAAAAGAAATAAAACTCGTTTTTGTTGTTTGCGTATGCGAGTTTTCCTATTTCGTTTTTAAGTATTTCATAAGGCTTGTCGCATTCTATGAAAATCTTTTCAACTACGACATTGGTCTTTGAATTATATTCGAACAGATGAATACCGCATTTTCCTTCATAGTCTCCGCGGTTAAAATATCCGTACACATAGAAGAAAACGTTTCCGGACTCATCAATTCGAAGTATCTTTATATCATGCTCGGGATTAATGCATCTTGCGTCGTGATTGTCTTTATCATAAAAGGAATAAGCCGTACCGAAAGTATTCTGCGCGGAGTTTACGACAAAGAGTGATTTGTTGTTTACAAATGCATATGTATTGCCGTCCTCACTCTCCGCATGTTCAAATTCGTCAGGCATGATTCCAAGCATCAGTGTATCGTTATATACAACGCCCTTGTCGGCGAAAAGAATCGTATTCATGTATCTGTCAAAGGATAAAAGATACATTCTGTCAGACCCTTTTATGAACCTGTAATACTCGGTTACGGAATAAAGTCTTTCCTCTTCGCCGGTTAAAGCGGAAACCGTATATTCGAGTTTCATCAATGCGTTCTTTGAATCAATCTCGCCCACGGTGCAGACAGGCTCATCGACTCTTTTAACATCGAGGCTTCCCCAGGTGACCTGGTCCATCGAACTGTGGATATCCACATGTGCGAAATTCGTATTGTCGCCCGATGAATTGCTCTCCATGTATTTGCCGATTTCTTCCTGCGCTGTTTCCTTATCAAACGTGCAGTTGTTGAAATAGTAAACGTAATCGAGTTTCTCGGAGAAGTTTAAAGTATCGTCCTCGAATATTCTCGCGTAGTAATATGCTTTTCTGTCGTTGTCGAGAGTAAGAATTATCTTTAAGGAATAATCCGTTTTCTCGGCAATAATATCTTTGAACGTAAAAGAAATATCCATGTATTCCGAGGTCTGCATGTATGTTGTCACATCGCCTTCCTCGACAAATCTCTCCTTGTCGATACTTCTTAGTTCATAGGAGATATTGTTTATCTTCTCCCCCATTTTATATATGCGGACATTAAGTTTTCTGCCGTTCTGTAAAGGTGTGATTCCGTCACGGATAACCGAATAATCCATCTCGGCGGTATAGCCGAACATTCTGTTAAAATCGTGGTCGTTTTCTCTCACACAGATAACGGGAAGCGAAGCCGGAGCCATTTCTTTGGTAAGGTCCGTATTTCCGCGGTTTAAAAGATATCCGAAAAAGAACAGCGAAGCTACAAACCACGCAGCTATAACCACATATTTCCAGGCTTTGGTTAAAAGGAACTGTTTTATGGGCGAATTCCTGCTGCCGTTCTCCTGGAGATCAACGTGTTTAATACTATTAAATTCGTTGGCTCTTTCTTTTCTTTTTTTCATTAATTCCCGTATATGCGAAAGGTCTGCAACTTTCGTCACAGACCCAAATAATTACTTAATACTGTTCAATCTGCATATGGCTTTTTTAAGCGCAACCGCTGCTCTGTCAAGATCCGTGTCGGGATCCTTGGCAGCAATTCTTTCCTGCGCTCTCTTAAAAGCTTCCTGCGCACGGTTTTCATCAATTTCGGAAGGCCACTCGATTATTTCCGCCAGGATAATAACCGAATCGGGATTGATAACCGCAAAGCCTGCATGTAAAGCCGCATTCTTCGGCTGATCCTCTTCCGTAATTGTAAGTATGCCCGGTTCTATGATGACAGTCATCGGAATGTGATTTTTCAATACACCGATTTCTCCTTCAGTTGTATTGAATTCAAGCATTGATGCTTTTCCCTCATAAAACAGTCTCTCCGGGGTTATTATTTTAACATCGAAAAGATTTGAATCTTCCATCTATAAAAAACTCCGTTTATTTCTGATTCTTTTTGGCAAGAACATCGTCGATGCTTCCGGCATTTAAGAAGTAACCTTCGGGAATGTCGTCATGCTTGCCTTCGAGAATTTCCTTAAATCCTCTGATGGTCTCTGAAATGGGAACGTATTTACCTTCGAGACCTGTGAACTGACCTGCTACGAAGAAAGGCTGTGAAAGGAATCTCTGTACCTTTCTTGCACGGGATACCAAGAGCTTGTCATCTTCGGAAAGTTCATCCATACCTAAGATGGCGATGATATCCTGAAGTTCTTTGTATCTCTGAAGGATTTCCTGTACGCCTCTGGCTACCTGATAATGCTCAAGACCTACGATTCTGGGATCCAGAATTCTTGATGTTGATTCAAGAGGATCTACAGCGGGATAAATACCAAGCTCAACGATTGCTCTCGAAAGAACGGTCGTTGCATCGAGGTGAGCGAATGTTGTAGCGGGAGCAGGGTCGGTTAAGTCATCGGCAGGAACGTATACAGCCTGAACCGATGTGATTGAACCGTTCTTTGTAGAAGTGATTCTCTCCTGAAGTGCACCCATTTCTGTCTGAAGTGTGGGCTGATAACCAACGGCTGAAGGCATACGTCCAAGAAGTGCGGACACTTCGGAACCTGCCTGTGTAAAACGGAAAATGTTATCGATGAAAAGAAGCACGTCCTTTCCGCCTTTGTCACGGAAGTACTCAGCCATTGTAAGTCCTGTAAGACCTACTCTCATTCTTGCTCCGGGGGGCTCGTTCATCTGACCGAACACCATGGTGGTTTTATCAATAACGCCCGATTCCTGCATTTCATGATATAGGTCGTTACCTTCTCTTGTTCTTTCACCTACACCGGTAAATACGGAATATCCGCCGTGCTCTGTAGCGATGTTACGAATAAGCTCCTGAATAAGAACCGTCTTACCAACACCGGCACCGCCGAAAAGACCGATTTTACCTCCCTTCTGATAAGGGCAAAGGAGATCTACGACTTTAATACCGGTTTCAAGAAGTTC
>JAEEGG010005503.1_pt1 | contig 30055 bp, 19 predicted proteins | sample 9134161 | NCBI WGS metagenome assembly JAEEGG01 (sample SAMN16246543, study PRJNA631951) | gut metagenome | biome: gut microbiome; feature: rumen; material: CR-attached | host: Bos | place: Iran: Karaj | collected 2018-10
TTCGCCGGCTGGGATCTCTGGAAGGAAGAAGTAGGCGTCCTCACTCGTCCCGTAGGGCGCGGAGACGACCTGCCGCGCGACGAAGAGTCCGTCGACGAAGAGCGAGAGGTCGAACGAATCCGTCTTAGCGTAGAAGTTGTGCTGTCCGACGCGCACTGCGAGCGCGTCCGCTCCGCCCTGCGGGACGTCGAGGCTCCACGTGAGCGAGCCCGCGCGCTCGGCTGCGTATGCGACGCCGTCCGCATCTGTGCGCCACGTTCCCGTCGATGCGGCGAAGGATGCACCGGAGGTTGCCTGTCCGGCGGGGACTGGAAGCCACGTGATGTCAGGGACGAGCGGATCGCTCCTGACATTGCGAACTTCCGTTCCGTCGTTAGAGCCGTCTCCGTCTGTATCAGCAATATTGGGGTTCGTCCCGTGGAGGAATTCCTCGATGTTGATGAGTCCGTCGCCGTCAGGGTCTTCTATCGCGTCGGCAAGGAACGGAATCGTGCCGTTTGCAATTTCCCACGCGTCGGGCATGCCGTCGCTGTCGGAGTCCGCGGAACGCGGATCGGTCCCGGCGCGGAATTCGGCGATGTTGTCGATTGTGTCGCCGTCGGGATCAAGCGCCGCGTCGGAGGGGTCGGCGGGATCGAGTCCGTACTTCTCCTCCCACCAGTCGGGCATTCCGTCGCCGTCGGAGTCTGTTTCGCCGACCGCGTGGAAGAGGCTGTAGGGGCCTGCGATGTTCGACGCGCGCCCTTCACGCGCCCAGAGGAGCTCGAGCCCCGCGTCGCCGTCGTTCTCGTAGTATTCTATGCGGATGTCGTGCAATCCCTCGGACAGCGGCAGGGTCGCGGACGCGGAGAGCATCGAGTGGTTCCCGCCGTTGTCGATGACGAGAGAGCCGTCCACGTAGAGCCGCGAGCCGTCGTCCGACCTGAGCGTAAGCGTGCAGCGCCCCGCCTCGCGGACGAGCAGCGCGCCCTCGAACATGGCGGCATAGCGGTCGGTCAGCGACGCCGGCGCACCCTCCCATGCGGAAGTCGTCGCGGCGAACGCGATGCGCTCGACAAGCCCCGTCGAGACGGGCTCAAGTCCGTCAAGATCGGGCATCTCCGAAAGCGCCGACGGGAATGCGTAGTACGAGGAAACGAGGCCGCGCGCGTAGCCGACCGGAACAGCCTCGGACTCCTCGGCGACGTGGCAGAGCGAGTCGGCGGGAAGGAGCTCCTTCCCGAATCCGGGGCCGCTCCAGGAGAGCGACAGGACCGCGTCCACCTTGTTCTCGTAGTAGAGGATCTCAATCGGACGCCATCCGGCCGAGAGCGCTATTGCGCCGTACGTCTCGCGGGCGGAGTGCTCCGCCGGGTCGGATGTGACGCGCGCACCGTCCACGAACAGCTCCGAGCCGTCGTCCGAGGTGACGAAGAAGGTGTACGTTCCGTCGGAAGGTATGCGAACAAACCCGGAGAGACGGCATGCGAAGCCGTCGCCGCGCGACTCCACCGCCTCGGGCCAGTCCCCGTCCACGAACGATACAACCGGCGCGACCGCCTCGGCGAACGGCTCCAGGGAGCGGAAGTCGGGCATCGCCCGGAGATCGCCGTCGGTGAAGCGGAAGTCTGCGAATAGCCCTGGACGCGCGAGACGCGGATCGGGCTCGGAGAATCCCGGATCGGCTCCGAGCTCGAACTCCAGCGCGTTCGCGAGCCCGTCTCCGTCGGGATCGAGCGAGGCATCGGCGGAGTCGAGCGGATCGAGTCCGTGCGAGACCTCCCATCCGTCGGGGAGTCCGTCGCCATCGGTGTCGGGCGAGAGAGGGTCTGTCCCCGCGATGTACTCCGCGAGGTCGGGGAGTCCGTCGGAGTCGAAGTCTTCGGACCCGTCGCGCGAGAGCGACCCGAACGCGGCGTGCTCCCACTCGTCGGGTAGAGGGTCGCCGTCGGAGGAAAGCCCAAGGGGACGCTCCGTCGAGACCCTGATTGCGTCAGCATCGCCGCCTCCGTCCGAGAACGTCAGGCCGCGCATCCGCTGCGCGGTTCCGCGCATGGCGAGTCCCGTGTGCGCGACCCTGCCGTTGACGTATATGTCCCATGTGCGGCGGACGTAGTCGAGCCGCATGGTGACGCGCGTCCATTCGTCCTCGGGAATGAACACGGACCTGTTGGTATGGACGAGACCGCCGTCCGTCACCACAAGCGAGCAGCTTCCGTCCGCCGCGACGGCAAGCACGGAATCCGAGTCTGAGGCCATGCCCTGCATCCCGAGCCCGCGGACATGCATGTCGACCCATACTTCGTCCGCATCGACCGCGACGTCCCGGGCGACCTCAAGACTTCCGTCGTCGGTCCTTGCGACGGAAAGCGACGCAGTCCCGTCGAACGAGGCGCTCTCGACGACCGTCGCGGACGCAGGGCCCGAGACGCGCCACCCGTTCTGCCCCGCGAGGTCACCGGGGGTCACGCCGGGGCGCTCGAATCCCTCGAACCAGAGGAAGGGAGACGCCGTGCCGGGAGTGAGCGGATCCGACCCCCACGCGACCTCGAGTCCGTCAGGGACTCCGTCCCCGTCGGTGTCCGCGAGCAGCGGAGACGTGCCGTGCACGCGCGCCTCCATCGCGTCGGAAAGTCCGTCTCCGTCCGTGTCGCGCGTCGCGTCAGAGACGGCGTAGAGCCGGGCGCGTCCGTGCTGCGGGAGAAGGTCCGTCCACTCAGAGACGGGCGGATGCGCAGGCGCGCGCGCGACGTGGAGCCACGGGGAGTCCGCCGCCGCCGCCGCGTTCGTCGACTCAGCCGCGTAGACGTCGTAGGCGTGTCCGCCCGATGCGACTGCGAGCGAGAGCGCGTCCTCCGGCTCGTCGGCGGAAAACGACGTGAAGCGCGGTAGGGGATGCGCGGACGCGTACGGGAGGCGTCCGAACAGCGAGAAGCCGAGCGGAGTGAGCGACGTGCGCATAAGCCACAGCGTGTCGCCGGGCGAGACCTGCATGAACGAGGGAAGGCCCGTAGCGGGGTCGATCCACGAGGTTGCGGACCACACGGCGTTCGTCGCGCCGCCTGCCGGGCAGAGGGCGGTGAGCGTGTCGGAGAATTCGCCGCCGTCTCCCTCGAACGCGCCGGAGAGGAATCCGGCTGGGCCCGACTCCTCCATCGGCGCGAACGGCATCACGACCTCGGCGAGTCCGTTCGTCCCCGCGTCCACGCGCTCCACCCCGACGACGTCGTCCGCGAAGGCTGCGGATGACAGCGCCGCCACCGCGACAGCGGCACCTACCCATGCGGTCCAGTGACATGCATTTGCTTTCATCGTGTGTCTCCTTTTCATTTCAGTTTTACCATAAAGTCGTTCCAATGCCGAGGACTGCGGCATTCAAGAGCATCAGCGTTCCGAGGATCGCGAACATGACGCCCAGCGCGATCTTCGCCGGGATGACGTTGCGCGACGACCACTTCGCCATCTGGAAGGCATCCGTCGTCTTCGAGGCGAGGACAAACACAGCGACGAGCGGCGCGATGAAGGCGAGGTTGTAGAGGGCAAGCAACGCGAAGGAGCGCCATGCGCCCGGCTCGCGGGATATGAGCGCAAGGACGGGAACATAGACCTGACCCGTGCAGAGCGCGTCGAGAAGCGTCACGAGGAATGCACAGCCAAAGCCCGCGAGGGCGACAGCCGGACCGCTCCAGCTCTCCATCGCGATCTTGCGTATCATCACCTTCACACCTTCTGGTAGCTTCAATGTCACGACGGAAAAGACTGGCACCTTCTTGAACTTCAGCGCGTCGCGGAAGCTGAGGAACGAGAGCACGAAAAGCGAGAGCGCGAGAACGACCATTACGACGTCGTGGAGAATGCGCAGACCTACAAGAGCCTTCAGGGCCTGCATGAGTCCGAGGCCCATCAGCATGTAGGTGACGAACGTGCCGGCGCAGAACGCGAGCCCTCCGACGATGCGCGCGCGACGCTTGCGGCCTCCGATGGCGAGGATGCCGGCAAGCGAAATCATGATCGCGAAGGAACAGGGGTTGAATCCGTCGACGATTCCGGCGAGGAGGACGGTCGGAAGCGTCCATCGCGACGCGGCGGCGGCAGTCTTCGACTCTACGGCGGTGCCGGTAACGGGAATGTTGATTACCGGGCTTTCAGGGTCGTCGCAGAGAATCTGGACGTGTTTCGAGAACTCGCCCGGGAGCATGGCCTTAAGCGAAACCGAGAGCGTCGCGGCGGACGACGGCTCGATACGCATCGAGGAAAGCGATGCTTCAGCACCGCAGCAGCCCTTCACCTGCGACACGGCGACGGGAGACGGCGAGGCGTTGCGCAACTCGACGGACTTCGACGCCGCCTCTCCTGCGGCTATCTCGCCGAACGCCACGCCCTCAGAAGGAACAGACAGACGAGGAGCGGTCCAAGCCGTCAAGGTTACAAATATCAAAAGGATGCAATACTGAATATCGTGCTTCATGTCTTTGTTTTAGCCGTGTAGAACGTGTAGAAACGTGTAGAACTTTTGAGAAACTCCGACGGTTGAAAAAATTGGCTCCGTTACCACTTCGCCTTAGCTCCGCGTCACGAAACCGCGATTATTGCCTCCTACTATTTTTTCTTTATCTGGGGGCGCTGCCCCCAGACCCCCAAAGCTGTCGCTGCGAATTTCATGCGGCTGAACAGCGCGAAGCAGAGGGCGCAACGTTAGTGAAGCCCCTTTGCCAGCCGTCGGAGTTCCAATATCCTCCCGACCCTTTATCCGCTTGATCGCCGCTTCGACCGCGGCCGAGCGCCGAGTGTCGCCCTTAAAGCGCTCTATAAGCGCGATGTCATCCGCGTTGCCGAGAAGCCCGATGGACCCGATGCAGACCGTGTCGAGAACGGCGTCGCGCTTTTCACCGGAAAGCGTGTCGCGCAAGATCGGCAGCGCCTCGGCGTAGCCGCGCTGCCCCGCAAGCTGTATCGCCGCGATGCGCGCGACGTTGTTGACGCCGGGCTTGCACAAGGCGAGCGTGAGCCGCTTCAGCTCCCTTTCCCGCTCGCGCGTCGCGCGCTTGTCCTCCGCAAGCGAATAGAGCGCAGTCCCTGCGTATGGCTTAGTCTTCTCACGCGCCGCCCTGACGAGCACTCCACGCACTCCGACTCGCGTCGCGTCGTTCAGTTCGTTCACCATCGCGCCAAGGTGCTGTATGCAGTAGTCGATGACAGCCGGCGGATGTACGGTGTTAGCTGGTAGGGCGGGCGCGCCGCGCACGCCGCCGCAATCACCGTTGTTTCCCTCTATCATCGCAATTAACGTCTCCGCCAATCCTTTCACCGGCGACTCCTGGTTGCGCAGCAAATTCATCACGTCATTCTTGAGCGCCGCCACGCGCTCGACCCGCATCGCGTCATCTGCCGAGCGCAGATACGCCAACAGCGCGTCGACGTCGTTCTTCGCCAAATCTCGCCTTCGCGCAATTGATCGAAGCGCGTCGTTCCTCGCTTCGTAGCGGTCGGCTGTCGCTTTGTCCCTGCCACAGACGATGCCGACTGCTGCTGTCGTTGCTGTTGCCCCGTTCGGATCCTCTAGTCCAGACTTCCGCTCCGCAGTCTTGACACGTACCTTGTCTATGGGCGTGCGCTTTTCGACTACCGGCTTTGTCGCCACGACACCATTCTTCCTAATGGCTACGACAGCTGCCGCCGCCATCAGAACGGCAACAGCCGTACCGATATAGGCGACATGCAATGCCAATGTCTTTTTGTTCATATGTTCAACCCTTTCGTAGTCCGCTACGGTCGGCGACACTCTCCGATGCCAAGGCCATACCGAATGCGCACACTCCCACGTGACGCGCGCAAGTATACGAAAGAATTCCTACAAATTTCCTACAATTTTCCCGCAAAACTGTAGGAATTGGCTTATATCTGGCAATAAATCGCAAAATCACGGCAAAACACCCCATTATAAAAATCTGAAAAATATAAAACCGGGCTTGACAATCCCCGCCACGGTGTATATTGCAGTTCTTAATTCAAACCATAATGCCCTCTCCCTGCACATACTTAATTTCAACTCACTTCCGTTTCCGATTCCAATGGAACGTCTCTTCCCGACATTTTAACCCAGCTTCCTCTTCGCAAAACACTGCCATTGGCGAAGGATATTTATGCTGAAGCAAAACACATTGACTTGCATCATGCTGAGAATGGGAAACGTTTTTATTCCCTATGAACATGCATGCAAACCAGCCAGCGACACAAAGAGATAATAGTGGTATGTAGAAACCACAAACCGAACTCGAGCAAAGGACATGCCGATAACCATATTTCGAGTCATGTTGTTTTGTATACCTACTTATCGACATTTCGAAGAGCTTGATATCGCTGCGACCTTTGATTACATCTTTGTACAATCCCCTAAACCGCCTTTCCGTCAATAGATAATATCCATCCAAGAATCCAAAAGGGAGGACTACAAAAGATGCGACTACCAGCAGACAACCTGCGCCCGTCTTCATTTCCAAGGCAGCCAGTGCTGTAACGATGGCAATGCACCACCCTTTAAGCTGAAAAGCGTTGCGATTCATCCTTGTTATGACATCCTGCAAGAATCTCAAATACTGCAGATAGGACGCATTGTCCTTTCCTACTATGTTATCACTAATATCAATCATCGTCATCTCCTCCTTTTGAACCAATTTGAATATGTCAGATTATTCAATGTAATTGTCAGAAATCTCGCAAGCACCGCTTAAATGCGGTGATCCCTTGCAAGGTGCATATAGTGAACCCCAAGAGCTGTCAGCCGACAAGACTTGCTTTCCATCGCCGCAAAATACATATAAGGCGCATCCACAGGCTCCACGATTCCCACGCTCTGGAGTTTCTGCAGATCCTTGAATACAGCAACGTTTTCCCGCTTTGCATACGGCGCAATTGGCACGCTTCGCGAATCGACGGTATTGGTATCTTCAAACGACGGATCCAACTTGTATTCATACCCATCCGACGGGAATAATTCATGAAGACGCCGCAGTATTTCCAATGGCACCTTGGGCGCACATTCTCGTATCGAAACAAAGCTCGTTACATGAGACACAAACACTGGCCGCTGGCACCATGGACCGAGCGATCTGTCTATGAATGCATATACGTTGCCTGGCGTTACCATACCACACACACCTGCGGCGCCACCCCTGAGAGCTTCGCACAGCAGAGACGAGAACACGCCCGCGCCAGCACTCTCGACAGCCTTTTCCTTTTCCTTGCAAGCCGCAAGTATCGTCACTCCTCTGTGCACATATGGGTCCATCGAATAATTTCCAGCGACACTGATAGACCCAGCCGCGCAGCAATCCAAGATAATTATCTTGTTCTTGGCTGCTGAGCCGTTTGCAAATTCAAGGACCTCCCGCATTGCCAAGCCATCCTCTGTTTCATACACATCAGGGAGGACTAGGTAGCCTTTGCCGTCCATGAACATCCCGTGTCCGGAGAAGTAGAACAACGCAGTCTCGATGTCATCACCGTCTTCAAACAACTTGCGAACGCCATCTCGCAATTCACTCTTGCGGAATATCGACGTCTCAAGGTTCACATCAAAATTCGGGGATCCGCTCGCATTAGCGCGCAGGAGTTCTGCAACATTGCATGCATCATTTACACAACCCTTTAAAGGGTCTTTCTCATATGCATCCACGCCAACAACAAAAGCTCTTTTCATGACAGCTCCTTATACTGGTAATCTTGATCGCCACATTCGCTCAACCATGCAAAACCTGTCTCCGAGCCGAGATGCGGTACAGCTCATCCAACAACTTATATGGCCTGTATTGATCATCCGCAAGGCGTCCCATTATTTCTGCCGCATTCGCAGCCCATTGAATCAGCATCCGAAGGGACAATTTATCCAGATGATCAAGATTTAAGGGATACTCAACTAGTAGTTGCGTCACCTCGCCTCTTGCAAAAGACCTTAAGCCTTCGTTTGCAGCTTTCAGCATGGTTCGTGGATACTTGTATCGCCGCAGCACTCGAGACGCCTCGATCTCGGTATATATCCATGGCGAGAACGTAGAGCACTCTGCTGTGTCTATGTTGCGCAATCCCACTGAGGCCGGCGTATCAAGGAATATCAAGCATTCGCATCTGTCCATCATCTGTATCAACGACTTGGAAAGCATGCAATGCGCATGCTCTGTTGCGGACATTTCCAACTGTGCATCCTGTTGCGAGGTAATACTTGGGCATCCTCGCTTAGCGGCCGCATAAAGACATGCTGCCAATTTTCGGTAGCATCCCCAAGCGGCTGAGTCAACAAATGCATCAATGCCAAGACGGTCCTTCAGCAAGCCGGCGATAAACAATGCCGCATCCTCGTCCTTGTGCGAATGGGAAATGAACACATGCTTCTTCAGCTGGGGGAACCACTCGGACTCTGTGCCTGCGCCATCAATCACCCACCTTCCCGACAGGATTTTCTCCTGGATCACTTTTTGCGCAGCATTCTTCAGGGCCCTGCCTGTCGCCTTGTAACTTTCAGCTTTCAGTGCATAGTCCGACAGCAATTCTGTTGTCTCTTGGAAACGATATCCCTTGTACATGACTTACCTCCTATTTAACTTTACAGTGCATTATTTCTGACTGCATCGACGATTGATGACGACTGCCATTTCACGATTTCATCGGCGGCATCAGCAACAACAGTTGATATCTGCTCCGCACCCCACGGCGTTATTGCCAGGATTGGTTTTCCGAGTTCTTTTGCTATCGCGATCTCCCGGTTTATCCACTTTGAGTACGTGCTGTATTTGCCAGCCATTATGAGGACGCAGCTCGCATGCCGCATCTGCTCCCTAATTGCCTCCTCCAGTTTGGCGGCCGTCGGGGCGTTGTGAATCGGATCATCCTTTGGAACCGAGTAGTCTCGCCAATGAAAGTACGGGTGCTCTTCCAACATTTCAACAAGTCGGTCATATGCATCGCCATACGTCCATGAATGGCTAATGAACAGACTATACAATTTCAACTCAGGCATGGCATCTCTCCTTCTTACTTGTGATAGGTTGGTTTGGCATTGTTGTTCAGCCACGAATCAAACGAACAATACTTTTCCGAAGACTCGTTGATCCATAGACATTTCTTATCAGAGCCACTTGCCTTCGCTATATCAACATACGGATATAGCGAAAGGTATTCAAGTCCGTTAAAGCTAGACTTCTCTCCATCGACAAGCGGACAGATTGCGACTTTGCCGCAATGTCCATCTGCGAATCCAGTCTCCCATGGCATCCATTTCGAAGTGGCCGACATTTCAGATGTGACATACCATAGACACTTACAGTGGCTGAGTCGATTGCGCAAGACCTCCGATGTATCCTTGTTTACCTTGGTCCTGTCCAAAGTCGTATCAACCACCCAATCCAAGTAAACCGATAGATTGAAATCCTTCTCCAACATGTCGGCAAGCCCCTTCACTGCATCTCTGTCCGCGTAGGAATGAGACAGAAAGATGTCGAATCTTTTAGACGGCGTGGCACTTTCATGCAATGCATCTAAACTATCCATTGCCACAGCCTCATTGGCTATCGCAATTTTGTTGAGCGACCTTGCCCTGGCTATCAATTCATTCTTGTTAAATAACATCGTGTAACTCCTGTTTAGTGTTTTGCTTCGACCGCACTCGCAGTCACGTGCAATAATATAGAAAAGAATTCCTACAATTTTCCTACAGTTTTCTTGAAAAAACTGTAGGAATTTAGACTGCGCAAACTTATGGGCGCAAACTGTGGAAATCTGCTAAGTTCTTACAATTAACGCAACATATAAAATCACCACTCAAAGCAATGCCATGCATATTGTATGACATTTACACCGCTTCAAGCAAGAAATCTGCATTATGTCAACGGCAACCAGGTGCGATTGCGAACAGTTGAACCCAATTGCTGACATAGGCGGGATCCGGGGTCTTGTCCCGACCTGCTCGCCCGACCCGCAGTTCGAGGGCACCCCACCGACATGATTTCGACGCGCGCGCACCGCTCTAGCGACTTGCTTCGCAAGCGGGCTTCGCCCGGCGGATATTTCACGCGCGCCCTTTACCGTGGCGGTCGAAATCACGTCGGGCCCGCGAACATGCTCTCGTGCGCCAGTCGGCTCCAAGACCCCTCGCCGTGCCACGGCACGCGGCCAAGACGGAGAAGGACGTCCGGCAGTACTCCGACGCGAAGCTGCGCACCCCGGATGGCGCGCGCAGAGTCCTGCGTACGCTCGTCGTGATGGCCGACGGGACGAACCCTCCATGCACAACGGCGGACACGGCAGGCGTCATGGGGAAGAACTCCGCGCAGGCGAAGTCGCGGCAGCTCAGGGTGACATGCGCGTGCGAATACGTCAACATGACGGACAAGGGCGTGCCGATCCCGATAGCGGGCTCGTTCTCGTACTCCGTCACCGACCTTGGGATCGGGGAGCTGACGAGTCTCGTCCATGAGTAGGCCGGGATGCACTGGCGCCACCACAACGCGGCGTGCATATGCGCCATCATCGCACAGCTCAGGAGCGCGGCATGAAGACCGAATGGGAAGCCAATGCGGACGCCGCGCGGCGGAAGGAGCCGACAGTCGGGCAAGAGGCGGTTTCGCCTCGCAGCCGTATGAGGCGTCTCGTACGCAGCCAGTGGCTTACGCAGAGGCACGGCTCGGCACTCGCTTCGCTCGGCTTGCTCGCGTCCCTACGGGTTGCGAGCCCGCTTGCGCGGCGGCTATGGCTGAAGACGGCCTGTTGTCTACGCGCGGAAGGCGTCGCGACGACGAAACAACGGCTTGACCGAGCTGTCGGGCCCGCAGTCGCGCCCTGCGCTCAAATGCAACCGCAACCTCAGCGATTTTTCAACGAATTAAAATCGCACCCCTGCTCAAGAATTTCGCCGTTCTGTGGCTTTGCCCCAGCCCCCATCAGGGGGACTCGAGTCCCCCTGAACCCCGCAACGCACGAATGGATATATCCCGCCAGTGCATCATATGACTAATCCGTCGTTTGGACTGTTACATTTGGGTCAATAGCAAGCACCCATATTTCTTTGGAATCATCTGTGTATGAATTCTCCACAAAGCACGCGCCCGCATAAGACACCAACTCCGTAATGAACAGTACCGCGAATACGCACCATATCACATTTCTGCGCTTGACCAACAACAGTAATACCAAAACCAACATAATGAATATTGCTCCCATTCTTACAAAGGAAAGTGGGAGTATTTCTGCTGACTTATAAAACACGTACAACTTGTTGGTTAAACCGACAGACAACTGCATTGCCCATGATACGACATACGCAAATGCTATGACAGAAAGCAAGAGGATTTTTAATGTTTTCATTTCCCGCATCCCAATTCTATGCTTGAAGGGCAGTGCCACCACACTGGCATGGCATAATAACCAACTGTACGTTGCCTTATAGCTATGTATGGACTAGCATAAGTACAATCGACATCCCTTGTGTATCCAGGGAATCCCGACTTCGTCACCAAGATGAGATTCCACTTGCATATGCATCTGCACCTATAACCAAGAATCCAATTTTTATCGCAAATTGAACGAGAGTACCCAGGGTAGGGTTTGCAAAGCCGTTCACAATCTGCCTTATCCAAAGGACAACATGGCAAACCTTCAGGTAGGTAAGGTGGGGGCGGATCGTATTTACCAGCCAAACCAAGAACATCTACCCAAACATGACGATTCATGACAAATAAATAGCAAAACGACGAATAAACAGTTAGGGTTGTCTTATTATCAAAATTTGTTTCTATCTTTTTGAATTGGGCTCCTGCATATGTAGAGTCAAGAAATCCCTTCTCATCGACAAAATCCCTACTCAACCATCTCCCAATCACCGGCTCGTAGTGGCGATAGTTGTAATACACCAACCTGAGACCATCTTCAGCGAATTCAGAACTGAAACGCCAAACATTCGCATTGGCAGAGTCGCCAAGAGCGACCGTCACCGCGCCGAACGGCGCATAGTCGTAGTGCGCGGAGACGTCGCCGAAGGCATCCATAGCTTCGCTCACGTTCTTGTTGCCATCGTGAGTGTAAAAGAGAAGTGCGGAGTGCGGAGAGTTGAGTGCGGAGTGATTCCACACGAGCGGACGGGTTGCTATGGGCTCGGTTGGATCCCAGATGAAAGTGTGATGTTTGATGTCTGATGTTTGAAGTTCAAAGTTGGCTATTTGCAAGTAGCCATCATAGACAAACCGCTGGGCATTCTTCGTGACACGGCGGCCAATGCGGTCGTAGGACATTGAGATCAGTGTGGGAGTGGAGGAGTTGGGAGTGGGTGAGTTTGTAGAGATATTCTCCCAGAGGATCGGGCGGTTCTCGCCGTTGTAGGTGACGGACCAGATGCCAGTGGCGGTTTTGATGCGAGTCTGGTTGCCGTCGTCGTCGAACTGCGGAGTAAAAGTCTCACGCGGAGACGCGGAGAGCGCGGAGTCGGAGATTTCGGTGTACTGGTTGAGCTGATTCGCTGTGTAGACGGAATTCGTGCCGCGCTCGGACGAGGTTTCGCGGTTGCCGATGTCGTCAAAGGCGTATGAGTAGCGGTAGTTGGAATCAACCGCCGCGACGGCATTCGTAAGTTCGCTACGAGCGTTGTAGCCGTAGTCGACAATGTCATCGTGCGCGAATGCGCTGCCGGACTTAGCACAGGAGACGCGGCGACCAGCGGCATCGTAAGTGTAGTCGTACTGCGAGATGACGTTGGTCGGTGTTGCGTTGCAAACCTGAAGCAGCTGGTTGTTGGCGTCGTAAGTCCAAGAGGCGGCGAGGCCGTTGGGGTAGGAGAGGGAAGACTTGAGATCGGAGCCAGGCAGATACGACCAAGAGAATGTGGCTTCATCTTGAACGGGCGAGCCGCCCGTTCTACTAATCTGCATCGACAAGAGACGCGCGGTTGCTGAATCGTATCCAAGGGTCGACTGGCGGACGCCATTGAGCGCGTAACCAGTGTCACGGCCGAAGTTGTCGTAGAAGCGGTCTATGCTGTTCGTGCCCGCGACACCGACGACCGTTTCGCTGGTGAGAGAGCCGAAGGAATCGTAGAGGAAGGCGGTCAAGCCTGCGGCGTCATGCACCGATATTTGACGACCAAGGGCATCGTAGGTGAGGAAAACAGTCGGCGTATTATCTGAGTATACGGTATTGGTGAGGCTGCCCCAGTTGTCGTAGGAGTAGTCGGTGACAATGCCGCGTGCCCAGGTACGACGCGAGAGTTTGCCGTCGGGGGTGTAGGAGTAGGATGGGCCCTTGCCGTCGACGTAGACCTTGTTGGTCATTGAGCCGGAGGCGATGTCGTAGAGCCAGGTGGTGACGTCACCTTGCGGCGCGGCCGCAGAGGACTGCGACCCTCCCACGTCGCGGTACGTCATCATCGTCGTCTTGTTGCCGAAGATGTCGTAGGTGTAGCGAACGGGATAGGTCGCGCCGCCCTCGTAGGTCTTGCGACCACGAAGATCGTATTCGTAGACCGTGGCGTTACCGAGAGGATCCGTGACAGAGGCGATGTTGCCGAATTGGTCGTAGGCGTAGGTTGTGCGGTTACCAATGGCGTCGATATTAGCCGAACGCTGGCCGTGGGAATTGTACTCGGTATGGCGGGTGTTACCACGGCCGTCAGTGTGTGCGATTGTGCGGCCGAGGAAATCGTATGCGACAGTGTTGGTAACAGCGGAGACAGAAACATCCATCAGGGAGACGCCATAGCGGGAAAGCGCGAGGGGCTTGTTGGTCGCGTAGGGGAGCGTTTGGCGGGAGGTGACGAAGGAAGAATCGATTAACATTTCATTTTCAGTCACGTTGCCGCGAATATCGGTGGAGCGGGAACGCGCGGGCGTGGCGGCGGATAGGCCGGTAAGCTGTTGCGCAGAAGAGGTGACGAGTGGCGCGATGGCTGAGTCGGAGCAAGAGACGATGTTGGTTTGGGTAAGCCAGACGATGGAGTCTTCGATAATGAACGAAGAGAGCGTTTCGGTTTTGCGCCATTGTCCGTCCGCGTGACGGACGGACGCAGAACGGACGCCCCGTGCATCGTAGGTGTACTCTGTGGTAGGCTCATAGTCGGCGACGATTGAAACAAGACGGCCTAAGGCGTCGTAGGTGTGGGTTGCAGCAAGCACCGAGCCTTGGAAACCGCTGCGCTCTTCGCGAATGGTCTGACCGAGGAGGTTTTCGTAGCGCTTGGTGAAGCGAGGCGAAGAAGCTGTTTCGCCTTGGACGGCGCGCGACCAGCGGGTGCCGTCGGAAAGAATGCCGTAGGTGTGAAACTCGGGGGTGACGGCGGTGCCTGTTATGGAGAGGGTGTCGCCGCTTGCATTGCGCGAGTAAGTAACAGTCGAAGTATTGAGGTTACGGACGAACACAGTTCGCCCATCTGGACTATACTCGGTAGTCGTGGTGTTGCCAAGCTGGTCGACACGGGCGATGACGCGGCCAAGCTGATCGTAGCGGGTGCGGGTAACAGGGAGGCCTACTTGGGCAGCGTAGTTGGTCTGCCAAGTTGCAGTCTGGCGACCGAGGGCGTCGTAGCGATAGCAGGTGGTAAGCCACGTGACGTTGGTCATGTCGAGTGGAATGAGGCGGGACGAGGCGATTATGCGGCCATCATCGTCGTAGTCCCAGGTCGTGGTCGAGCCGTCGGGCCCGGTTTCCGAAACCTTATGACAGCAGTCCCACGCCGTGGTCGTTACCTGACCGGCGAGGTTTTCAGAAGTAATGCACTTGCCCTGTAAATTGTATGTCATGCGGTCTCTGGCAATAGTATACCATATTCCATCAATGAACGCCTCGGTGCGCGCTTCGATTTCTTCACCGCGAGCGTTGGTAACCGTGATGTCACGAGTTGTCTTGCCGGAGATAGGCGAGGGAGATTGTTCGTGGAGGTGGGTTACCGTGCGGATCCAGGTATTGGAAGCAAGTTCGTAGTCGTAGAGGTCGAGTTTCCCGTCCTCGTGGCGAATGGAGGCGACAAAGCCAGCTTGCGGGCGAGTGAGGACACTCGCCCCTACCGTTACGGGATAGAATGTAGTCACTGTACGGAGCGCGTTCGTCCCACCATATGCCGCGCCTTGGGTGCCGACGCGCTCGACGATGTTGGTGAGCGGCGAATAGACATAGTACGTGCGCTCGCATTCGATGTTGTTGAGCTTCTTCACGACTGTGCGCGGACGCGTGTCGACGGGAAGGACTGGATCGGAGGGATCGACCGGCGTGTAGTCGTAGGTCGTCATCTCCGTCATCATGCCGGGGCCAGAGCGCGTCTCGGAGATTACGCGGTCAACATTGTCGTAGGTGTACTGGATGAGCAGCCCCGACTGGCGCTTCTCGGTTTTGATCTGTCCCTTGCCGTTGCCGGAGGTGTAGTATGTCCATTCGGTGGTGTCGGTCACACCGTCGAATCCCTCGACTTTGTTGGTCATCGCGAAACCCCAGGACTCCCACTTGTAGTTGTACTCGGTGTGCTCCAGCCGCTCGCCATGCGACGACACATACGAGGTCACGATCTTTGCTTCGCGTTCGTCTGCGATATGCCTTTCCCTCAGTTCCTGCGCACCAGAAGGCCTCGTGAGCGACCACTCCCCCATCGCATAGTCGAAAACATACCGCAGTGCTTCCCCTCCGCCCTTCTGCACCGTGACAACGGCGCGCTTCCCGTCGTTCTCGCGCCGGACGGAAAGCCGTTCGACAGGCTGCGCCGCAGGAACAGCATAGAGTCCCGTCTGCGCATCCTTCGCCGGGGCCTCCTGCAGGGCGTAGACCGTGACGTCGTACCCCGTGAAGCCCGCCGTGTGCGTGACGTTGGCGAGGCGGGACGGCGTGAGATACTGCCGGACGCCGTTCGAGTCGTAGACGATGTCTACGCCCATTTCTGTGGGCGTAGTCGTTACGCCGCGCGCATCGGTTATGGAGACGAGCTGTCCAAGAGCGCCAGTCATGTTGGTTGCGAGGAAGCGACGACGCGAACCGTCGCCGATGTACAGGTCGTAGTACACGGGATCATGCGTAGCTGCCCACCCTTCCGCATCGACCATCATAAGACGCTCGTCCATCTTGATGTGCACGCCCGGATCGGGCCGTCCGAGCGACTCGCCTTCGGCGAAGACAAAATGGACAGGCTCTCCGTTCGGATGCGAGAACACGACCTCCGCAGGGGTTGCGCCGTCCGCAAGGTTCTGCGTGCCGAGCCGCTTGAACGTGTACCCGCCAAGGACGGCGTAAAGCGAGTCCGCCGTGAATATCGACGGAGAATCGTCGTCGGCGAATATCTTCAGCGAACATTCAAGCGAGCCAGTCCACGGCGTTGTCTCTCCCATATCAACGGTAGCCTTGATGCACTTTGCCGTAACCTTCTTTTCAGGACACCCGCATTTGTTCCCCGGACCGCTGCACGCGGACGGAGGATTCCTCGACAATTCCCTGCCTGCCAGCGCCTCGCCGCAGCAAAGCGCGATCGACACCGCCGAAACGGCGGCAAGACCAAGACTGATTCCGCTTTTCATAGTCCTACTCCATGTCTACATTAGTTGTTGTTCTCGTGTTCATGGCACAACCTGGTCTGAACACGCGCAATAGTGTAGAAAAGAATTCCTACAATTTTCCTACAGTTTTCCTGTAAAACTGTAGGAGATTAGACTGCGCAAACTTATGGACGCAAGCCAAGGGAAGTCGTTAGATGGCGGAGGATTTAGGCGGGTGCTGGAAGCTGATGAAAAAGCTCGTACCGCAGCCCACGCGCGACTGGCAGTCGATATTGCCATTGTAGAACTCGACGATCGAATGAACCATGGAGAGGCCGAGTCCTGTTCCGGAAACCGACTTGGCGTCGGAACAGCGGTAGAAACGTTCGTAGATAAAGTCTATCTCCGACTTGGGGATTCCAACCCCCGTGTCGGATACGGTCAGGCGTATCCCCTTTTCATCCGAAACGAGCTCAACACTCACAGAACCGCCGCCGGGCGTGAACTTCACTGCGTTGTCGAGGAGGTTGCCGACAAGCCGCTGCAGCTTGGCGACGTGCCCTTCCATACGAACAGGCGATTCCGGCAGAACGCACTTGATGCAGACGCCCTTCTCCTCGGCTACCGCGGAATACACTTCAACCGATTCTCGGACGACTTCGGCAAGATCGACCGGCGAGGACGGCGTGTCCTCGCAGCCGCTGTAGTTGCGCGATATCTCCGCGTTGGTGTCGATGATGCGCAGCAACGAACGGCTGGCGGACATGATCGCGGCGGACGCCTCCTCGCGTCCCACCATGTCATGGAACAGCCTGTCTGACTCGTTGTAGATGTTCGCGATGGGAGCGCGAAGGTCGTGGAGGACGTTCCTTGCCAGGTCGCGTATCTCGGCCGCCTGCCGCGCACGCACCGTCTGCAGGCGGTTGAACGCCTGCGCAAGCCTGTCGAGTTCCGCTATGCGCGTGTCATCGCATACGTGATTGGGCTTGGGCGACCGAACAAGTCCGTCAACCTCCGCGGCGAACTTCTCAACCGGACGAGATATCCTGCGCGCGAGCAGACGGAACACGACGATTCCCGCCGCTACCGCGGCAGCTTCGGCCAGGAGCACCCACAGGAATATCCAGACGTACTCCGAAACGACACAAGGAAACCCCTCGACGCCCATCCTGCGCAGCAGCGAGCCGACGCCAAGCCAGAGCGCGACGCCGGCCGCAAGCACCATGGACGCCGCAAGAAGCGGAACGCCGGTCGCGGAGATCACCTTCCGTATGCTTCTGCTCCTACTTGAACACATATCCGAAGTCCCTCACGGTATGAATCACCTCGCGGCCCCCTCCGGCGGCAAGCTTCTTGCGGAGCCTGCTGACGTTCGCGGAGACGATGCTCCCCGTAGAGTCCAGATGCCACCACAAATGGTCGGCGATCGAATCGTACGTCACGCATATGCCCTTGTTCCGCATGAGATAGACGAGGAGTTTCCTCTCGGTGGGAGTGAGTTCGATGATCTGTCCGTTCCGCCTCACGGTCTTCTTGTCGACGTTCACGACAACGCCGGCGCAGGACAATATGTCCTCCGCCGAATCCGGCGCGATGCGCCGCGCGACCGCCTGCAGCCGGAGCGAAAGCTCGTCGATCGAGATCGGCTTGACGAGATAGTCGTCCGCGCCCATCTTGAGGCCTGCGATTCGCTCGGCGGGGCTTGCATGCGAACTCAGGACAATGAGATATGTATCCGTCTCGCGCTGCCTCGCGGTGCGAATGACGTCGAGCCCTCCGAGTTCGGGCATCTCGATGTCGACGAGCGCGATGTCGTATTCATTCGCAGCCATCATCCGCAGACCCTCCTTCCCGTTGCTCGCCACGTCGCAGTCGTATCCACAGGCGTCCACCGCAGCGACAGCATGCTCGGCCGACAGTCTGTCGTCTTCCATCACAAGAACCTTCATTTCCCCTCCTCCTCTTTTTTTCTTGTCTTTCGCTCTGTAAGCTTTCCCGTCGCGAACTCCAGCTCATAGCACTTGCCATTGAGAGTCTCCAAATACAGCCAGTCCTTGCCTTCATCCCAGCGCGCCACGTCATACAACAAGACGCGGCCATTCCAACGACGCGAAAAACAGTCATAACGCGCCCATTCGTCGACAAGCCAGTAGTATTCCGAGCCATCGTCGTCTCCTTCGCGAGATATTCGATAGCGGCCGCCGGCGAACGTCCACACCATCTGACGCAGGGGCATGACAGCCTTTCGGACATAGCTTGCCTCTCCCCTGCTTTCTGCCTCGGCCCTGCGCGCAAGGTTCGCCTCGGCGACCTCCGTCTGGCCCGTGCTCAGCGCAAGAAGCCCTACGACGAAGATCGCCGCGTAGATCAGCAGCCCGGCAAGCAGCGAGCAGAACGACGCCACAAGCATCTTCAGGCCGGCAGCCCGGAAACGCCCGAAGCAGATCATCACGACTGGAATCGCGATCATGACGACAGCTATCTTCGGCGCCGTGAAATAGGCGAGAAGAGCAGCCGAGTCGCCGAGGAACACGATCAGCCTGTCGGGGAATTCCGGCAAAAACCGATAAGGCGAATCGCACACGTTCGCCAGAAGCAGGACCGCGGACAGCAGCGCCAGCATGAGCGTCGCAAGGAAAACCGCGCCGGGAAGCCAGGGCCTGCGCTCCAGCATCCAACCTGCCGCCCTAAACAATCTCGACGCCTTCATCGCGTGTACCTCCCGGAATCCTTGAAGTGCGCCTCCCACCTGAAGGGCCTGATGTATCCAACGCACTGGTCGAGGTACGCCAGGTTGTTGCCGACCATGATCAGTATCCCGACGGGTAGACTGTTGTTGCGCCTCGCGTCGGATAGACCCCACCACTCGAAGTCGTAAGTGTCGGATACCGTGACGTTGAGGGCGACACGGTCCGCGCCTATTATCGGCCTGCATACATACCCGTCAAACACTATGTCCGCACGATGGGCTGCGGCGTAGAGATCGCCCGACGTGAACTCCACCACACCCGATTCCTCGACTCTGTTCATCCCTGCCGGGAGCGACCTTATGATGCGGCGAACCTCCCGCCTGTAGTCTTCCGAGGCGAGTATCCTGGACGCCTCAGCGGACCCGTCCGGGAAAACCTCCGGAGACGTGCGGCGGGTGCCGTCTATCGACATCTCTAGGAGCGTCGCGGAGAAGTACCAGTTCATCGTCGCGCGGAAGTAGAGAACCGAAAACGCCTTCCACAGATTTCTCGGATCAGGAAGAATCAGCGGAACTTCCGTCGAAAGCCCGAGGGCGTCGTATTTGCCGACGGGATCGTTCCCGCAGAAGGCGTACAGGTTTTCGCCTCCATCCTCTCCGAGCGGGTCGCGCGTCATCCAGCGGCCGAGAGCTGGCGAATAGCATCTGTATTCATAAAGCAGAAGCCCTGTCGCGTCGTCCATGTACTTCGTCGAAAAGCCGAAGCGGAATTCCGACGCCTGCGCTCCGGCGGAGGAGACGACGTTCCCGAATGCGCCGTAGGAATAGCGCGCAACGACGTCGCCCGCCGAATCGACGTAGGCTGTGATGTTCCCAAGCGCGTCGTACAGCGGAACATACGCCGCGCCGTCATGTACAATGCACACCAGCCCCCCGACGCCGCCGGCTCCCCCGAGCGTGCCCGACTCGTCCCGTCCCCAGCAGTATTCGTCAACGCCAACGATTCCGTCCCCATCGGACCTCACCTCGCGCACCAGGGCCAGCCCGTCGTAGAAGAACGCCGACGTTCCTGACGCGGACTCCCTTTTCGCGCGGCGCCCAAGGGCATCGTAAGAAAAGACCGCAAGCTGCCCGCCCAGGTCCGACGCCGAGCTCAGCCGCAGCGCGGAGTCGTATCCGAACGAAATGCCGTCAAACGATGCGACACATCCGTCCGCGTCAAACACGACGTCCTCCCCTCCGAACGACATGCACTGGTTCAGTCCGTTGGCCGCGCACGGCAGCACGTTTGTTCCGCACGCAAGCGAAAGGAAATTACCCGCCTGGTCGTAGGAGTATCCGAGCGGTCCGGCGGACGTTATCCGTCCCGCCTCGTCGCGGACAAACACGCTGTCGTTGCGTCCGACGATCCGCCCGGCCGCATCCCGCGAATAGGAATATCCGTCTACTGCCAGGCCGTTGACGAAATTCGTGACGGCAACGACGAGTTCAGGGCGGAACACGTCACGCACGACCTGACGCCGGACGGAAACGCCCCCGGACAGGACCGTCGTCCACCCTTCGTCCCATCCGTCCTCAGAGTACGAGTATGCGACGGACGCGACATCGTTCGAGACGCGCGACACCCTGCCGCCTGCGTCGTACTCTATCGTCTGCCACGAACCACCGTCGAATCCGCGTCCGCTCACCCTCCCGAAGCCGTCCACGGCACGAACGTATACCGCCGTGTTCGTGCCGACGGACATGAACTCGTTCGTCGCGACTCCACCGGAATGACGCGCGTAGGCGCAGAATGCGACATCGTTGGAGGCGGAAGAAACACGCCCGAACTCGTCATGTTCAAACGAGGCGCTCCAACCTCCTTCGCCCGTTGACACGCCCACGAGGCGTCCTGCGGAATCGCGGACGAAGGACTGCCATGTTCCCGACGCATTGGTCTCGCGGACCACAGAGCCGTCGGCAGCATGCGAATACGACGACAGCGAGCCGTCCGCGTACTGCTTCGCCGTACACGCCCCGGTTTCCGGATCATAGCTCCATCTCGTCACGTCCCATATTATACCATCTCGCGTCGTCGAGAGGGAGGTGCGGCGTCCGGCAGTGTCGTAAGTATACCTTGCCGGCTGGACGGCTCCAGAGCGTTCGAGAACGTTCCCGACGACGTCGTAGCGCGTTGTCACCGCTCCGCCGAGCGCATCGACGACAATCGTTTTCCGCCCGAATGAGTCGTATCCGTACCGCTCGGTAACAAAGGAGTCCGCGTTCGTGTATGAATGCGCCGCGACGAGACCACCCGACGAATCATATTCGTACGCGCGCTCGCGGAGCCCATTCTGCCGCGACACCGCCACGTTTCGCCCGAACGCGTCGTATGAAAGCAGATGCGCACCGCCATTCCCCGACGTCTCGGTTGTCACCCCGAACTGCGACCTGCGGACGCTTGCGCCCGCCAGGGAATTGCTCTCGACGGTCACGCGCTCGCCCGGCACGGCTCCGAACGATTCTACCACCTCGGACACAGCGCCATCCGGCGAGATCGAGACAACGCGCGAGACGACACTGCCGGCGCCAAGTCCGGTCAGCTGCGTCCTTGTTTCCGCAACCGAGTTCGTAACGCTCCCGATCATGGCCTTGCGCTCAACGCGCCACCATACGCCAGTGCCTTCGTCGACGTAGGCGATATCCTTCCTCGTAGTCACTCCTTCGGACGTCCCGCCGACCATCTCGCCCCGCGCATCGTAGACCGTAGCAGTCGTACGCGAAACATCGCCGGCGGAGAACACGGTCGCGTCCACGCGTCCGCTGGAGCCGAGGTATGTGGTGGCGGTATCGCCGGTCGGCGTTTCAACGAGCACCGTTCGTCCGAGGAAGTCTGCGTGCACGATCCTGTTCGTCACGACGCCGCAGTCGGAGGATTCCGTGACGTCGTATCGGACGGCGCATCCTGTCGGACTGTAGCCTGCGGCTGAATACTCGCGCACCCACTTGTCGTCCCATCTCCTCTCGGCCACGGTGCATCCGCCGCGCAAGCGCGTCGTCACCCTCTCGAGGGACCAGTCGGACGAGGAGCCTTCATACTTCCTCTCGACGGATTCCGTCCTGTCGTCATGCTCAGTCGTCCAGGTCACGGTGCGCAATCCGCGCTCGTCGACCATTTCAACATAGTCCGAGCCGCCGTACGGATAGGCCGTAATCGACTGGCTTTCGACGCGCCCTGCCGAGGCAGTTCGGTTCGTTGCCTCTCCCGCAGTCTCCGCAACGTACACGACGACGTTCGTCTCGCGTCCGAATCCGTCCATGAAATGCTGCGTCACCCTGTGCGCACCGTTCGTAGAAAGGCCTCGAAGCCAGACATCCTCCTCGGCATAATAGAGCCTGTCCTCGCCGGTGACTGCCGAGCGCAGCGTCCTGCGCCCGCGCCTGTCCTCGGACCACAGCAGCCGGCAGCACGAATACGCGTTCGTTAGCGAGGTCCCGTCCAGGAATGCGGATGACCTCAGCCTGTTCTTCTCGTCGTAGGTGGAAACCGTCTCTTCCACGACGGCACCGTTTCCTTCGATGCATGTGGCAGTGCGGAGCACGTTCCCGTGCGTGGCGTCCATTTCCGTCACGCCGTATGTCGCGAACGGCGTTCCATCGTATTCGCGGTGCGTCGAATCCGTCACGCATCCGCCCTGCGTCCCGAAGACGTGGATTTCCAGGACCCCGTTCTCGTCAAACAGCGACGCGGTGCGTCCGCGAAGGACAAGCGGAACGCCCTGCGCGGTCTCGCTGAGGGTCGTCTCCCACGAATAGGCGTTGCCGGCGTCGCCGCGTTCCGCCGACGGACCCGATGCCCTCCACGTCTCGCGCTTCAAGCACGGCAGTCCGCCGTGCGCGACGTGCGTGTAGCGGTGCCATCTGCGCCCGATGCAGAGAGGCAATCCCGAATGGACGACATACCTCGTCTCTCGCCTGCAGCGACCTGCGTCCTCCGGCGCACAGTCGTCGCCCGCTGCTGGCGCATAGTCGAATACAGTGATCCACGCGTCGGCAATCCCCTCGGCGCCGATCAGCTCTCCGGCAACGAGCCGTGGAAACGCCTGCGGCCTGGGCGACCCGTTGCGCTGCTCGACGCGCAGAGTCTCGAATCCGTTCTCGTCGTAGTCGTGGTACGACCATGCGATGCTGTTGCCGTAGAGGAGCCGCACCTTACCGTGCCTTGCGCGGTGCGCCGCATCGTCCCAGTACTCGGCGCGACGCCAGCGCATGGCGAAGCCCGTGGACTCCGATCGGTACGTCTGGCGAAGTACGGCGTTCACGCCGATGCCGATCCGCTCGGACTCCGTCACGGCAAGGCAGACGACATTTCCTTCGGCGTCCTGAGTCGTACGCGTCTCGGTTATGCGACCGCCGTCCGAATCGCCAACCCCGCCAACGCGGGACACGCTCTCGCGGACGCCAGTTATGTTGTCAGTCGACGTCCACTCTCCGTCGTCGCATGCATACGTCTCGTCGCGCATGACGTTTCCGATTCTGCTGATCTGGCGAACCCGCACCTGCGCCGGGTTCCCGTCGACGTTCGTGAGTTCCCACGTGTACTCGAGCGCGCCCGTCTCGTGCGTACGGGCGATGACGCGCGCGCCATTCGCGACGGACTCTATCGTCAGGTCTCGTCCGCGCTCGTCTAAGCATGAATAGACAATTCTAGATGCGTTCGTGCTCGCCGTGACGGACGCTCCGCTGCGCACGGCAAGCCGGAATGCTGATGGCGTGACCGCCACGGGGGCATCCGATTCAAAGAACACGAAGCCGCTGTGCTGTCCGAGGCGCGGAGAGCCGAGCGAAACGCGGAATCTGACCGAACCCAACGACGCGCCATCTACCGCGTCGCAGTTTCCGTCCGAGCAGTCCTCCTCGCAAGGATTGCATTCTCCCAGTTCCTCCAGCAGCTCTGCGGACGTAGCGATTCCGTCGTCCCAGAGGCCGAGCCACGAGCGGACCGCCGTTTCGGTCCAGACGACCTGACCATACACTGCAACCGATCCCGTCGCCGAATCCCCTTCCGCATCACACTGCGTGTCGACGTACGGCAGATCGTCCGCTCCCGATGTCACGGACGGCTCGCCGGCGCCGCTTACCGAACCGTCCACGCCCTTCATCCAGTTCCGCCAAAGGCATCTGCCGTCTACCGGATAGCTGTTCGTCACGGAATACATGTCGCCGTCTGGGTCGTACACAAGATAGGAACGCGAGTATTCTTCGCTGGAGCCGAAGTCTATCGAAGGGTCGAGCAACACCATTTTTCTCCAGATGGCACCGTCGGTGGAATTTGTATCCGACTGACCGCATCCCGGCCATGTCGCCGGAATGAAGCACTCTCCCGTGCGCAGTATCTCGAGAGTCCCTCCGTATGCGTCGCCGCTGAACCGCAGTCTGCCGCCGGAGCGCGACTCGATGTCCGCCAGGCCGGGGAGGGAGGACTCCTCCTCGTGCAAAGCCGAAGACGACGGACGCGCCGACCTGTCGAACGTCACGCGGATCGGATGTTCCGCGTCCCTCATCGCGACAACAGCCAGTTCGTTGCTCGTCACTGAGTCGCTAACGGACACGCATCCGGAAAGATTCATCACCGGTGCGTATGCGAGAAGATACACGGGGCACGGCGAGCGGACGCTTTGGCCGTTCGCGCGGAGCCGGATGGTCACGGACCTCGCTCCGTCCGAGACAGGCAGATACAGGCTGTCTCCAACGGGCGAGACGGAGACCGAACCTGACGCACCCTCGTCGTCCTCCCATTCGAGAGTCATTCCACGGAGGTCCCAGTCACCGGCGCAGTCGGGGCGGGACGACAGGAAGAAATGCCGCCATCCGCCGCACGTGTCAATGCTGATCGTCCTCTCGTACAGAAGGTTCGTCTCGACGGTATCAATGTCTGCGGCGAATCCATCCCACAGCTTCGACGCTTCGAGGGAATTTTCCGACATCGATTCAAACGCCAGGAATGCTTCGTTCGTCGATGATGCCGCGACTCGAGCGAGGATCATCGCGTCCGGCACGTTCCTGAAGAGAGGGTCGGTTCCGTTCAGCACTTCCTCTCCGTCGGGGATTCCGTCCCCGTCAGAGTCGGCAAGACCCGGATCGGAGTGGTAGACGTTCACTTCCTCCCATGTCGACAGTCCGTCGCAGTCTCGGTCGGGAAGGAGGAGATCCTCGGGGCGGAGGCGGTAGAATACGACCGACGTGACATTGGATGAAAGTCCAGCCGAAACTTCGCGTCCGCAGCGCGACACGGACGCAGCGCACCCCGCAGCCGCGTCTCCGGCGCGCGAGAGGTCGTAGCGTATCGCCACATCGCCGCCACGGGACATCTCCACGGCCGCAGACGCAAGCATATTGGTGGAGCGTCCGAGCATAAGGTTCACCCATCCGCATGCGAAGTCGCCAAAGCCGTCGGCCAAGTGCCATGCGCCGCTCCCGCCGCCGGCGTCCGGAACTGCGGAGAGGTTTCCGCTCGGAACTATCGACGCCCCCACCGTGAACGAGGAAATCGTCAGATCGCCCACTGCGATGTCACCGGATGAAGTCATGTACGCCATGTCGTCTTCCTCCGCAATCGGGATGCCGTCGCTTTCGACATGGCTCCAGTCGTCAGCGGCACCACGCTTTCGCCACTGCGCCACGTCCGTCGCTCCGTCCGGCGCAGAGGACGACCATGTTTCGTTCGTCCCGACGCGCCAGAGTGCGTAGCCGACGGATATCTCGTCCTCGGAGAATCCGCTTTCGAACGATGCGTCACGCAGCGGCCGCGCGACGCTCAGCATGGAGTTCGTGGAATCCGGTCCGTCCTTGCCCGAACCGAAGACGATCAGATGGACGGCGAAAGCGACGCCGACGACTTTACCCATGAGCGGCATGCCGCGATAGAGTGCGAGAAGCCTCGCCACCGGACGGATATTGTTATCGTGGAGGAATAGAACGACAGCCGCCGGAAGAAGCACCGAGACAGCCGCGAGGCCCACATACATCAATGCAACAGAGTTCATGAAGCACCTCCTTTACCGAATACGTATCTTGATCGCGTCTACAGACACCGCCGCGCGAAGGGAGTCGAACGGACATTCAACTCCGCGTACGGCAAGTCTCAGCATGTTCCATCCGGGGTCGAAAGCCCACTGAGGCGGTGCGCTTTCCACACCCCAGTCTATTGGCACGTCGTTCTCGGATGCCGCGATGCATTTGGCGGAATAGTCCGAAACGTGCATGGAGAAGCAGAGTCGCTTCTGCGCGTTTGTAGTCGCAGCCGGGCAGACAAGACTTTCCCTGCCGAGGCTGCGGAACACCCATTCGCCGCAGTCCCATCCGACGGAGAGTCCGCGCTCCGAGACGTCGAGGACTCCGTTCGTGTTTGCGTCGAAGCCAAACGCCACCTCGACGTTGTTGCTCTCGCCTCCGGCAAACTCGAGCACGAGGGATAGGTCCTCAACCGGATTCCGCGCAATCCGGAGCGCGCAGTTTGTGGACGTTTCCGTGTCCGCAAATGTCCATGCAGGCATGTCACTTACGGCTACACCCGCAGCCTGGCATTCGCCGGCGGCAGCGCAGCAGATTGCAGAGAGCCATACGGCCCGGATAGCTTTTTTCATCGCGTATTCCCCTTTCTGGTGGTTTTACGCGAATATGCTATCATCCAATTCCTACAATTTTCCTACAAATCCCCTGCAAAACTGTAGGAGATTAGACGCGGCAAACTTTTGCAAAAACTCAACTTCCGTCAATGTAGATTCACACTATCGCGCCGATGACCGACACCAATGTGACATTGACCCGCTCCACCGGCTCCGTCTTCCGCTCCACCGCCTTGACGCGCACCTCGGCGGTCGTCTGCGACACCGATGCTTCCGGCATCGGCAGTGCCGGCTGCCGCTCGCGCAAAGCAACCACAACCGCCGCCGCAATCAGCAACGCAGTTCCGCAGATGATTATCGACATTCGTTCTGACATCTACACCCTTACTCAAGCCGTCTACTTAATCGACATTAAGAATTACGGCTCATCGGTATTTAAAACTATGCGAAAACCAAATAGATTCCACCCGATATACCTAAGATATTTCATGCGATACCACTTTCCCATGGAGGCAACCGTTCCTCCCCGCAGAACATACCATTCACTGTTATGCTCAATTGTTCCAATGGGATCAACCTTCCCTTCTGTCAATTTCCTACTAAATTTATCAAGGCACCATTCATAAACATTCCCATGCATGTCATATATACCGATCTTGTTCGGGAGATGCAAACCAACCCTCTCAGCCAATGTGGTAGCCTCGACATTCATAACATATCCCTTGTCAAAAACCTCCTTACCACACGCATCAACTCCCAACGCATTCTCGGACATCCCATACAAACAAGCATTGACCCATTGCGATTCAGTCGGCAGATCTATACCTTCGCATGAAGTCTTTGCCCTCAAACGGCCAACAAACGAATCGTGAAACACCTCTTTGTTAACAGGCCATTCATACCGCTTCCTTTTCGCGACATCATCAGTGACCTCCCCCCTTATATCGTCCCAAGAGACGAAATCCACTGCTTTGTCGGGGCATCGGTCATCTGCTGGATTTCTACCCGTTATCAGTTCATATTGCCGTTGAGTAATCTCAAACACTCCAATGTAATACGGCTTGCTTATAACAACTTCATGTCGATTCGTTGGCGAAGGAACGGACATAAGAACCTTACCTGGGGCGACTCTTCGCAGCAACAGAAAGTTCATCTTGTACTTCTGAAGACTTTCCCCTTGCGGGGCGGACCCCACTTCCAACACAGGATATGTAGTCGCACTGCACCCGCCAGAAATATCAATTGCAATGTATTCACTACTGGGCACGGCAGCACGAATGGCTGAAGCAACAGCAATGACCGAACTAGTTATCCATAATGAAATTTTCATAACCTCCACACCTTCCTCAATGGTCAGCGAAGCACTTTTGCGGAAGCCTGCTCCACCGACGCTTTCGGCGACGGTACTGTCTGCCGCCGCTCGCGCATCGCAACCACAACCGCCACCGCAATCAGCAGCGCAGTTCCGCAAACAATTACTATCAGCCGTTTTGTCATCTTACTACTCCTCATGATGCCATCGCCTAGAGTCAAGCATATACAGCGAAGCATAAGCAAAATATTCTTCCTCTTTTAGAAACTGGCATTATGCAAACCATCCCCACCTGTCAAACATATGCACCTGCAAATAAATCTCCACAACTTTACTTATTCCCATGGATATTCATATGGCCGCAGTCCTTTATCCCTTCTTTTGCTATAAACGAATCAAGGCTCATAATGCGTTCCCCGCAGAAGGTCCTCATGTCATCGCCAACAAGTGAAACCGTCGAGCCATCCATCACCTCTTGCGAATCTGCCATAGGCGCAAGATCAACCATAAACATGAAATCTGACGCCTTGTCCTCTGATTCTCCACAGTACCCGATGTAATACAGTCCATCCTTCTGCAGGAATCCATCGACGATATCAACATAATGCATATCCCTTCCTTGGATAACAAGATAGCCGATTGCTTTACATTTCGCCAGGATACGCGACAATCGAGCTCGCGCAGCATCAGTCATCCAGACTGCAACCAGATAGTCATCTCCAATTTGCCTTTTAGAAACCCCAGCGATGTCAAATCCATTGAAAATTGCGTACGGAGGATATCCGATGCCTTCCAGCTTCACGGCCATGATCCGGTTATTCGGCATGGGCTGAACCATCATTCCCCCGACTTCGGCATGACACATTGTAACCTCATTGCAGCCTCCAAAACACAGGTTTGCTGGGAAACATATTTCCGAGAACTGGAACGGCAGCAGAAGAATCAACAGCAACATCCCAACAGCTTTACACCACCACCGCCTCGCGACAATAACCGCCATGCCACTAACAAATGCCGTCATTGACGCGCAGAATAGCGTTAACACAATACTGGTGACAGAGGAACCGAAAAACCTGTACAGAGAAACCGAGCACACATTATAATCAATAAAACAAGCTGGTATCACGTATGTTAGGAAAACTACGGATGGCTTGACCGCATAAAGGACAAGCAAAAGCCAAAACAACCGCGCAAAACGACTTAACCCGTTAAATAACATCGAAGACCTCCATTTACACACTTACTTTACCCCTAATTCTTTTGCGTGTGCCTCTACACAACCTTTGACATTTTTCAAACTTGGCTTCTGAAAAACATTATTCAAACCTGGCAAGTTCATAGTTCCACTCGTGCACAATTTCCAATCGGACTCATCATCTTCAACCCAATCTAACCGTTTCATAAACAACAAACAAGAGGTACAATCGCACTCCTCGATAGTTACTTTCGTCCAAATCCTAGCACCACTACAAAGAATTTGCAATTGTTTATGAGCAAGAACACCCAATTCAGGAATTGATCCCTGCACCCAAGATGCCATACACCCTTTTTCAGCTCCTGAAAGGCCTCCTTTAATCCCCCCCTCGGCAAAGGATGCAAGTGTAGATGCGTCCAGGACATCTGAGATATGTCCATCCGTCTCAAGGTTGACGTCAATGTCGGCACTCCATGACGCAGGATAAACCTTATAGCGGAATGATTTAAGTCTCTTTTCGCCCTTTAAAGAACATTTGTTTTCGCAAAGCAAACCAATCCAATCATAGTTTCCAACAGGCGAATTTAAAGTGAACTCATACAAATTCACCCCGAAAATCATCTCGTCATAGTCACGACTCATCCATCTTCCCATCATCGGCTCATAGTGGCGATAGTTGTAGTAGACCGTCCCGATGTCATCATCAGCATATTCACTTGAAAATCGCCACGGATTCACTCCCGCACGTATTCCGCGCTGACCAACTACCGCTCCAAAAGGAGCATA